>Ga0209647_1004224_pt1 | contig 10879 bp, 10 predicted proteins | sample GraSoi_2013_60cm_FD_185827 | JGI IMG/M metagenome (GOLD analysis project Ga0209647, IMG submission 185827) | Grasslands soil microbial communities from the Angelo Coastal Reserve, California, USA - Sample 9_17_2013_60cm (SPAdes) (version 2) | ecosystem: Environmental > Terrestrial > Soil >...
CGCGAGCTGGTCCATTTTCTTGGCGACTTCGCCCGCCACGTCGAGCGCGTTCGCCTCCAGCGTCTGAAAAATGGCGATGCCCGCCGCGGGCTTGCCGTTGAGCGTGAAGATCTGGCCGTAGGTCTGCGCACCCAGCTCGACCCGCCCGACGTCGCGCACGTGGACCATCTGCCCGTTCGCTTCGGTCTTGACCACGACGTTCTCGAACTGGCTGACGTCGTCGAAGCGGCCGGCGATGTCGAGCGTATACTGAAACGCTTGCGTGTTCGGCGCCGGCGGCATCCCGAGCTGGCCGGCGGTGACTTGCTGGTTCTGGCCCTTGAGCGCGTTGACGACGTCCTCGGTCGTGAGCGAACGCGCATAAAGCTTGTTGGGATCGAGCCAAATCCGCATCGAATACTGGCCGGCCCCGAAGATATTGACTTGGCCTACGCCCGGCAGGCGGGCGAGCTCCGGCTGCAGCGAGATGGTCGCGTAATTGGCGAGGAACAGGCTGTCATAGCGCTCGTCAGGCGAGATCAACGTGACGAATTGCAGAATGGCCGTCGACTGCTGCTGCACCGTCACGCCTTGCGCCTGTACCGCCTGCGGCAACTGCGCGAGCGCGCTGGAGACGCGGTTCTGCACCAGAACCTGCGCGAAGTTGATGTCCATTCCGATCTTGAAGGTGACGATCAGCGTGTAGCTGCCGTCGGCGGCGCTCCAGGACTGCATGTAGATCATGCCGTCGACGCCATTGACCTGCTGCTCGATCGGCAGCGCGACGGTGTCGACCACCGCGCGTGCGCTCGCGCCGGGGTAGCGCGTGGTGACGGAAATGGTCGGCGGCACCACGTTGGGATATTGCGCGACCGCGAGCCGCATGAGCGCGACCGCGCCGATCACCACCATGAGGATGGCGAGCACGTTTGCGAGAACGGGGCGCTCGATGAAAAACTTCGAAATCATGGCGCGCCGCTATTGCGATCCGGCCGGCTCGGCCGCCGTGGGCGTCGACGCCTGGAGCTGCGGATCGACCTTCTGGCCCGGTACGGCGTCGAGGATGCCGGCCACGATCACCCGCTCGTCCGGCTTCAACCCGCTTTCGATCACGCGCATCTCGCCCGTCGTCTGACCGAGCTGCACCCGGCGCTGCTCGACGATCCCGTCGGCGTTGACCGTCAGCACATAGCGGCCCGCCTGATCGGCGCCCACCGCGACCTCCGGGACGAGCAGCGCCTGCTGCGCCCGTAGCGGCACCCGCACGCGAACGAAATAGCCCGGCAGCAGCGCCTGCTTGGCATTTTCGAAGACGGCCCGCACCTGCAGCGTTCCGGTCGACTGGTTGACGTCGGGGGAGACGTAGTCGAGCAGGCCTTTGTGCGGATATCCGGTCTCGGTCTGCAGTCCGACCTCGACCGGGGCCTTGTTGATCAGGTCGGCGATCGCCACGCCCTGCTGCGTCAATTGGGCCCGCCCGCGCTGCACATCCCGCTCGCTCAGATTGAACCACACCCAGATGGGGTCGAGCTGGACGATGGTCGCGAGCTCGCTCGTGTGGTCGCCGCCGACGAGTTCGCCGACCGATACCTTGCGCGCAGTCACGACCCCGTCGAAGGGAGCTGAAACCGTGGTGTAGCCGAGATTGATCTCCGCCGTCTGCACATTGGCCTGGGCTTGGAGCACGTTGGCGCGCGCGGTGTCGCGGTTCGCGCGTGCCTTGTCGAGAGCGGCCTGGGTCGAGACGTCCTTGGATTGGAGTTCCTGCTGACGGGTGAATTCGGCTTCGGCATTGATCAGCGTTGCCTTGGCCCCCTCCTCCGCCGCCTGTGCCTGCTCGAGCTGGACCTTGTAGGGCTCCGGCTCGATCACGAACAAGGGGGTCCCCTTCTTCACCGTCGCGCCGTCCTGATACTTGATCTCTTGGACGTAGCCCTGCACACGCGCCAAGAGCTTGACGGTATTCACCGACGCGGCGTTGCCGGTCGCCTCCAGATAGGGCGTGAACGTCTGTTGCAGGGGAAGCTGGACCGTCACCTTCGGCGGCGGCGGCGCGACGAAGCGGTTCTCTTGCCCGCACGCCGCCAACAGCGTGAGCATCCCCATCCCGGCGAGAAGCGGCAGCCGCGCCTCGGCTGCGCGCAACAGATCTTTGGGGACGCGTCTCATCCAGTCTTCTCCGCCACCTGCACGTCCGCAGCGAGCGGCGCTCGATCCTTTGCGCATTCGATGTGGTAGTGTACATCAGCGCGCCGAAGCGCCAAGGGCCGGCATGAGGACAAAATGATGCGTGCGCGAATCCCTGTTGCAAAACTGGCTATGAACACGTTGCGATATTTTTTGCCGACGGCTTTGCTCGCCTTCTCGGTCGCGGCGCCGGCGAGCGCGCAGTATGCCTGCACCACCAACTACTGCATCAGCAGCCAGAGCATCTCGTTTCAGACTCCGGCGGGATGGCCGGCGGTTCCGGTCGAGACCTGCTGCCGGACCCATTGGGGCGCCCTCCCCGGCGCCATCGACTGGAATAATGGCGCGCCGATCATGATCTGCGCCGGCCGGGCGGAATACGTGACCTCCTTCCCGAACTGCGGCGACCCGCAAAACGTGTCGCAGGCTTTTCCCTTGGATTACGAGCGGCCGACATTCGCCATCGGCGTCGCCTGGCCGAACCCGAAGGATTATCGCTACGAGATGCAAAGCGTTCCGCTCGTCGACGGATCCGACGGAACCTGCGCGCAATATTCCAGTCAGCCCGGTCAAGTCACGAATTGGTGGGTGCACGAGCTCAAAGAACCAAAGCGTGGGACTTACGTGTTCACCGCCGCAGTAAGTTTCCAAAAAGGCGAGAAGGGCTATTACGCCGTGCTCAACAGCTGCAAGCTCAGTCCGCCATCTTTGCCCACGGTACGATAGCACGCCACGCAACGCGTTCGGCCAAGAGTCGCCGAGTGTGCGTCGATTGCGCGGCGAGGCGACAGCGCTGCGCGATGCTCTAATTTGATGCAACGGAGCCCGTTGACCGGCCTGCGCCCTCAGGCTATGCCCCGCTGCCGGCTGGCTGGGGCGGCGCGTCGCCGGCGCTTTGCCCTCGGCGCACAATTTCGATTGCGCGGCCGGCGTGCGAGAAGACGGGAGACCCGCATGTTTCCATCAGCGTCGCTTCTCGCGCTCGCTGGCACGTTGCTGTTGACCGTCGCCGACAAGGTCCCCGCCCTCGACGTCGAACCCAGCTGCCGCGCGGCGGCGAAAATGGGCGACAGGCTGAGCCTGGATGCGACGCTTAGGCAGTGCCTGGCGGACGAGAAGAGCGCGCGCGACGAGCTGGAAAAGCAGTGGACGCAGTTTCCGGTGGCCCTGCGTCAGCGTTGCGTGACGACCACCGAGACCGGCGGCGATCCAAGCTACGTGGAAGTTCTCGTCTGCCTGCAGATGGGGCGCGACGCGGCGCAGATGGAAGATCCCTTGGTGGGTGGTCGGCAAGACAAGAAATGACACAAATCATGCACGTATTCGTGATTTGATCGGCCGATCATCAATCCGCTGTACCTGTCGAACTCGAGAGAGCTGGAACGTGAAAAACGGATCGTCGCTGCATGACCTCCACTGATGCTTCGGCTCGCCTCGCGCTTTTGACCGCGAAACGTGAGTCCTCACCCGTCGATGCCAAACCGCCGTCGGCGCACTCGCCCAAAGATCAAAGCCGGTCCTTCATCAAGCCGCTCCTGAAAAGCCACCGCGAACTCCAGCGGCCGCCGTTCGACTGCATCGCCTTGGTATTGCAAGGTGGCGGCGCGCTCGGCGCCTTCCAGGCCGGCGTGTATCAGGGACTCGTCGAGGCAAATCTGCATCCCGATTGGGTCGCCGGAATTTCGATTAGCGCGATCAATGCGGCCTTGATCGCCGGCAACGCACCCGAGGCGCGGCTCGAAAAGCTGCGCGCCTTTTGGGAGCAGATCACGACCCAGCTTCTGTTCGATCCCTTCGGCGTCGCCCATTACTGGCTGCGCGGTGATATCGGTCACGTCTTTCTCAACCGGTTGCGCGCCGGAGCGACCCTGCTCGAGGGCGCTCCCGGTTTTTTCAAACCGCGAATTCCGCCGCCTTACCTCGCGCCGCCGGGTACGGTCGAGGCCACCAGCTGGTACGACACCGCGCAGTTGCGCAGCACGCTGGAGCGGCTCGTCGACTTCGACCGCATCAATGCCGGCGAGATGCGCTTCAGCGTCGGCGCCGTCAACATTCGCAGCGGCAACTTCGTCTATTTCGATTCGACCTCCCACAAGATCAGGCCCGAGCACATCATGGCGAGCGGCGCACTGCCGCCCGGCTGTCCGGCCGTCGAGGTGGACGGCGAACTCTATTGGGATGGCGGGCTCGTCTCCAACACTCCGCTGCAATGGGTGGTGGCTGGCGATACCCGCCAGGACACGCTCACGTTCCAGGTCGATCTGTGGAGCGCCCGCGGCGACTTGCCGAGCGACCTCAACGATGTCACCGCGAGACAGAAAGAAATCCAATATTCGAGCAGGACACGGGCCAATACGGATCACTTCAAGGAGATCCAGTGTGTGCGGGTGGCATTGGCCAACGTGCTGGAAAAGATGCCGCGCGAAATCCTCGAGTCCGACGACGGCAAGCTTCTGCAGTCCGTTGCGGATCGAAACGTCTACCAGATCGTGCACCTCATTTATCGCTCGAAGAACTATGAGATTCAGTCGAAGGACTACGAGTTTTCCCGCAACAGCATGATCGACCACTGGAACGCGGGATATAACGACGCGATCCGCACCTTGCGTCATCCGGAAGCGCTGCAACGGCCGACCGATCAGACCGGGGTCGCCACATTCGACGTCGCCATCGACGGCCGCGAATGAGGCGACGCGATCCCGCCACGCCCACAAATCAGAAGGAGCACAGCATGAAGGAAGCAGAGGTCAAGGCGCGGGCATTCGCCATGCCGCTGACGAGCCCGGCCTATCCGCCGGGCCCTTATCGTTTCATCGACCGGGAATTCCTGGTCATCACCTATCGAACGGATCCGGACAAGCTGCGCGCCGTGGTGCCGGAGCCGCTCGAGGTGGACGAGCCGCTGGTCAAGTACGAGTTCATCCGTATGCCGGATTCCACCGGCTTCGGCGACTATACCGAAACCGGACAGGTCATTCCGGTGCGGTTTCGCGGCCGCAAGGGCGGCTACAGCCACTGCATGTTCCTCAACGACGAGCCGCCGATCGCGGGCGGCCGCGAGCTTTGGGGCTTTCCCAAGAAGCTCGCCAAGCCGACGCTGCACGTCGAGATCGATCAAATGGTCGGCACCCTCGACTACGGCCCGATCCGCGTCGCCACCGCCAGCATGGGATACAAGCACAAATCCGCCGACCTCGACGCGGTGCGCGCTTCGCTCGCGGCCCCCAACTTTCTGCTCAAGATCATTCCGCACGTCGACGGCACCCCGCGAATCTGCGAACTCGTCGAATATTATCTCGAGGACATCACGCTCAAAGGCGCCTGGACGGGTCCGGCGGCGCTTTCGCTCACGCCGCACGCCCTCGCCCCGGTCGCCGAGTTGCCCGTGCTCGAGGTCGTGTCCGCGGTTCACCTCATTTGCGATGTCACGCTCGGCCTCGGCAAGGTCGTCTACGATTACCTGCAGCCGACCTCCGCGAAGCGCGAGCCGGCGCTGAAACCTGCCACCGCGGGAGTTTCGTGACATGCGTCTCAAGGACAAAGTTGCCATTGTGACCGGCGCCGCCAGCGGCATCGGCAAGGAGATCGCCACCGCCTTCGTCCGCGAGGGCGCGAAGGTCGTGATCGCCGATTTGAATCAAAAGGCCGCCGACGCGGCCGCGGCGGAGCTCGGCGATGCGCGCAAGGCGATCGGCGTCGTCATGGACGTGACGAACGAGCAACAGGTCGAGGCCGGCGTCGCGCGCGCGGTCGAGCAGTTCGGAAAGATCGACGTGCTCGTGAGCAATGCCGGCATCCAGATCGTCGCCCCGCTCGATGAATTCAAGTTCGCGGACTGGAAGAAGCTTTTGAGCATCCACCTCGACGGCGCGTTTCTCACCACCCGCGCCGTGCTGCAGCGGATGTACAAACAGGGCTCGGGTGGCAGCATCATCTACATGGGGTCGGTGCACTCGAAAGAGGCATCGGTGTTGAAGGGGCCCTACGTGACCGCCAAGCACGGATTGATCGGCCTCGCCAAGGTGGTCGCGAAGGAGGGCGCCAAGCATGGCGTGCGCGCAAACGTCATTTGCCCGGGTTTCGTGCGCACCCCCCTGGTCGACAAGCAGATCCCCGAACAGGCCAAGGAGCTCGGCATTTCGGAAGCCGAAGTCATCAAGAACGTCATGCTGAAGGAGACGGTCGACGGGGAATTCACCACGGTCGAGGACGTCGCCGAAACGGCGGTATTCTTTGCCGGCTTCGAAAGCAACGCGTTGACCGGCCAGTCGCTGGTCGTGAGCCATGGTTGGTTCATGCAGTGAGCGCGAGCGCGCGTACTCGGCACCGAAATCTCGATGTTGCGACGCAAAAGGCCTTCCTCCGCTTCGGCCGAACGCGCGCGTGCCCAATTTCCGCCAAAGTGCGTGCGCGGCCGACGCGGCGGCCATGCGAAAGATGGTCAGTCTTATCAATGGATTATGTTATCGGCCGCATCAGCCTATCGCGGCGGCCCGGCCGCCGCAGGATCAAGCCAGCGTGAGCTCGGTTGAGCCGCAAGTTTTTGAACCTCCAAGCCCCCAGCCGCGACTAACAGAGACGCAAACCCCCGCCGGCCCTCGATTTATGGGGACCCGGGAGAAGAGTGGGTTGGTCTTTCAGGGCGAGGTGCGTCATGAGTGTACAAAGCAGGCATTGGCTCGACTACGACCCGGTGGCTTTGGTGATTCTGGTCGTAGGGATCGGCGCAGTCGCGTTGCTCGCGCTGAGCATTTAACTCTCTGAAGAAAAGCCGCCGGGGCTGGTGTTGCATCGGCCCGCGGCGCTGCTTCGCCTCATTGCCCTTGCATCGTGATCACGGCATGGAGCGTCCGCGTGTGAGGGCTGTTTCGACAGCCGGCGCCTATTCAAGCTGAATATTTCCTTCCTTTCCCGAGTTTCGCCCAAAGCCCGATTTGCCACCCCCGGTCACCGCACCGCGGTGCCGCCGCGGTTCCAGCCGCGGCCACCCTCGCCATAAATCTCGAATCCGGTGTCGCTGACCACGACCGTGTCTTCGAGCTTGATGAATCCGCGCTGGGGATGCTGCAGCGTGGTCTCGACCGAGACCACCATTCCGCGCTCGAGCGGGCGACCGGCGTCGTAGGCATCGTATGGCACCGGGCCCGTCGCCGTCAGCCGCGGCGCCTCATGACTGACCAATCCCATGCCGTGGGCGAGGAAGTGCATGTGGTTGTGGTGCTTGGATTTGTGCACGAGCGGTTCGGCCGCGGCGTAGATCACGCTCCCCGTCGCTCCCGCCTTGATGGGCTTCATCGACGCGCGCTGAATGCTCTCGATCTCCGCCAGCAGATCTTCGAGTTCGGCATCGGGCTCGCCGTGGATCGCCATCCGACAGAGGTCGCCGATATAGCCGTGATAGTTGCCGCCGGAGTCGAGCGAGAGCACGTCGCCCTGGCCCCATTTGTGCTCCGAGGGTGCGCGGTTGAGGCTCGAGCCCGCCGTGATCAGACAATAGTCGAAGGTAAGGCCGCGATTGGTCTCCTCCCGCCGCAGCGCTTCGGTCAGCTCCCGCTTGGTCGCGCCGGGGCCGTGATTGGCAATGACCGCCAGCATCGATTCGATCACGCGCTCGGAGGCGATGCGCAGCTTCCTCAGCTCCTCGGGACTCTTCACCGCGCGCAGCCGCTCGAGCACGAACAATGCGTCCACAATTTCGCTGTCGGGGAAGGCGTTGCGTAGCGCGGTGCCGGCATCGACCGGGAGGAAGGCGAGCTCGGCGCCGATCCGGCGGGGCTTTGCTCCCAATTTGCGCGCGTAGTCGATCGCCTTCTGCATGGCATCGACGGTGCCGGACGAATTGGTCTGCGACTCCGACACCCAGAACGGATCGTTTTCCTTCTGAAAGCCTTCCATGCGATGCCCGAAATAACCCGACTTCTGCCGCGCGCCCTTGGGATAGACGAGGACCGGCAGATAGCGGCTCAATCCCATCGCATCCATGGACTCGAAGAAAAAGGCGCGATGGCCGCCGAGCAGGTACTGCACGTTGTGCTTGGAGGTCGCGAGCAAGACGTCGATCCCGGCCTCGTCCATCAGCCGATCGAGGCGATGCGCATCGAACGGGATCGAGGGTGCAACCTTCTTGACGACGTCGAGCATGACCAAAGCTCCTTGTGGGCCGACTGCAGCGCTCGGTGCGCTGCTCGCGCATGGACGAGCGGAAGGCTGCGATCATACACCAAGGCGGCGCGACCCGGCCATGCCCCAGCCAGCGCCCGCGGCGTTCCTGCAACGTGTCGCGCGTCGCCGCCGCGGCACGACGTTTCGCTAGTTCGCTTTATGCGCTTGGATGCCGGCGATCTTGACCGCTTCCCCCCACAAAGCGATGTCGGCTGCGATCATCGCCGCGAACGCCTCGGGGGTATTGCCGAGCGGGTCAACCCCGAACGCCGCAAGCCGCTCGGCAAATTTTGCGTCGTTAGAGGCGTGGGACACCTCTTTCGCGATCCGCTCGACGGTGTCCATGGACATCGCCGATGGTGCCATCAGCCCGTTCCAGGTGAGCGCCCTGAAGCCCGGAAATCCCGACTCGGCGAAGGTGGGAACGTTCGGGATTTGCGGGACGCGCTTCTCGCTCGACACCGCAAGCAGGCGAATGGCTCCGCTGTTTGCTTGCGACATGGCCTCCGACAAAGTCGCGAAATAGATGGGAACGTGACCGGCGATGACGTCGGTCAATGGCGCCGCGCCGCCCTTGTAGCTCACAGGGGTCATCTCGAGCCCCGCGCGTTTGAGAAACAACACCATCGAGAGGTGACTCAAGCCTCCGAATACCGGCGCCACATAGGTCAGTTTGTCGGGGTGGCCGCGGGCATAGTCGACGAATTCGGCAAGCGTATTCGCCGGAATGCGAGGATGGACGACCAACACGTACGGATTGGTGCCAATCACGCTGATGGGAGCAAAATCTTTGACCGGGTCGTAGGCCGTCCTGGTCGTCAGCGGAATGATCGCGATTTGCGACGGGGTTCCCATCAGCAGCATATGTCCGTCGGCGGACGAGCGGGCGACCGCTTCGGCCGCGATCGCACCGGCCGCCGCTGGGCGGTTCTCGACCACGAACTGTTGCCCAAACGCGTCGCCGAGGGGCTGCGCGATCAGACGGGCAATGCCGTCGGTATTCCCCCCCGGTGCGAAGGGAACCACGATCTTGACCGGCTTCTGCGGCCATACTTGCGAGCGTGCGGAGGAAATCGAGCCCGCAATGGCGAGCACGGTCAGTGCTGCCACAAGCACGCTTCGCGCTTGCACAATCCTGCAGAACGGTTTCGCCAATGTCAGGTCCGATAGCTCGGATCGATGCGGTCGAGCATGCGAAGATAGGCCGGCCAGTCGGCGGAGCCGCGGCCGCTGTCGTGTTTTTCGTACTGCAGCACCGTCTTCTTGCAGATTTCGGGCGGGATCTCGATCAGCTCGCCTCCGGTCGCTTCCATCGCCAACTGGATTTCAGCGGCCTCCAAGAGATGCTTCATCAGGATGAAAGCCTCGCGCGCGGTCTTGCCCACCGTGAGCACGCCGTGATTGTGCATGACCATTGCGCGATTGTTGCCGAGATGGGCGATGAGCCGCTCGCGCTCCCCGAAATCCTCGGTGATGCCTTCGTAGGGGTGATAGCCGATAGAGCCGAAGAAGCGCACCGCCTCCTGCGAAATCATGCGCAGCCCGCTCTTGAGGCCTGCGATCGCCATTCCGGTGCGCGTGTGGACGTGCACCGCGCAGTTCACGTCTCCCCGCCCGCGCAGGACGCCGCCGTGCAGCGTGAAGCCCGGGCGATTGACGCCGGCCCGCTCGTCGAGGTCCTCGTCCATGCTGACCTTAACCAGGTTCGAAGCCGTGACCTCCGTCCACAGCAGCTCGTGCCGCTTCATCAGGAACTTTCGATCTTCTCCCGGAACGCGCATGGAGCAGTGGTTGTAAATGCCATCATCCCAGCCGTGGTGCGCGACCAGGCGATAGACCGCGGCGAGATCGACGCGAACCTGCCATTCCGCGGGCGATACCGCGGTCGCTGGATCGGTCGTGGTCTTGGAATGGATGTTCACGGCGAGAGCTCCCTGTTTGAAGGCGGGACTGCGGTGCCCGATATCGCGTTACCCCGCTCGCGATGGTAACGAAACCGGCGTCCGCATTCCAGCGAGTTGGCGGTCAGAACTCGCGCCCGATGAGAAGATGATCGACCGAGATCGCGCCACCGCCGTGCACCAGGAAATACAACACGGCCACGGTCCACATCAGCGTGTATTCGAGGCCCGTTTTGTTCCAGAAATATCCGCCGACCCGCCAACGCTCGTAATTGGATACGACGAGAAAGATCATGATGACGCAGGCGACGGGCCGCGTGAACAGCCCGAGCGCGAGCATCGGACCGCCCACGAGCTGCGTGATCGAGATCGCCGGCGCCCAGAATTTTCCGGGACGATAGCCGTCGCGGTCGAGCTGTCGCGCCAGCTCGGTCAAATTGTGCGATTGCACCCCGGTCGATGGGAACATCCCGAACGTGTTGCGCAGTCCATGCGGGACGAGCGCTAGTCCCGCGACGACGCGCAACAGCGCCTCGGCCCAGGGAAAGAGCGCCTGATAGATGGGACCGAGCTGCGGGAAGATGAGCGGGGTCGAATCAACCATCCTGCCAACTAGCAACTCTTTGCCGTCGTCCCCGCGAAAGCGGGGA
>Ga0209647_1004225_pt1 | contig 10877 bp, 8 predicted proteins | sample GraSoi_2013_60cm_FD_185827 | JGI IMG/M metagenome (GOLD analysis project Ga0209647, IMG submission 185827) | Grasslands soil microbial communities from the Angelo Coastal Reserve, California, USA - Sample 9_17_2013_60cm (SPAdes) (version 2) | ecosystem: Environmental > Terrestrial > Soil >...
GCAGGCGGCGAGACAGATCTTTTCCGCGATGGCGCCGAGCGCCTCGCCCATGCCTACCGCCGGCGGGCGCAAGCCGTTGCAGCGCGTATCAAGGCTCGATGGTAATTCGTCACCTTCCCCGCCTCACTAATGGGCGAGGTCGCCAACGTCTCGACCGCATTCCGCTTGACGGGACGAATCCCGCGGTTTACCCGGCAGCCGCACTGCGGGGCTCGCCGCCGCATCGAATCGGCGTAGCCTCCGAGGGGGCGGCGGGACTCTCAATCGGATGCCGCAAGCATGACGACGATAGAGGCGCCGAAGGGCGCTGCTCGGCGCAACACCGTTGGGCGCGCCGCCGCACTGGTGTTGGCCGCCGCATTGCTCGCGCCGCAGGTCGCACGCGCGCAGGACAAGGGCACCCTCAATCCGCAGCCGCTGCCGCCGCTCGCCAAGCCGGACGATCCCGCGACGCCGGCCAAGGAGCTGTTCGGCCGCAAGGGCGCGCCTGCGAATTTGCAAACGCGCACCATCGGCTTCTATTCCAAGGGCTGTCTCGCCGGCGGCGTGGCGCTGCCGATCAACGGCGCGACCTGGCAGGTGATGCGGCTCTCGCGCAACCGCAACTGGGGCCATCCCAACCTGGTGCAATTCCTCGAGCGGCTGGCCGCGCAGGCGCCCAAGACCGGCTGGCACGGGCTGCTCGTGGGCGACATGTCGCAACCGCGCGGCGGCCCGATGCTCACCGGCCATGCCAGCCATCAGGTCGGCCTCGACGCCGACATCTGGCTCACGCCCATGCCCAACCGCGAATTGACGCGGGAGGAGCGGGAAGAAATATCGGCGACCATGATCGTCGCCGAGGATCGCCTGGACGTCGACCCGCAGGTGTGGACGCCGGCGCACCTGGCGGTGATCCGCGCCGCGGCGAAGGACCCGCAGGTCGCCCGTATCTTCGTGAACGCGGCGATCAAGAAAGCCTTGTGCCGCGATGCCGGCACCGACCGCGGTTGGCTCGGCAAGGTGCAGCCGTGGTGGGGGCACGACTTTCACTTCCACGTTCGGCTCGTCTGCCCATCCGACAACGCGGAGTGCACGCCGCAGCCGCCGCGGCCGGCCGACGACGGCTGCGGCCAGGAGCTCGCGTATTGGTTCACCGACGCCGTGCTCCACCCCAGGCCCTCGCCGGCGGCAAAGCCCAAGCCGGGACCGAAGATGGCCGACCTGCCGGCCGCCTGCCGTCAGGTGCTGCTTGCGCCGTAGCTGTCGGCGCCCTAGGTCGCGATCGCGCCGCGGGTTCGAGTCGCCATTCGACGGGGACACGTTGAAGTTGCGGTATTCGTTGTAAAGAACAACCCCAAAACAAGGGACGGGAGCCGGCCGCGGTTTCCTGCACCCATCGGTTGCATCACGCCTGGCCCTGGCGGCCGGCCCGCTTCGGCGCATCTCTTGGCATCTTCAAGTCTTGGCATCTTCAAGTCTTGGCATCTTCAAGCGGAAGGGACGGCGCCCGCACGACAAAAATCCCGAGCGGCGTGCCGCCCGGGCCGGCTGGCGCACTTTTGGTGAATACATTTTTCTGGAAGATTCTCGTTACGCGAGTCAACGGGAAAATGCGCGAGGCAAGCCGATTTTGCCCGCCTTGCGCGTCCTCGACCCGTCATGCGCGGGCTTGACCCGCGCATCCATCGGAAAAAGCGCTTCTTTCAAGGGATGGATTGCCGGGTCAAGCCCGGCAATGACGACGGATGGGTCAGTGCCAACGCCGTTGGTATTAGTAAAGCCGAGCCTCGGTGTCCGCTCGTGCGGCAGAGGGCTCGGCCTCATTTCGCTCCGACCCAAAGCGCGCTACATACTGCGGCGATGGCCGAAAGCGCCAAGACCAAGCCGAGCGCGAACGAGCTCGCGATCCTGCGCGAGCTCGAGAACAAGGTGCTGTGGCTCGCGAGCTGGACCATCCACCACGCCAATCACCTGCGCGAGAACGTCGACGGCGTGAAGGTGGGCGGGCATCAGGCCTCCTCGGCCTCGCTCGCCACCATCATGACCGCGCTCTATTTCCGCGCGCTGCGCCCGCAGGATCGCGTGGCCGTCAAGCCCCATGCGAGCCCGATCTATCACGCCATCCAATATCTGCTCGGCCGCCAGAGCCGGCAAAAGCTCGAGGACTTTCGCGGCTACAAGGGCGCGCAAAGCTATCCCTCGCGCAGCAAGGACGCCGACGACGTCGACTTTTCCACCGGCTCGGTGGGCCTGGGCGTGGCGCAGACGCTGTTCTCCTCGCTCGTGCAGGATTACGTGCGCGCCCACGGCTGGGGTTTGCAGCGGCCCGAAGGCCGCATGATCGCGCTCGTCGGCGACGCCGAGCTCGACGAAGGCAACATCTTCGAGGCGATCCTCGAAGGCTGGAAGCAAGGCCTGCGCAATTGCTGGTGGATCATCGACTACAACCGCCAGAGCCTCGACGCGGTGATCCGCGAGGGCCTGTGGGCGCGCTATGAGGCGCTGTTCAAAGCCTTCGGCTGGGACGTGGTCATTCTCAAATACGGCGCGCTGCTGCAGCAGGCGTTCCGCGAGAGAGGCGGCGAGCGCTTGCGCCAATGGATCGACAATTGTCCGAACCAGCTCTACTCGGCGCTCGTCTTCCAGGGCGGCGCCGCCTGGCGCAAGCGCCTCCTCGACGAGATCGGCGACCAAGGCGACGTCACGCGGCTGATCGAGGCGCGCTCGGACGAGGAGCTGGCGCGGCTGATGACCAACCTCGCGGGTCACGACCTCCCCTCGCTGATCGAAGCCTTCGGCAAGGTCGATCACGACCGGCCGATCTGCTTCATCTGCTACACCATCAAGGGTTTCGGGCTGCCGTTCGCCGGCCACAAGGACAACCACGCCGGGCTGATGACGCCGGCGCAGACCGAAAGCTTGCGCGCCGCGATGAACATCCGGCCGGGGCACGAATGGGACAAGTTCGAAGGGCTCGCCGTCGCGCCGGCCGAGCTGGAGCGATTTCTCGACCGCGTGCCGTTTGCCGCCGGTGCGCGCCAGCACGACGCCGCACGCATCGAGGTGCCGGCGCAATTGCCGGTGACGATCCAGCCGGTGATGTCGACGCAAGCGGGCTTCGGCGCGCTGCTCAACGAGCTTGGCCGCGAGAAGGGCGCCATCGCCGAGCGCGTGGTCACCGCCTCGCCCGACGTGACCGTCTCGACCAACCTCGGCCCCTGGGTCAACCGGCGCGGCCTGTTCGCGCGCGAGAAGATGGCCGACACGTTCAAGAGCGAACGCATTCCCTCGACGTTCAATTGGGATTTTTCGCCCAAGGGCCAGCATATCGAGCTCGGCATCGCCGAGATGAATCTGTTCATTCTTCTGTCCGCGCTCGGGCTTTCGCACGCGATCAACGGCGAGCGCCTGATCCCGATCGGCACGCTCTACGATCCGTTCATTCAGCGCGGGCTCGATGCGCTCAACTACGCTTGCTATCAGGAGGCCCGCTTCATCCTGGTGGCGACACCCTCGGGCATCACGCTTGCCCCCGAAGGCGGCGCGCACCAGTCGATCGCGACGCCGCTGATCGGGCTCGCGCAGGACGGGCTCGCCGCCTTCGAGCCGGCTTTCGTCGATGAATTGGCGGCGATCCTCGCGTTTGCCTTCGACTACATCCAGCGCGACGCCGAGGGCGAAGCCTCCGAGCGCAACTGGCTGCGCGACGAGACCGGCGGCTCGGTCTATCTGCGCCTCTCGACGCGGCCGATCGAGCAAATCAAGCGCGCGATGACGGGCGAGCTGCGCCAGGCGATCGTCGACGGCGCCTATTGGCAGCGCCCGCCCGGTCCCAACTGCCAGGTCGTCGTCGCCTATACCGGGGCGGTGGTGCCGGAGGCCATCCAGGCGGTCGGGCTGATGGCCGAGGACCGCCGCGACGTCGGCCTGCTTGCCGTCACCTCGGCCGACCGGCTCAACGCCGGCTGGACCGCGGCGCAGCGCGCGCGCGAGCGCGGGCTCGTGCACGCGCGCTCGCATATCGAAAAGCTCATGGCCGATGTTCCGTCCCATTGCGGGATCGTCACCGTACTCGACGGTCATCCGGCGACGCTCGCCTGGCTCGGCGCCGTCCGCGGCCATCGCGTGCGCGCGCTCGGCGTCGAGCATTTCGGGCAGACCGGCTCGATCCCCGAGCTCTATCGGCACTACGGCATCGACGCCAATGCCATCGTCGCGGCGGCGGCGGCGCTGACGCCGGGCCGGCCGATCCGGCACCTCAAAGCGCTGCCGTAGGATCTAAAGCAACGAGATCGCGTTCAGATACGCGCGCGTCGAGCGAAACCCTCGATCCGTTTCGATGGCGCAAACGCATCCCATGATGTCGGCGCGCACGCGCGTGCCGACATCTTCTTGCTGGGCGTGGTCGGCTGCCTCGTCAGTTAAAAGATTCAACGCGGAGCGGAATGGCGTTTTTCGTCAGCGCCAGGCTGCCGGTCAACAGACCCAAACTCGCACGTAGCCGTAGCGGCCGGGATACCACTGCCAACAGCTATAGTCGCCGTAATAGTCGCCGTAGGCGTAGGCGGAGCCGCCGGAGAAGGCAAAGCGGCGAAGACCGCGGTGGAAGCGTGCGCCGTGAAACTGGCCGCCACCATGGAAGGCGAACGCACGCGCCGCGCCGCGCCCACCCATCGCGAACCCGCCGCCGCCGAATCCACGGCCGCCGAAGCCGCCGCCCACGGCGTGGGCGCCGCCCATCCCGCCATGCGCGCCGATTCCACCGTGTCCGCCGCCGCCGTGTCCACCACCGTGTCCACCACCACCGTGTCCGCCGCCACCGTGTCCGCCCCCGCCACGCGCCGACGCAATGGCTGGAGCAAGGGCCACCGCCGCGCCGATTGCGGCGGTGGCGGCAAGCATCATGACGCTCTTTCGGAACATGGTTCGGTTCCTCCCTGAGGCCCGTCCCCACCGGCGATGCTAACGACGGCGGCTTACGCCGGACTGAACGCGCGATCACTTGCGCGTGAGAGGCCGAAAGATCGCGCCAAGCGCCCGCATCCACCCGCAGCAAACAGCGTGCGATCACCTCGCTCGTGCGGACGAGCATGCAAGGCCGGTCGCTGTGATGATCTTGAGTTTGCGACCCGACGGCCGCGGGCCGCGCCGGGAGCTTTCAGTCGTCGAGCGGCGTGATCGGGTCGCCTCTGCGGATGGTCCCGCCGAGCTCGATTCGGCAATTGAGCCCGGAGCGGTTGAGCAGCGCGGTATAGACCGGCCGTGCCAGCAGCTTCTCGAGGTACTTGCAAGGAAAGTTCAGCCGTCCACCGCCCAGCACCGCCTCGCCGATCTTGAAGCGCTTGCCGACGAGATGATTAAGCGGCACCCCAAGCGTCGTGAGATTGCGGCGATGTTCTGCGGGCGCAATCTCAACCTTCTCGCCTGGAAACGGCGGATCGCCGCGGGCGATAGCGTCGAGCACTTCCATTTCGATGAGCGTCACCTCGCGCACGTCGGGTTTTGGCGAGTAGGTGCCGATGCCATTGAAATACCGATCGCCTTCGATCCCGCGACCGGCGATCAGCTTGGCTTCGTCGAGCTCCTCCATCGCGAGCGAGGCTCTTTCGGCGATATGAATATGGAGCAGGCGGCCGGACCAGCTCATCGCTTCCCACCAGGCCCGTCGTTCGTAAGCGGCGACCGACACTCCGCGACCGCGCACGCCGCGGGCTTATTCCGCCGCCTGCCGCGACGGCGGTTGGACGCTCGCGAGCCCGTCCGCCTCGGTCGCGGAGATGGTCGTGCGCACCATCAGCCGCGCCTCGTGCGCGGGCCATGGCCGGCCGCGATGCATGGTGGCGCGGTTGTCCCACATGACGACGTCACCTTTGCGCCAGCTGTGCACGTAGCTGAGCCCGGACGCGGTCGCCGCATCCATCAGCTCGCCGAGCAGCTTTTGCGCCGCCGCTTGCTCCATGCCCTCGATCGCGTAGGCGTGCGAGGCAATGTAGAGCGCGCTGCGGCCGTTCATCGGGTTTTTCCACGCCATGCGCCAGCATTGCGGCGGCAGCGCCGCGCGCTCCTCGGCGCTCGCGAGGTCGGACGCGATCTTGCCGCGCGAATGGGCATAGTCGTGCCAGGCGAAGGAGTTTTCGAGCTGCTTGCGCAACGCCTCCTCGAGCCGCTCCCAGGCGAGACGGGTCGAGACGTATTCGGTCTCGCCGCCGCGCGCGGGGATGACGCGCGCCGAGAGCACCGAGGCGAGCGCGGGCACGCGCTTGAAGGTGCTATCGGTGTGCCAGAGCTGGTTCGCCTTGTTGCGCAGCGCCAGCCGATGATCCGCCGGCACGACGTTGCCGCTTTCGTCGATGGTGCTCAGGATCACGAGGTTCGTGCCGACGCCCAGCGAGCCGACCTTGGTGATCTCAAGCGGCCCGAACCGGCGCGAGAAGGCGAGCTGCGCCTCGTTGGTCACCTCCTGGCCGCGAAAGACAATGACCGAATGCTGCTCGAGCGCCGCGCGCGCCTCTTTGTAGGCGGCATCGTCCGCCGCGATCTCGGCAAGCGTCACGCCACGCAGCTCGGCGGCGAAGCCCGGACCTAGCGGGGCGATCTCCATCGGCGAGCCCTCCGTTGCTTCGATTGCTCAACTTCCCACAAGATCAGCCGGCCCGCAAGGAAGCGCGCCCGCGCGCGCATAAATGCCGTTTGCAACGGCATCGCATGTGGGTAGCATTTCCGCATGCATTCGGGGGCCACCATGCTCGAGCCATGCGACCTCGTCGGTCCGATGCCCTCGTTCGCCATCGGCGTGGTTGAATGAGCGCGCCAAGTCCAAAGAACGTTCTCGCCGGACTGCTGCGCGCAGCCGGCCATCCGGATGCAACCGCGGGCGCAATCGAGCTCCCGGGGACTGCGCCCGCGCTGCCCTCCTCGTTCGCGGTCGACGCCGCGGCGCAAGCGACCATCGCCGCCGCCGCGTTGGCAGCGAATGAGCTCTGGCGGCTGCGCACCGGTCGCCGCCAGGGTGTCAGCGTCGACATGCGCAGCGCCGCGATCGAATTCCGCAGCGAACGCTACTTACGCATCGATGGAAAGCCGCCGTCCGAATATCACGACCCGATCGCGGGACTCTATCGCTGCGGCGACGGGCGCTGGGTGCGGCTTCATACCAATTTGCCCCATCATCGCGACGGGGTGCTCGCCCTGCTCGGCTGCAGCCATGACCGAGCGGCCGTCCAGCGCGCCCTCGATCAATGGCGCGGCGAGGCGCTCGAGACTGCCGCCGCCGACGCCGGCCTGGTGGTGACCGCGTGCCGCTCGTTCGCCGAATGGGACGCGCATCCGCAGGGCCGCGCGATCGCGCGCCTGCCGCTCTTCACCATCGATCAGATCGGCGATGCACCGGCGCAGCCCATGGGTGCGGCCGATCGCCCGGTCGCGGGCGTCAAGGTGCTCGACCTGACGCGCATCATTGCCGGTCCAGTGTGCGGCCGCACGCTCGCGGCACATGGAGCCGACGTGTTGCTGATCACCGCGTCGCACCTGCCGTCGATGCAGCCGCTCGTCATCGACACCGGACGGGGAAAATTGTCGACGTCCATCGATCTGCGCCAGAGCAGCGGGCGCGAGACGCTTGCCGCGCTGCTGCGCGAGGCGGACGTCTTCGTGCAGGGCTATCGGCCCGGCGCCATCGCGGCGTTCGGCTTCGGCCCGCAAGAGGCGGCGCGCATCCGGCCCGGCATCGTCTACGTCTCGCTCTGCGCCTACGGCCACGAAGGCCCATGGGCGGGTCGACGCGGGTTCGATTCGCTGGTGCAGACGGCGAGCGGCTTCAATGCCGCCGAAGCGGAAGCTTTCGGCGCAAGCGAGCCGAAACCGCTGCCGGCACAGGTGCTCGACCACGCCACGGGTTACCTGATGGCATTCGCCGCCATCTCGGCGCTGGCGCGACGCGCCGAGCGCGGCGGTAGCTGGCACGTCCGCACCTCGCTGGCGCAGACCGGCTACTGGTTTCGCCAACTCGGACGCGCCGACGGCCTGAAGTGTCCCGACCCCGGCTTCGACGACGTGCGCGACCGCTTGGAAGACACGCCCTCCGGCTTCGGCGCGCTGACGGCCGTGCGCCACGCCGCCGTCATGACCGAAACGCCGCCGCGCTGGGTCCGGCCGACGGTTCCACTCGGCACGCATGCGCCCGCGTGGCCGTAGTTGGCCGATTCACCTCGGTTGACGCTGCCGCCTTCGACCCCAGAGCGGGCATCGGCCCGTGATGGCGCGCACAATCTGCGCTGATGGCAATAGCCGGCGGCTATGGCGGCGGCTGCAGGGAATCTCCAGAGAATCTCCAGGAAAATCGGAGCCAGGCTGCAAGCCTGTCATCCGGCTTGTGGCTAGCCTGCCCCGTGCCGCGGCAAGCGCGGACGGCGGTCCGGTGTCCTCGGAGTCACGATATTGGGGACCTCAGGGCAGGCGTTGGTTCCCACATCGATTCTGCTGCGTGCGGACGAGGTGATGGATTGAGACGGCGCGACTTCATCATACTGCTCGGCGGCGCGGCCGCTGCATCGCCGCTCGCGGCGCGGCCGCGGCCGGCCGAGCGGATGCGGCGCATCGGCGTGCTCATGGGATACCCCGAGGGTGATCCGCAAGCTCAAGCCAATATCACAGCGCTGTTGCAGGGCCTCCAAAACCTGGGTTGGATTGAAGGACGCGATGTCCAGATCGACTATCGTTGGGCTGGCGGCGATCCCGACAAGGCTCGCACCTTTGCAAGAGAGCTGATCGCCCTGATGCCCGACCTAATGGTGTCCAGTACGAACCAAGTGACGCAGATCCTTCAGCAAGAAACGCGCACCATACCGATCGTATTCGCGTTCGTCGGCGACCCGGTTGGCAGCGGCTTTGCGGCCAGCCTGGCTCGTCCCGGCAAGAACCTCACCGGCTTTGCCAATTTCGAGAATTCGATTGGAGGTAAATGGCTCGAGTTAGTGAAAGAGATTGTACCCCGCGCCAAACGAGTCGGATTCGTCTTCAATCCCGACGCTGCTCCCAATGTGGGTTTCTTCCACGCGGCCGAAGCAGCTGCCCCGTCGCTCGGAATAAAGTTGGCCGCCCTCGCTGTTCGGGATGCGACCGACATCGAGCAGGACATCACCGCATTCGCCTCCGAGCCGGACAGCGGCCTTATTGTCGCGCCGCATGCCGTGACGCTGGGAAACCGCAACCTCATCATCGAGCTAGCGGTCCGATACCGCCTCCCTGCAGTTTACAGCGATCGCTACTTCGCGGAGAGCGGAGGCTTGGTATCGTTCGGCAACAATGCGGCGGATCTATTCGGGCGCGCGGCAACGTATGTCGATCTCATTCTCAAGGGTACGAACCCTGCAGACCTGCCGGTTCAGTTGCCGACCAAATTCGAGCTGATCGTAAACCTCAAGACTGCAAAGACGCTCGGATTGACCATTTCGGAATCGTTTCTCACCCGCGCCGACGAGGTGATCGAATAACGGCGGTCTTTGCCGGGTTTATGTCGCCCTTTGGCACAAAGCAGAGCTGGCGAGGCCGTCTGCTATTTGTCGGCTTTCGAAAGCAAAGCAGACCCCGGCCGGCGATTCCGCTATCGCAATTTTAAGAGCACGCGTCCGAGGCAAAAACGGGCGACAAATTGGGCCCGCGTGCGGATACACGGCGCTGCATTATTTCTTGCCGTGTGACGTAGCTCACTCATCGCTCGCAATTTCCTCCTCTAAAGTTCGAGATAGCGAAAGTGCGCTCTGGTGCCAGGAGGCGACATGGCACAGGAACCAGATAGCCTTGCATTCAGGTTCGCGGCCGTCCTTGTGTTGGCGGTGATCATCTTGGTGGTCATGACATTGGCTGCTCCTCCGTGTCCTGCGAACGATACGGCTGCGCTAATCCCATCAAGCGACCCGATTTACCGGGCTCAATATTTGAATTTGTACTAAGACCCCGGTGCTCGGCGTTGCGTACTCCCAAACGTCGATCAGGACGCTACCCGCTTGGTGATCGCCGCCTTTGCTGCGATGCGCGGCCCCGAGCTGCTATACTTGCGACGGGTGCGAACGGGAAAACCGATGATGATATGAGGCCAAGCTTGCTATTGCAGGGAGGAATCCATGTCTTACGCGCGCGAGCCTGTTCTGCAGCCTGTCCCGATCGAAAGCCTGCATCCCACCCAGATCACTGTAGGCATGCGCGAGGTCGAGGAAAGACGCAAACGCTTACGAAAGCAGAAGCCACAGAAGATCGGGTCGTTCATTGGCCGCCACATGATACCCGTCGTGCTGGGGCCGAAGAAGCGCCACTACGTTATCGACCATCATCATCTTTCACTCGCGCTGCACAAAGAGGGATTGCGGGACGTCCTCGTCACCGTTGTGCTCGACCTGAGCGCGCTCAACCTCGACGCCTTTTGGACCGTGCTCGATCACAAGAGCCTGGTTTATCCCTTCGACGCGCAGGGCCGCCGCCGGGATTTTGCCGACATCCCGAAGACCGTCATGCAGTTGAAGGACGATCCGTTCCGTAGCCTCGCCGGCGAGTTGCGGCGGGCGGGCGGTTTTGCCAAGGACACCACCCCGTTCAGCGAGTTTCTGTGGGCGGATTTTTTCCGCCGCAAGATCAAGAGAAAGGCGGTCGAAGCAGATTTTTCCGCCGCCATGGAGCGGGCACTGCGCCTGGCGAGAAGCGAAGAGGCGGAATATCTGCCGGGCTGGTGCGGCCCCAAGGCCGACGCGTGATCGCGGCGTAACGTTTGCCGACGGCGGTCCCCGGCGCCGCGTGTCACCTATGGCGAGGCGTACCAGCGTAGCGTTCATGCTCGCTCCAAGCGTCTTACTCCCTACACGCTTAGGTCATATTTCCGCCCGCCGGCGAAGGCATTGAGAGAC
>Ga0209647_1004227_pt1 | contig 10875 bp, 9 predicted proteins | sample GraSoi_2013_60cm_FD_185827 | JGI IMG/M metagenome (GOLD analysis project Ga0209647, IMG submission 185827) | Grasslands soil microbial communities from the Angelo Coastal Reserve, California, USA - Sample 9_17_2013_60cm (SPAdes) (version 2) | ecosystem: Environmental > Terrestrial > Soil >...
TCGACGAGGCCATCGCCGAGCTGCCGCAGCGGCTGCATTAACCTAGCAGCCTCGCTGCCGGCGCGATCTTGATCGGCACCTCGCTGGTACCGGGCACGGCGGCTGTGGCGCCCGCCACCGGCGCGTCAACCCGTGTAGCAGCGCTGGCGCGCTCGTGGTCCGCTCATGGTCCGGCCATGGAGCGCGGCATCATTCGCTGCTGTAGCGAATACCCGGCCCTTATGGTCCACTCGGAAGCACATCTATAGGTTTCACGTGGCACAATCGCCGCGTTTTCCCCGGCTTCCGCAAAGTTTCGGCGATAGCGCGCCGTCGCGGCAGCCCGTCGGCTGTAGCAACCTGTAGCACTTGCCGCCGGCGCGGCTGCTGGGCTAGGGGGACGGAAGCAGAGCGGGAGGAGCCGGCCCATGAAGGTCATGGAGATGCGCGACGAGTGGGGCGTCGACCACATCAAGCCGGGGACCCGCCCCGACCGCTCGCCCGGGCCCGGCGAAGTGCTGGTCAAGATGCAGGCCGCCTCGGTCAATTATCGCGACCTGGTCGTGACCCAGCGCGGCTACGGCCGGCACAGCGGCGAGCTGCCGCTGGTGCCGCTGTCCGATGGTGCCGGCACCGTGACCGAGACCGGACTCGGCGTGACGCGGGTCAAGACCGGCGACCTCGTCTGCCCCGCCTTCGCGCAGAGCTGGATCAGCGGCCCGCTCCGCGAGGAATACCGCCCGGGCATGCTGGGCGGCCCGCTCGACGGGGTGATGCAGGAACACATGGTGCTGCCGCCTGGAGCGCCGTGATCGGCGGCGGCGTCAAGCCGGGCGACGTGGTAATAACCCAGGGCACGGGCGGCGTGTCGCTCTTCGCCATGATGTTCGCCAAGCGCGCGGGCGCGACGACGATCATCACTTCCTCGAGCGACGAGAAGCTCGCGCGCGCCAAGGCGCTGGGCGCCGATATCGGCATCAACTACCGGACATATCCCGAATGGAGCCGCGAGGTGCGGCGGGCGCTGGGCGGACGCGGCGCCGACCTCATCGTCGAGCTCGGCGGCGCTCAATCGCTCGACCAGTCGCTGCGGGCGGTCCGCACCAGCGGCACGCTGGCGATGATCGGCGTCCTGTCGGGAGGCGTGGCCGAGCTCAAGCTCGGCCGCGTCGTGACGCAGAACGTGCGCCTCCAGGGCGTGACGCTCGGCAGCCGCGAGATGTTCGAGGACATGGTGCGCGCCATCGAGACGCACCGCCTGAAGCCGCCGGTCGACGACAAGCGCTACGCCTTCGATCAGGTGGCCGACGCCATCCGGTCGATCACCGCCGGCCGGCATTTCGGCAAGATCTGCCTGGCGTTCTAGGGCGGCGGCGCGACGCCTTACGTGCCGGTGTGCCCGAGGTGGCGGAGGAAGTCGCGCAAGCGGGCCTTGACGGCGGCGAGCTCACGCTCGGCCACATCGGCGGTGCGCATCAGCTGCATGGGCGGCGGCTGGCGGCGGCGGAAGAAGGCGGTGATCTCCTCCTGGAGCCCGCGCGAACGGGCGAGCGCCTCGTCCCGTGACCGGAGAAGCGCCTGCCATTCCTCTTCCCAATCCTGCCGCAACAGCCTTCCCCCGAGAGCGGCCGGCACCATTGCGGGGGAAACACTAGAGGAGCTGTTCGCCGAAACGGCGTGACCAATAAGGGGCAATCCAGTCAATTCCGGCCGGCCAGCAGCCCGCGGGCGATGACGTGGGCCTGAATCTCGGCGGCGCCCTCGAAGATGTTGAGGATGCGCGCGTCGCAGATGACGCGGCTGATCGGGTATTCGAGCGCATAGCCGTTGCCGCCATGGATCTGCAGCGCGTTGTCGGCATTGGCCCAGGCGGTGCGCGCGGCCAGGAGCTTCGCCATCCCGGCCTCGATGTCGCAGCGCCGCTCGCTATCCTTCTCGCGCGCGGCGAAATATGTCAACTGGCGCGCGATCATGGTCTCCACCGCCATCCAGGCGAGCTTGCCGAAGACGCGCGGGAAGGCATAGATCGGCTGGCCGAATTGCTGGCGCTCGCGGGCATAGCGCATGCCCAGCTCGAGCGCGTTCTGCGCCACGCCGACGGCGCGCGACGCCGTCTGGATGCGCGCGCTCTCGAACGTCGCCATGAGCTGCTTGAACCCTTGCCCCTCGAGGCCGCCGAGCAGGTTCTCGGCCGGCACGGCGAAGCCGTCGAACCCGAGCTCATATTCCTTCATGCCGCGATAACCGAGCACGCGGATCTCGCCGCCGCTCATGCCGGGCGCCGGGAACGGGTTCGCGTCCGTGCCGCGCGGCTTCTCCGCGAGGAACATGCTGAGGCCGCGATAGTCGCTGGTCTTGGTATCCGTACGCACCAGCAGGGTCATCAGGTCGGTGCGCGCGGCATGGGTGATCCACGTCTTGGCGCCGTAGACCTTGTAGACGCCGCCCTCGCGCACGGCACGCGTCCGCAGGCTGCCGAGATCGGAGCCGGTATTGGGCTCGGTGAAGACGGCGGTCGGCAGGATCTCGCCCGAGGCGATGCGCGGCAGGTATTTCTCCTTCTGCTGCGCCGTGCCGCCGAGGCGGATGAGCTCGGCGGCGATCTCGGAGCGGGTGCCGAGCGAACCGACGCCGATATAGGCGCGCGACAGCTCCTCCGAGACGATGCACATGGCGAGCTTGCCGAGACCGAGGCCGCCGGCGCTCTCGGGCACGGTGAGGCCGAACACGCCGAGCGCCGCCATCTCCTCGACCACGGCGAGCGGGATCAGCTCGTCCTTGAGATGCCAGTCATGAGCGAAGGGCGCGACGCGCTCGGCGCCGAAGCGCCGGAACTGGTCGCGCACCATGTCGAGCGCCTCCTCGCCAAGCGCGAGATGGCCGAAATCGCCGCCGTCGAGCGCATCCTTCAGCAGCTCGGCGAGCCGGGCGCGCGCCGCCTCGCTGTTGCCGGCGCGCGCGAGGAGCGCAACCTCGGGCCCGCGGAAGGCGTGGAGGTCGTCATCGCCGAGGCCTAGGTCGTGCGGCCGCACCACCTCGACCTGGCTCAGCGCGATGCCGCCGGCGAGCTGGCCAAGATACTCGCCGAAGGCCATCTGCAGCATGAGCGCCTCGCGCTCGCCGAGCCCGCCGACCAGCTCCAGCCGCTCGGCCCAGAGCCGCATCTGCCGCAGCGCCTCGACATATGTGGCCATCCAGGCATAGCCATGGGCTGCGAATTGCCGCGCCTCCAACAGCGCCGGATCGATCGTCCCGCCGGGCGCGAGATCCGCCAGCAGCCGACGCTTGGCCGCCGCGAGCAGGCCCTCGGCGGCGTCGAGCGCGCGACCGGTGAGCGGCAGCAGATCCGGGAGGAGCGGACCTGACGGGGCGGTGCTTGTGCTTATTTGCGTGGTCCTCATCGGCCCGCTCATCATAACCCCCTCTCCCCTCGCGGGAGAGGGATGGGGTGAGGGGGTTGTTTACGGCATCGCACGCTAGAGAAGGCCCCCTCACCCTCCCAACGCTTCGCGTTGGGCCCCCTCCCTCTCCCGCAAGGGGAGAGGGGAACCCCTATGCCTGCGCCGCCTCCTCGAGGGTGCGCATGCCCGGGCGCTTGGCCTGCACGAGGACGGCCATGTTGCCGGGCTTGTGCTCGTTGCGCCACATCTTCATGTGCGCGCGCGGGATGTCGGCCCAGGAGAAGACCTCGGACATGCAGGGATCGATGCGCCGTTCGACCACCAGCCGGTTCGCCTGGCTCGCCTGCAGCAGGTTGGCGAAATGGCTGCCCTGGATGCGCTTCTGCCGCATCCACACGAAGCGCGCGTCGAAGGTGAGGTTGTAGCCGGTGGTGCCGGCGCAGAACACCACCATGCCGCCGCGCTTCACGATGAAGCAGGAGACCGGGAAGGTCTGCTCGCCCGGATGCTCGAAGACGAAATCGACGTCGTTGCCCTTGCCGGTGAACTGCCAGATCGCCTTGCCGAACTCGCGCACCTTCTTCATGTAGTCGCCGTAGCCGCCGGTGGCATTCACGTCGGGGAGGCGCCCCCAGCAATCGAATTTCTTGCGGTTGATGACGCCCTTGGCGCCAAGCGACATGACGAAGTCGCGCTTCTCGTCCTCGGAGATGACGGCGATCGCGTTGGCGCCGGCGGTGGCGATGAGCTGGATCGCCATCGAACCGAGCCCGCCGGCGGCGCCCCAGACAAGCACGTTGTGGCCTGGCCGCAGCACGTGCGGGCGATGGCCGAACAGCATGCGATAGGCGGTGGCGAGCGTCAGCACGTAGCAGCCGCTCTCCTCCCAGGTGAGGTGCAGCGGCCGCTCCATGAGCTGCCGGCCCTGCACGCGCGCAAACTGCGCGAACGAGCCATCAGGCGTCTCGTAGCCCCAGATGCGCTGGCTCGGCGAGAACATCGGGTCGCCGCCATTGCACTCCTCGTCGTCGCCGTCATCCTGGTTGCAATGGACGACGACCTCGTCGCCGACCTTCCAGCGCTTCACCTTGGCGCCGACCGCCCAGACGATGCCGGTGGCGTCGGAGCCGGCGACGTGGAACTCGGCCTTGTGCACATCGAAAGGCGAAATCGGCTTGCCCAGAGCCGCCCAGACGCCGTTGTAGTTGACGCCGGCGGCCATCACCATGACCAGCACCTCGTCGGCGGCGAGCTCGGGCGTCGACACGGCCTCGACCTGCATCGCCGTTTCCGGCGGCCCGTGCCGGTCGCGGCGGATGGCCCAGGCATACATGCGCTTCGGCACATGGCCGAGGGGCGGGATCTCGCCGATATCATAAAGGTCCTTGATCGGCCGACCGGCCGTCGGACCCGGAGCGAAGGGGATCACCTGGGCAGGCTCGCTCATCGCACAACCTCCGTCTGTCGCCAGTGCCGCGCCGGTCACATTGCAGCGCAACAAAGGGATAAACACCGGTGTAACGGAGATGTCTTTGTGCTGCAATGCACAAAAGCCGGTTTGTGTCGAAATCTGCTGTTGACAGATAATTTTATTGCGACTTGGCGGCGCAGATGGCCTTGAGCGCCTGCCAGTCGGCGTTCGACAGCGCCGGCCATTTGCCGCGTGTCGTCTCCGCCCGCACCGCGGCAAGGCGCTGCGCATCGGGCGGATGCGTGCTGAGATAGGGCAGCTTGGGGCCAAGTGCGCGCTTCTCCATGCGCTCGAAGAAGGTGGCGAAGCCATCGGTGCCGATCCCGGCGCGCTGCAACAGCTTCACGGCGCCGGCATCGGCCTCGGCCTCCATGGCGCGTGAATAGGAGAGCGTCGTCAGCAGGAATCCGACCGAAGCGCCGGTGCCGTTGCCCAATGTCAGCTCGATGAGGAGCGCCAGCCCGGAATTGGCGACGAGCGCCCGCATCGGGTGCCGGTTGAGGGCGTGCGTCAGCTCATGGGCGAGCACGCCCGCCACCTCGTCCGGCGACTGCGCCTCGCCGAGCAGACCCCCCAGCAGCACGATATGTCCGCCCGGCAGGGCGTAGGCATTGACGACCGGGCTGTCGCGGACGATGACGGTGATCGGAAAGGGCGGCTCGACGCCCTTGGTCAGCTGCCGGGTCAGGCCTTGTAGCGCCGCCGACCCGGCCGAGCCGGTGCAGCGCGCGCCCCAGCCCGGCTGCATCTCGACGGTGTCCCCAAGTCTCTCTTCCCAGCTCGGCGGGATATACTCGACGATCCGGCCGGCGATCAGCGGCAGGCCCCACCACAAGCCCCCGATGGCGGCGAGCAGGGCGATGGTGCCGACCGTACCAAAGAGGAGGCTGCGACGCGCAGCGCGCTTCACCGTCGGCGCTGCGGCCGCCAGCGCCGACGCGAAGGCCGGGTCCTCGACCGTCAGCCGCGCGTCGCCGCGGGCGAGGCGCACGGGGCCTTTGCGCAGCTCATCGGCGCGGAGCGACACCGAACTGTAAGGCCAGATCTCGCCGCCCTCGCCCTCCGCGGCGGCCAAGCGGATGCCGTCATCGACGCGAATGCCCTCCGGCGCGAGCGTGACCGTCACGGCGCGGCGGACGGCCTTGCGGCCGTCGCTGATCCACCCCGTGAAGGTCGTCGGCGCGCTCAGATGAACCCGCCCACGTCCAGGGTATCGAAGAGCTGCGCCAGCCCCTCGCCGCCCTTCGGTCGGCGCCGGCCCGGCGCCTGGCTCAGCGCCGCCAGCTCGTTGACCGCATAGATCTTCAGGTGGGTGCAGAAGAACCGCACATAGCGCTGGCCGACGAAAGCCATGGCGAGACCGGCGGTGATGACGAGCAAGACGACGTTCCCGAACTGGAACCAGAAGAGGTCGCGCTTGCGCACCGGGAAGGCGAAGCACACGCGGCCGAAATGCGTGTTCTCGGCGATGTAGCCGAAGGCCCGCGCGAAGTAGTGCAGATAGCCGATGATGCTGGTGATGATATAGGTCAAATAGAAGGCGGCAATGGCGCCGGCCATCGCCCCTCCGTGCTGCTGGAGCTGCTGCGGGTTCTGCGGCATCCCCACGATCAGGAAGAAGAGTCCGCCGCCGATGAGAGCGGCCAGCAGCAGGCCGAGGATACTCGCTGCGTAGGCGACCAGGAATGGTCCGACCAGCCGCCTGGCGGAACCATCGAAATGGAAATTCATGTCGCCGAAGCCAGTGTGCCTCGTCTTGTAGCGCCACAGCCCGACATACCGCCATGGCGCGGCGAGGCCGAGCGTGATCGGCAGCAGCAGGGTGTAGCCGATGGCGCGGAAGGCGTAGCTCGCCGCCGAGCCTTCGACCCCGCCGCGGATGCCATGCCACAGCGTCCGGCTGAGCTGATAGCGCCGGCTGCCGTATTGCGACACGAAGACGACGAAGATCAGGACGGAGAACTGCACGACAAGCCCCAGGACCGGCGCCAGCTTGGCCGGCACGCCCAGTCGCACAAGGAGCCACCCGACGCCGAACCCCAGACCGAAAATGAGGGGAAACAGAACGAGCGCCATGAGGAAGCGGCGAAACAGCTCGCCACCGGTGCCGTCATACTCGAAGCGCTCGTCGAGCAGGCTCACATGGCTCCAGAAGTATTTCCGGATCCGGGTACGGCCCCAGAACCGCGAATAGATGCCGAGCGTGACGATGCCGAGGAGAAGGACCTTGAGCCACAGGACGAACAACTCGCCCGTGCGGCCGTCATAGACGAGGCGCCCCTCCTCCGGGTGGCCCGCCCGTATGCGTGCGGAAGGACCGGCGGCGCCGGTCCGATCGGATGTGATCGTCATTTCGAGACCCCCTTAAACGTCGATCGATTATTTCATGTTCGTAATGTACCTATAGTTAAAATTCCCACTACGCGCCCCAGCGTCCATTGTGCAGCGCAGCAAGGCGTGGGATATTTCTCGCGCCAGGTGTTAGATATCGCTGCCATCCTCGCAACAGGAGGTACGAGAGATCGGGAGATGAGCGAGAGCGAGAAGCGCGTGCAGCGCGAGGAGCCGTGGCTGTTCCGCACCTATTCCGGACATTCCTCGGCGGCGGCCTCGAACGCCCTCTACCGCACCAACCTGCAGCGTGGGCAGACCGGGCTGTCGGTCGCCTTCGATCTGCCGACGCAGACGGGATACGACAGCGACCACGTGCTGGCGCGCGGCGAGGTCGGCAAGGTCGGCGTGCCCATCGCCCATCTCGGCGACATGCAAGCGCTGTTCGAAGACATTCCGCTGCAGCGCATGAATACGTCGATGACCATCAACGCCACCGCGCCCTGGCTGCTGGCGCTCTACATCGCCGCTGCCGAGATGCAGGGCGCTCAGCGGCGCGAGCTCGCCGGCACGACTCAGAACGACGTCATCAAGGAATACCTGTCGCGCGGCACCTATATCTTTCCGCCGGCGCCCAGCCTCAAGCTCACCGCGGACGTCATCGCCTTCACCTATCGCGAGCTGCCGAAGTGGAACCCGACGAATGTCTGCTCCTACCACTTGCAGGAAGCGGGCGCGACGCCGGTGCAGGAGGTGGCCTACGCGCTCGCCACCGCCGAGGCGGTGCTCGACGGGGTGCGCGCCTCGGGCCAGGTGCCGGCGGCGGACTTGCCGCAGGTCGTCGGGCGCATGAGCTTCTTCGTCAATGCCGGCATCCGCTTCATCACCGAGATGTGCAAGATGCGCGCCTTCGCCGAGCTGTGGGACGAGGTCACGCGCGAGCGCTACGGCATCGTCGACGAGAAGTATCGCCGCTTCCGCTACGGCGTGCAGGTGAACTCGCTGGGCCTCACCGAGCAGCAGCCGGAGAACAACGTCTACCGCATCCTCATCGAGATGCTCGCGGTGGTGCTGTCGAAGAACGCGCGGGCGCGCGCCGTGCAGCTCCCGGCCTGGAACGAGGCGTTGGGTCTGCCGCGGCCATGGGACCAGCAATGGAGCCTCCGGCTGCAGCAGATCGTCGCCTACGAGACCGACCTGCTCGAGTATGGCGACCTCTTCGACGGCGCGCCGGAGATCGAGCGCAAGGTCGCGGCGCTCAAGAGCGACATCCTCGCCGAGCTTGAGCGCGTGCGCCGGCTGGGCGGCGCCGTGGCCGCGGTCGAGAGCGGCTACATGAAGCAGCGCCTGGTCGAATCGAACGCGCATCGCCTCGCCGCGATCGAGCGCGGCGATCAGGTCGTGGTCGGCGTCAACCGCTACAACGAGAGCGCACCTTCGCCGCTCCTCGCCGGCGGCGACGCCGGATATCTCCTGCCCGACGCTGCCGCCGAGGACGAGCAGGTGAAGCGGCTCGCCGCCTGGCGTGCGTCGCGCAACAATGCCGCGGTCACCTCGGCGCTCGCGACGCTGAAGCAGGCCGCATCGGAGGCGCGGAACATCATGCCGGCCTCGATCGACTGCGCGCGGGCCGGCGCCACCACCGGCGAATGGGCGCAAGTGCTGCGCGAGGTATTCGGTGAATATCGCGCGCCCACCGGCATCGCCCAGGCGACGCCGTCGCGCGGATCGAACGACATCGCCGAGCTGCGCCAGCGCGTGACCGAGGTCTCGAACCGGCTCGGGCGGCGGCTCAAATTCCTCGTCGGCAAGCCCGGCCTGGACGGCCATTCGAACGGCGCCGAGCAGGTGGCGCTCAAGGCGCGCGATGCGGGCTTCGAAGTGGTCTATGAGGGCATCCGCCTCACGCCGGCGCAGATCGTCAACGCCGCGCTCGAGGAGGGCGTGCATGTGGTCGGCGTGTCCGTCTTGTCCGGCAGCCATGTCCCCTTGGTCAGGGAGATATTGAGCGGCCTGCAGGCGCAAGGGCTGGGGCATGTGCCGGTGGTGGTCGGCGGCATCATCCCGCCCGAGGACGAGGCGATGCTGAAGCGCGCCGGCGTCGCGCGCGTCTACACGCCCAAGGACTACGACCTCACCGCCATCATCAGAGACATCGTCGAGTTGGTCGCGAGCGAGCCGCGTCTCGCCGCCTGACGGGTGCGCTTGGGATGGACTCGGTGCGTCCTTTCGACGACGCACGCCGCGCGCTCAACGCTTTGTTTTGCGCTAAGAAGCTAGGGAGGAAGTCGATGCAAGCGCGTTCACTGGAGAGCCAGTGATTCCGGAGAGACAGTCATGGACAAGATAAAGCCGCTCTTCACCGCCACGGCCACGGCGACCGGCGGGCGCAACGGGCACACCGAGGCCAGCGACGGCACGGTCAAGGCCGATCTGTCCGTGCCGAAGGCCATGGGCGGGCCGGGCCGGCCGGGCACCGCCACGCCGGAGCATCTGTTCGCCGCCGGATACGCCGCGTGCTTCGGCGGCGCCCTCGATTTCGTCGCCAAGCAGCAGAAGAAGGACGCGAGCAAGGCGAAGGTCACCTGCGCCGTGTCGATCGGGCCGCGCGACGGCGGCGGCTTCGGCCTCGCCGTGAGCTTGCGCGTCGAGGACAAGAGCCTGCCGCAAGCGGAGCTCGCGGCCCTCGCCAAGGAGGCGCATGAGAAGATCTGCCCTTATTCGCACGCCACCCGCGGCAATGTTCCCGTCGAGCTCGCGGTGACGGGCGGCTGAGCGGGAAGGCTGGCGCACCGTCCAGGTCTCGGCCGCTCTCAGGCGAAGAGCGGCCGCCACTTCGGCGAGGTCAGCGATGAAGCGGGCGATCGCTGCTTCGCGCTCCTCGTCGCATGCGCGCAGCAGCGCCGAGGGATGCACGGTCGCGAGGACATAAGGCGCCAGCGCCGAAGGGACGAGCCGGCCGCGGTCGCGCGAGACGCGGAAGGACGGCCCGAGCAGCGCCTGCGCCGCCGTCGCGCCCAGGCAGACCAGCACCTTGGGCTTCACCACAGCGATCTCGGCCTCGAGCCAGGGCTTGCACGCCTGTATCTCCCGCGCATTGGGCTTGCCGTGGATGCGCCGCTTGCCGCGCGGTATCCACTTGAAATGCTTGACCACATTGGTGACGTAGGCCTTGCCGCGGTCGAGGCCGGCGGCGGCGAGGCAGCGGTCGAGGAGCTGCCCGGCCGGGCCGGCGAAGGGGTGGTCGACGCGATCCTCCTGATCGCCGGGCTGCTCGCCGACCAGCATGAGCGGCGCGTCCTCCGGTCCTTCGCCGAAGACGGTCTGTGTCGCGCGGGCATGGAGCGGGCACGCGGTGCAGTGCGCCGCCGCGTCCCGCAGCTTTGCCAAGGTCGGCTGCGGCGGGATCAGCTCGGCGGCGCTGTGGGGCGCGGCCGATGCGAGGTCGGCCTCAGGCGCCCGGCGATGGCTCCGCATGACAGGCAGGAAACCGCCGCGCTGTGGCGCCGGTTCCGTCGCCGTCGACGTTCAGCGGAAGTGGTGGTGACCGCCGCCGCCAAAGAAGAAGCCGACCGAGCCATAGACGGGCGGGTAGTAGGCCGGCGCCGGATAATAGTAGGGGCTGTAGGCGTAGTACGGCGGGTAGTAATAGGCAGGTGCCGGCGCATAGGCGTAGCCGGTGTACGCCACCGG
>Ga0209647_1004228_pt1 | contig 10875 bp, 6 predicted proteins | sample GraSoi_2013_60cm_FD_185827 | JGI IMG/M metagenome (GOLD analysis project Ga0209647, IMG submission 185827) | Grasslands soil microbial communities from the Angelo Coastal Reserve, California, USA - Sample 9_17_2013_60cm (SPAdes) (version 2) | ecosystem: Environmental > Terrestrial > Soil >...
TCCCCTCGGCGCCGCGCGGCGTGCCGCAGATCGAGGTCACCTTCGACATCGACGCCAACGGCATCGTCAACGTCTCGGCCAAGGACAAGGCCACCGGCAAGGAGCAGCAGATCCGCATCCAGGCCTCTGGCGGCCTCAACGACACCGACATCGAGAAGATGGTCAAGGACGCCGAGGCGCATGCCGAGGAGGACAAGAAGAAGCGCGAGCAGGTCGAGGCCAAGAACCAGGCCGAGGCACTGGTGCACACCACCGAACGCACGCTGAAGGAGGCGGGCGACAAGGTGCCGCAAGGCGAGCGCGAGACGGTGGAAGCGGCGATCCGCGAGGTCAAGTTGGCGATCGAGAGCAACGACGTCGAGCGCATCCGCAGCAAGACGCAGGCGCTGGCGCAGGTGTCGATGCGCATCGGCGAAGCCATGTACAAGTCGCAAGCCGCCGGCGGTCCGCAGGGCGGGCCGACGGGCGGTGCCTCCGGGGGTGGCCAGCCCGGCGGAGGGGCCGCAGGCGAGAAGGTCGTCGACGCCGATTTCGAGGAGGTCGACGAGCAAAAGAAGCGTGGCTCGGCCTAAAGGCCGGCCGCAGGAGCAAGACCCGCCCCGGCATCGCCGGGGCGGTTCGCCTGTCGAGGGGACGGTGTAGGTGAAGGGTCGAGAGTAGCAGGCGATGGCCAAGAAGGACTTTTATGAGCTTCTCGGCGTCCAGCGCAATGCTGCCGCCGACGAAATCAAGAAGGCCTATCGCAAGATGGCCATGCAGTACCATCCCGACCGCAATCCCGGGAACAAGAAGGCCGAGCAGACCTTCAAGGACGTCAACGAGGCCTATGACGTCCTGAAGGACGAGCAGAAGCGCGCCGCCTATGACCGCTTCGGCCACGCCGCCTTCGAGAATGGCGGGCGCGGCGCCCCGGGCGCCGGTGATTTCGGCTTTGCCGCCGGCTTCGCCGACATCTTCGACGAGATGTTCGGCGAGTTCATGGGCGGCCGGCGCGGGCAGGGCGCCAACACCCGCGGCAACGATCTCCGCTACAACCTCGAAGTCACGCTCGAGGAGGCCTTCAGGGGCAAGCAGACGACGGTGCGCGTGCCCACATTGGCGATCTGCGAGGTCTGTGCCGGGAGCGGCGCGGCCTCGGGCTCGCGTCCGGTCAACTGCCCGACCTGCTACGGTGCCGGCCGCGTGCGGGCGCAGCAAGGGTTCTTCACGGTCGAGCGCACCTGCCCCTCCTGCCATGGCGCCGGCCGTGTCGTCGAGAACCCGTGCCGGCAATGCGGCGGCCAGGGCCGCTCGCGCAAGGAGAAGACGCTCGCCGTCAACATTCCCGCCGGCGTCGAGGACGGCACGCGTATCCGTTTGGCGGGCGAGGGCGAGGCCGGCGTGCGCGGCGGCGCTCCCGGTGATCTCTACATCTTTCTCGCGTTGAAGCCGCATCGCATCTTTCAGCGCGACGGCGCCAACATCCATTGCCGGGTGCCCATCGCGATGCCGACGGCGGCGCTCGGCGGCACGGTCGAGGTGCCGACCATCGATGGCGGCCGTAGCCGGGTCAACGTGCCCTCGGGTACGCAGAGCGGGCACCAGTTCCGCCTCAAGAGCAAGGGCATGTCGGTGCTGCGCTCGCCCTCGCGCGGCGACATGTACGTGCAGGTGGTGGTCGAGACTCCCGTCAACCTCACCAAGCGGCAGCAGGAATTGCTGCGCGAGTTCGAGAAGGAAGGCGACGGCCACCGCACCAGCCCGGAGAGCGAAGGTTTCTTCGCCCGCGTGCGCGAGTTCTTCGAAGATCTGCGCGAATAACTTCCGACATGGTCTGCTGGCCGGTCCGCCGACGCGGGGTCGCTCGGCTACTGGGCCGCGACCTGCTTGGCGCGCGCGCGCCGGGCGCTGGGCGAGGGCGGCCGCGTGCTGTCGGCCGGGTCGGCGAACACGCCGGCGAGGCGCTCGCGGATATCCCTGAGCTTGCGCTCGTGCTCGACCTTGTGGCCGAACAGATCCTTCACATAGAAGACATCGACCACCTTCTCGCCATAGGTCGAGATCTTGGCGCTCGAGATCTGCAGGTTTAGCGTGGTCAGCACCCGCGTCAGCTCGAACAGCAGGCCGGGTCGGTCGCGGCCGTTGACCTCGATCACGGTGTGGGTCTGGCTCGCCTTGTTGTCGATGAGCACGCGCGGCGGCACGACGAAGACGCGGGTGCGGCTCGGGATCGCCTCGGGTGCTGCCAGCTCGATGTGCGGCTTGACCTTGCCCGCCAGCACACTCTCGAACAGCACGGCGAGCTTGGCCAGCTTGTCCGGCCGGTCGAAGGCACCACCGCGCTGGTCCTGCATCCAGAAGGTGTCGAGCGCCATGCCGTTCGAAAGCGTGAGGATCTTGGCGTCGACGATGTTGGCGCCGGCGAGCGCCAGCGCGCCGGCGATGCGCGAGAACAGACCGGCATGGTCGGCAGTGTAGAGCGTGACTTCGGTGACGGAGCGGCGAAGATCGACGCGCGTGTCGACAGTGAGCGGCGCGCCGCTGCGCTCCGCCTCTCGCGTCAGCCGCGCGTGGCGCGCATGCGTGCCGGTATCGAAAGAGAGCCAGTAGGAGGGATAGCCCTTGGCGATGAAGCCGGCCATCTCCTCGGCGGTGAAATCGGGCAGGAGCCGGCGCACCGCGCTCTGCGCCGCGGCGATGCGCGCGTCGCGGCTGTCGACGACCAGCCCGCCCGACATCTCCTCGACGGCGCGGTGGTAAAGCTCGCGCAGCAGCGTCGCCTTCCAGCCGTTCCACACCTTGGGTCCGACCGCGCGGATGTCGGCGGCGGTCAGGATGAGCAGCAGCTTGAGCCGTTCGGGCGACTGCACGCGCTCGGTGAAGTCGCGGATGGTCTGCGGGTCGTCGATGTCGCGCTTGAAGGCGGTATTGCTCATGAGCAGGTGGAAGCGGACCAGCCATGCCACCGTCTCGGTCTCCTCGGCGGTGAGGCCGACGCGGGGTCCGAGCCGCTCGGCCACCTGCGCACCCAGCTCCGAGTGGTCGCCGCCGCGGCCCTTGGCGATGTCGTGCAGCAGCACGGCGAGATAGAGGGCGCGGCGCGAGTCGATGGTGTGGACGATCTCGGAGGCGAGCGGCAGCTCGTCCTTGAGCTCGCCCTGCTCGATCTGGTGCAGGATGCCGATGGCGAAGAGCGTGTGCTCGTCCACCGTGTAGACATGGTACATGTCATATTGCATCTGCGCGACGACGCGGCCGAAATCCGGCACGAAACGGCCGAAGACGCCGGCCTCGTTCATGCGTCGCAGCGTGATCTCCGGCTCCTTCTTCGAGGTCAGCATCGCCATGAAGAGCCGGTTCGCCTCGGCATTGGCGCGCAGCTTCGCGTCGATCAGCTTCAGCGACTGGGTGATGAGCCTGAGCGCGTGCGGGTGGATGTCGAGGCCATGCTCCTGTGCCACATGGAAGAGGCGCAGGAGGTTCACCGGGTCGTCCTTGAACGCGCTCTCCTTGGCAATGTCAAGCCGCCCGGCATCGACGGCGAATCCGGCGATCGAACGCTTGCGCGGGATCCACGGCTTCCAGTTGAAGCGTGGGCGCCGCTCCTGTTCGGCCTCGAGCTGGGCGCAGAAGATGCGCGTCAAGTCGCCGACATCCTTGGCGATCAGGAAGTAATGCTTCATGAAGCGCTCGACGCCGCGCGTGCCGACATGGTCGGTGTAGCGCATCCGGCGCCCGACTTCGCTCTGCCGGTCGAAGGTGAGGCGGTCCTCGGCGCGCTGGTTGAGGAAATGGAGATGGCAGCGCACCGTCCACAGGAAATCCTGCGCCCGGGCGAAGCGGTGGGCCTCCTTCGGCGACAGCACCTCCTGATCGACCAGCTTCTCGACATCGTCGACGCGGTAGATGTATTTGGCGATCCAGAAAAGGGTGTGCAGATCGCGCAAGCCCCCCTTCCCCTCTTTGACATTGGGCTCGACGACGTAGCGGCTGTCGCCCATGCGCGCGTGGCGCTCGTCGCGTTCGGCGAGCTTGGCCTGGACGTATTCGGCCGCGGTGCCCTTGATGATCTCGGCCTCGAAGCGGCGCTTCAGATCGGCGAACAGCTCCTGGTCGCCCCAGATGTAGCGCGCCTCCAACACCGCCGTGCGGACGGTGAGATCGGCCTGGGCGTGGCGCAGCGTGTCCTCGACCGAGCGCGTCGCCTGCCCGACCTTGAGGCCGAGATCCCACAGCGCATAGAGCATGTACTCGACCACCTGCTCGGTATGCGGCGTCGGCTTGTAAGGCAGCAGGAAGAGAAGATCGATGTCGGAGAACGGCGCCAGCTCGCCGCGGCCATAGCCGCCCACAGCGACGAGGGTGAGGCGCTCGCCGGAAGTGGGGTTGGCGAGCGGATACACATGAGCGGCGACGAAGTCGTAGAGCGCGCGGACGAGCTGATCCATGAGAAAGCTCAAGCCGCGCACCGTGTCCGTGCCGCTGGCGCCGGTGTCGAAGCGGCGACGCACCTCGTCGCGGCCGGCTTGCAGCGCCTGGCGCAGGATTTCCACCACCTTGGCGCGCGGCGGCTCGCCGCCGGCCTGCTCGGCCAGCGCCACCAGGGCCGCCGACAGCGCCCGCCGATCGACGATTTCGCGTTGCCGCTCGATGTGGCTCATCGGCCGCTATTCTACACTGCCGGGGCGAGGAACCGCCACCGCGGGTTTCCGTTGGCACACCAGCGGCGAGGGAGGGCGGCATGCTGTGGCGGTGCTCGGAAATTGATGGTTACGAGATCGCGGCGCGCGACGGCACCATCGGCAGCGTCGATGACATGCTGTTCGACGAGGCGCGCTGGACGGTGCGCTGGCTCGTGGTCGACACCGGCACATGGCTTTCGGGTCGCCGCGTGCTGCTGCCGCCGGCGACGCTGGGCCATCCCGATGTCGGGACGCAGCAATTCCCGATAAGCCTCACCCGCCGCCAGGTCGAGACCAGCCCGCCTTTCGACAGCGACCGCCCGGTCTCGCGCCGGGTCGAGGTCGGACTCTACGATTATTACGGCTGGTCGCCGTACTGGGCCGGCGATCCCATGCCGCCCTTGGGCTATCTCGCGGGCGGCCCTGGCGCCGGCTTCCTGTTTCCGCCACGCGAGAGCGGAGCCGAACCAGTGGGATCGGCCGGCTACAAGCCCGGCTCCGGCGCGACCCTGCCGGACGAGCCGCCCGGCGACCCGCAGCTTTACAGCATCGGCGACACGACCGGTCATGCCATCCGCGCCGGCGACGGCGATATCGGCCAGATCGGGGATTTCCTGGTCGAGGAGGATGGCTGGCGCGTCCGCTACATGGTGGTGGACACGCGCAACTGGCTGCCCGGCCGCAAGGTGCTGATCTCGCCGCATTGGATCGGCGCGCTCGACTGGCCCGGGCGCCGCGTCCATGTCGACCTGTCGCGCCACGCCGTCGAGACGAGCCCGGAATTCGACCCGACGGGCCCCATCGCGCGCGGCTATGAGGACGCGCTGCACGGCCATTACGGCAAGCCGGCCTATTGGCTGAGCGGCTAGCGGCGGCGGGCGCCGGCCCTGAGCCGGCGCCTCGAGCGGGTTACCGCGACGAGCCTTCCGTGGCCAGGTCGGCGCGCTCGCTCAGCGGCTTGCCTTTGGCGACGATGAACAGCTCGGTGGTGCGCGCCGGCTTGCCGCTCAGGTTCTGCGTGCGGTGCACCACCATCGGGTCGATATGCACGACATCGCCGGCCTTGAAGACCTGATCGCCCTTGCCGTCGATATCGATGTGGATCTCGCCCTCTTGCACCGTGGTGTATTGGTCGCCGTGATGGACATGGCGGCCGGAATCGGCGCCCACCGGCAGCAGCACGCTCAGAATCTTGACCTCGCGGCTGGCATCGCCGGTGAGCGGCGCCGTCAACAGCTCCGTCGGTTGTGATTTCACGGCATCCGCCGCTTGCGCCGGTGCCGTCGCGCCGACGATGCCGGCCATCGCCAAGACGCAGCCCGAGATCACCCAGTACCGCATGAATTCCTCCCGCTGCAAGTTTGTTCGGTTTTATTGCGGCAACTGTATCCGAGCCTGCGCGACGCGGAAAGGGACCTACTCCGCGGGTGATGCCGCCGCCTGCTGCTGGCGTCGGCTGTGCCGGCGGCTGTAGCCGAAATAGATGGCGAGGCCGATCGCCAGCCAGCCGACGAGCCGCCACCAGTTCTCGGGTCCCAGCGAATACATCATGGTGGCGCAGACGGCGATGCCAAGCAGCGGCACCAACGGCACCAAGGGCGTGCGATAGGGCCGCGGCAGGTCGGGCCGCGTGCGCCTGAGGACGAGCACGCCGGCGCAGACGATGATGAAAGCCAGAAGCGTGCCGATGCTAGTCATGTCCGCGAGCAGCGACATCGGCAGGAAGCCGGCGAGAAGGCCGGTGAACAGCATGAACAGCAGGGTCGAGAGCCAGGGCGTGCGCCAGCGTGGATGGATCGCCGCGAAGAGGCCGGGAACCAGCCGATCCTCCGCCATCGCCAGAAAGACCCGCGATTGACCGAGGAGCGACACGAGGATGACGGAAGTGAAGCCCGCGAGAATGCCGATCTCGACCAGGATCTGCAGCCAATGATAGGGCGTGCGAGCGATCGCGGTCACCACCGGCGCCGCATCGCCCCGCATGGCGCTATATTTCACCATGCCGGTGAGCACGAAGGCGAAGGCGACATAGAGTACGGTGCAGATGGCAAGCGAGCCCAGAATGCCGATCGGCAGGGCACGCTGCGGATCCTTGGTCTCCTGCGCCGCGGTCGAGACCGCATCGAAGCCGATATAGGCGAAGAAGATCATGCCCGCGCCGCGCAGGACGCCGCTCCAGCCGAATTCGCCGAAGCTGCCGGTGTTGGCGGGGATGAAGGGCGTGTAATTGGCCCAGTCGATGTAGCGCGCGCCGATGGCGACGAAGACGAGGACGATCGCGACCTTGATGACGACGATCACGCCATTGACCGCGGCAGATTCGCGGATGCCGCGCATCAGCAGGAACGACAGCACGACGACGATCATGACGGCGGGCAGGTTGACGAGGCCGGAGACCTCGCCGCCATCGGCCAGCCGTATGGTCTCGAAGGGTGCCACCGCCAAGCGCGCCGGGAACTCGACGCCGACATCGCGCAGCAGGGAGAGCGCGTATTGCGTCCAGCTCGCGGCGACCGCGGCGGCACTCACGGCGTATTCGAGCACCAGGTCCCAGCCGACGATCCAGGCGATCATCTCACCCATCGTCGCATAGGCGTAGGTATAGGCGCTGCCGGCCATCGGGATCATAGTGGCGAGCTCGCTGTAGCACATGCCGGCCAAGGCGCAGCCCAGCGCGGCGACGAGGAACGAGATCGTCACCGCCGGCCCGGCGTTCTCGGCGGCGGCGATGCCCGTGAGCGCGAACAGCCCCGCGCCGATGATCGAGCCGATGCCGAGCGCGATGAGGCCCCAGGGCCCGAGATGACGCCGCAAGCTTTGGCCATCGCCATCGGGCTCGCCGCTGCCGAGCCGCTTGGTGGCAAAGAGACCCGCGAGAGGCGCCACGTCCCGCGCACGATAAGGCTTCATGGCTTGGCGATCAGCGCCTTGAGCTTGTAGAGAATCTCGAGCGCCTCTCTTGGGGTCAGCGCGTCGGGCTGCACCTCGCCGAGCGCGGCGGCAAGCGGGTCGTGCGGCTCGCGCGGCGCCGGGCGCACCGCGCTGAACAGCGGCAGGTCGTCGGCGAGCCGCGTCAGCGCGCCGCCCTGCTCGCCCTTCTCGAGCACGGCCAGCACCTCCTCGGCGCGGCCCACCACCGCCGGCGGCAAGCCGGCGAGCTTCGCGACATGGATGCCGTAGGAGCGGTCGGCGGCGCCGACGGCGACTTCGTGCAGGAAGACGACGTCGCCCTGCCATTCCTTGACGCGCATGGTGAAGCAGGCGAGGTGCTGCAGCTTCGCCGCCAGCGCGGTCAATTCATGGTAATGCGTGGCGAAGAGCGCGCGGCAGCGGTTGACGTCGTGGAGATGCTCGACCGTGGCCCAGGCGATCGAGAGGCCGTCGAAGGTGGCGGTGCCGCGGCCGATCTCGTCGAGGATCACCAGCGCCCGCTCGCTCGCCTGGTTCAGGATCGCCCCGGTCTCCACCATCTCGACCATGAAGGTAGAGCGCCCGCGCGCGAGATCATCGGCCGCCCCCACGCGGCTGAAGAGGCGGTCGACGACGCCGACATGCGCGCGATCGGCCGGCACGTAGGAGCCGGCCTGGGCGAGGATGGCGATGAGCGCGTTCTGGCGCAGGAAGGTGCTCTTGCCGGCCATGTTGGGCCCGGTGAGCAGCCACAGCCGCTGGCCTTCCTTCAGGTCGCAGTCGTTGCCGACGAAGCTGCCGCCATGCCCGGCGCGAAGCGCTGCCTCGACCACGGGATGGCGCCCACCGGCGACGGCGAAAGCGCGGCTGTCATCGACGGCGGGCCGGCAATAGCGCTGGGTGACGGCGAGCTCGCCCAGCGCCGCGGCCACGTCGAGGCGCGCCAGCGCCGCTGCGGCGCGCGCGATCTCCTCGCCGCGCGCCTTGGCCTCGGTGACGAGGTCGTCGAAGAATTTGAGCTCGAGCGCCACGGCGCGGTCGGCCGCCGAGGCGATCTTGCTCTCGAGCTCGCCCAGCTCGACCGTCGAATAGCGCATCGCGCTCGCCAGCGACTGGCGATGGATGAAGCCGTCGCGCAGCTTCTCGGCATGGGTCGGCGTCACCTCGATGTAGTAGCCGAGCACATTGTTGTGGCGGATCTTGAGCGCGGCGACGCCCGTCGCCGCCGCGTAGCGCGCCTGGAGGTTCGCCACCATGCGCCGGCTCTCGTCGCGCAGCAGCCGCAGCTCGTCGAGCTCGCCCGCATAGCCCGGCGCGATGAAGCCGCCGTCGCGGGTGACGAGCGGCAGCTCCGCCGCAAGCGCCCGCCGCAGCCGCTCGACGAAGGCGGCGTGCTCGCCGAGGTCGCGCTCCGCGCGCAGGAGCTGCATCGGCTTGGCGGCGGGCGGCGCGTCGCCCAGCAGGCGCCGCAGGCTTGCCGTTTCGCCCAGCGTGTCGCGCAAGGCGGCGAGGTCGCGCGGGCCGCCGCGGCCCAGCGCGAGCCGCGCCATGGCGCGCTCGATGTCGGGACAGCGGCGCAGCACGGCACGCAGGCTGTCGCGCAGCCGCTCGTCGGCGGCGAAAAAGGCGACGGCATCGAGCCGCCCATTGACGATGCCCGGATCGGTGAGCGGCGATGCCAGATGCTCGGCCAAAAGGCGCGCGCCGGCGCCGGTTACGGTGCGGTCGATGGTCGAGAGCAGGCTGCCCTTGCGCTCGCCCGCAAGCGTCTGCGTCAGCTCGAGATTGCGCCGCGTGGCGGCGTCGATCTCCATCACCGCATCGGCGGCGAGCCGGCGCGGCGGCTGCAACAGCGGCACGCGGCCTTGCTGCGTCAAGGCGACGTAATCGACGAGCGCGCCGCCGGCGGCGAGCTCGGCGCGGGCAAAGCTGCCGAAGGCGTCGAGCGCGCGCACGGCGAACAGCGATTCGAGGCGCTTGCGCCCGTTCTCGCTGTCGAAGCGCGGATTGGGCAGCGGCGTCAGCGCGCTCTTGCGCTCCGCCAGCAACTCGAAGAACTCCGGGCGCTGGATCAGGCGCTCGGGCACCAGCAGCTCGCCGGGCTCGATCCGCGCCAGCGCCGCCGCCAGCGCCGGCGCGGCGACGGGCTGCAGCCGGAAGGCCCCGGTCGACAGCTCGAGCCAGGCGAGCGCGAGCTCGCCGCCGGCCTCGGCGAGCGCGGCGAGGTAATTGTTGCGCCGCGCATCGAGCAGCCCTTCCTCGGTGATGGTGCCGGGCGTGACGATGCGCACCACGGCGCGGCGGATGGCGGCCTTGCTGCCGCGCTTCTTGGCTTCGGCCGGCTCCTCCATCTGCTCGCACACGGCGACGCGGAAGCCCTGGCGGATGAGGCGGGCGAGATAGGCCTCGGCGGCGTGCACGGGGACGCCGCACATGGGGATGTCCTCGCCCTCGTGCCGGCCGCGCTTGGTGAGCTGGATGTCGAGCGCGGCGGCCGCCTTCGCCGCGTCCTCGAAGAACAGCTCGTAGAAATCGCCCATGCGGTAGAACAGCAGGCACTCCGCATGCTGCCGCTTCAGCTCGAGGTACTGCGCCATGGCCGGCGTCGTCGCTTCGGCCGGGGGCGGGGCGGCCGCGGCCGCCCCGGACACGCTGTCGGGAGCGACACGCGGTACGGGATCGTTCATGGTTTGCGGGGGCACATGCAACCGGCGCTCGCACGGCAAGCTAGCACGCTGCCGCGCGCCGGGGAAACACGGGAGAAACGATGTCCGCCATAGCCACCGACCGGCAAGAGCCGCGCTTTCCTGTCATCCGCGAGGCGGTTGCCGCCTTCGCCGGCAAGACCGAGCTCCGCGACGCGGTGACGCGGCTGCTGGCGAGCGGCTTCAAGCCCGCCGACCTGTCGGTGCTGGCGACGCATGATTCGCTGGAAGTGGCGGGCGGCGTGCCGGGCTATCGCGGCACGCCGGGGTCGACGCTGCTTTCCGGGCTCACCGACGAGGTGAATTTCCTCGGGCCGCTCACCGTCGCCGGCATCGTGCTGCTCTCGGGCGGGCCGGTCGCGGCGGCGATCGGCGCGCTGGTCGCCGCCGGGCTCGGCGGCGCCGCGATCAAGGAGCTGCTCGACCGCTACGCGGCCAACCAGCACAGCGCCGAATTCGCGGCGGCGCTGCAATCGGGGGCGGTGCTGCTCTGGGTGCGCGTCGACGACCCCGAGCTCGAGGCCGCCGCCGTGCGCATCCTTGAGGAGGCCGGCGGCCGCCACGCCCACATGCATGCCCGGACCGCCAAGCCGGAGGAA
>Ga0209647_1004230_pt1 | contig 10870 bp, 10 predicted proteins | sample GraSoi_2013_60cm_FD_185827 | JGI IMG/M metagenome (GOLD analysis project Ga0209647, IMG submission 185827) | Grasslands soil microbial communities from the Angelo Coastal Reserve, California, USA - Sample 9_17_2013_60cm (SPAdes) (version 2) | ecosystem: Environmental > Terrestrial > Soil >...
TGAACCCCGGCTTCCTTCGCCATCTTGCGGTCCGACTCGCTGGCATACGCGGTGAGTGCAATCAGCACCGGACCTCGCTCGCCGTAACGGTTGATCAGCTCTTCGGCGATGTCGAGGCCGCCGCGGTCGGGCATGGCGAGGTCGAGCAGCACCACGTCCGGCCCGAACTCCGCCACCGCCGCGGGCACCTCCTCACCCCACTTCACCAGCCGGACTTCCATGCCCTCGTCGCGGCACAGCAGCCCCAGCGTCACCAGCGTGTCGCGCTCGTCATCGGCAATGAGCACGCGTAGCCGCTGAGACTGGGAAGCGGGCTCCGGTAACTCGCCCACGGTCGGTTCAGGATCCATGTAACTTGCCGGCGACAGGCGAGCAAGAAATGAACCCTTAAGACGTCGCTGCTACCTCACGCCTTAACCGGGCTTGTGGGTACGGCGCCCGGCCTCCGAATAGCCCGCGGCCCAGCCTTCCAGGTAGTCGCGCTCGGCGGCGCGCGCGTCGGGCAGTTGGCAGCCCCTGGCGATCAGCTCGAAGCGCGGCGAGGCCGTGAAATAGAGGCCATCGCGCTCGCCCACTACGTACCAGTTCGCCGTGCGGCACTCATCGGGGGTCATGCCAGCGCAGCCGCCGAGCACGATCGACAGGACCACGGCCCAGCGCACCTAGAGTAAATCCTTCCACTTGGCGCGGATCTTTGCCTGCAGCTCCTTGCTCGCCTCCGCCACGGCCGGGAATTCTTCGAGGTGGTCCCAGGGCCGGCAGGCATCGATGATCGCCTTCGAGCTGAAGGCGGCGTCGTAGCGGTAGGCGACGAACATCGGGTCGTTCTTCGAGCCCATGCCGCGCTGGATGATGTCGATGTCGATCGACGGGTCGGTGCGCGTCGCCACCGCCCACATCACTTCCTGCAGGTTTGCCGGATCGATATCGTCGTCGACCACCACCGAGTAGCGCGACATGTACGCGCCGACGCCGCACTGGCTCAGGATGTGGCCGGCCTGGCGCGCATGTCCCGCGTAGCGCTGCTTGATCGAGACCACGTTGAACATGCGCGCGCCGCCGATCTCGTGCGCCCACACCGCGCGCACGTCGGCCACGCCGGCGGCGGCCAGCGCGTCGTGCAGCAGCGCCGAGCGCATCACCGCCTTGGAGTACGAGTAATCGTTCGGCGGCTTGGCCGGCGGGCTGCCGATCATGATCGGGTTTTCCCGAAAATAAACCCTTTCGACGGTGACCACCGGCGCTTTGCCCGCCTTGCCGGGGTAATAGCCGTGGAACTCGCCGAACGGTCCCTCGGTGCGCTCGTCGTTCGGCTCGATATGGCCTTCGAGCACGATCTCGGCGGCCGCCGGGAAGGGCAGGCGCGTGATCTGCCCCTCGATCACTGCCACCGGAGCCCCCAGGATGGCGCCGATGTAGTTGTACTCGCACATGCCGAAGGGCACTTCGATCCCCGAGATGAGATAGCCGAGCGGATCGGCGCCGAGCGCGATCACCACCGGAAAGCGCTTGCCGGCGGCCTTGTGCTTCTCGTAGTGCAGGCGGCCGTGCTTGCCCGAGACCATGTCGAGCGCCACGTGGTTCTTGTCCAGCGCCTGGACGCGGTAGGTGCCGACATTGATCCAGTCCGAATCCAGGTCGCGCGTCACCACCGAGCAGCCGGTGCCGATGTAGCGGCCGCCGTCGAGCTCGTGCCAGAGCGGCGATGGGAAGCGATCGATGTCCACTTCGCGCTGAACGTTCTCCAGCGCCGGGCCGGTCTTCACCACTGACATCGGGAATTTCGCGGCCGCCGCCTGCCACTGCGCCGGCTTGCCGCGCAGCGCCTCGACCAGGCCAAGATGCGTGCGCTGGATCGGCAACCTGAGGATCGACGACAGGCGCGCCGGACTGCTGGTACTGCAGGTCAGGACGCGGAAGCCCTTCGGATAGCCCTTGATCTCGTCGAACAGCAGCGCCGGCGGCAGGTCCTTCTTGACGTTGAGCTCGCTGATCGCGCCGAGCTCGAGGTTCCAGTCGGCGCCGTGGACGTGCTTGAGCTCGCCGAGCTTCTCGACTTCGGCCAGCCAGGTTCGCAGATCAAGCGGGTTCGGGGTCATGAATTCCGTACAACGTCCGTAATTATTCTTTCCACTCCTTCTTCGTACAAAACTAAATCAGTTTCGCAATGACCGGGAAGTATTCCGCCGTATGGCCGGCGGCGGCGGCCTTATCGAGCAGCGCCTTGGCGTTCTTCAGCCCGGTGAGCTCGATGCGCGCGATCTTGGCGAGCTCGAGCGCGTAGCTGATGTCCTTGAGCGCGTACTCGACCGAGAAGGCCTTCTCCGGAAACTTGTTCGGCAGCATTGCCGTCATGCCGTGGTGGCGCAGCGCGAAGCTGTCGGCCGAGCCCTTGGCGAGCACCTCGAGCGCCTTCGCCGGATCGAGGCCGAGCTTGCGGATCACGGCGAGCGCCTCGGCAACCGCGAGCACGTTCTGGAACAGCACCATGTTGTTGATCAGCTTCATCGCCTGCCCGGCGCCCGCCGGGCCGCAGCGCGTGATGTCGGAGGCGAAATGCTCGAGCAGCGGCCTGACGCGCACGAACAGCGACTCCTTGCAGCCGACCATCACCGAGAGCTTGCCTTCCTCCGCCGCGGCGCGGGTGCGCGCCACCGGCGCGTCGATGAAATGGATGCCGCGCGCCGAAAAGCGCGCCTCCAGATCGCGCGTCAGCGCCACCGGCGTGGTGCTGAGGTCGATGATGTAGGTGCCGGGCCGCTGGTGGATCAGCAGGCTCGCGCGGCCGACGCAGACCTGCTTCACCTCGACCGCGCCGGGCAGCGAGAGGAACACCATCTCGGACTTCTCGGCGACTTCGCGCACGCCCTCCATCGGTATCACGCCGTGCGCCTTCAGCCGCTCGAGCGGCTCGGGATTGATGTCATAGGCGCGCACCTCCTTGCCGCTGCTCGACGCCAGATGCCGACAGATGGGCTCCCCCATGACGCCCAAGCCGATGAAACCGATCATTCGTTCTCCTTCACGGTCCAAGACTATACCGATGCCGCCGCTCGATTCCGTGGTGACTGCCATCCCTGCTCGCCTGGATCGCCTCCCCTGGTCGCCGTGGCACTGGCGCGTGGTGATCGCGCTCGGCGTGAGCTGGCTGCTCGATGGCCTGGAAGTCACCGTGGTCGGCTCGCTCGGCCCGGCGCTGCAGCGCCCCGACACGCTCGGCCTCACCGCGGGCGAAATCGGCTGGGCGGCATCGGCCTATATCGGCGGCGCGGTGCTCGGCGCGCTGTTTTTTGGCCGCCTCGCCGACAGCCTGGGGCGCAAGCGCATGTTCCTGGTGACGCTCGCGGTCTACCTGGTCGCGACCGTCCTCACGGCATTCTCGTTCGACCTCTGGTCGTTCGCGTTCTGCCGGGCGCTCACCGGCTTCGGCATCGGCGGCGAGTACGCGGCGATCAATTCGGCGATCGACGAGCTGATCCCGGCGCGCCTGCGCGGCACGGTGGATCTCGCCATCAACGGCACTTTCTGGATCGGCGCCGCCATGGGCGCGGGCCTCTCGATCGTGCTCCTGCAGCCCGACTGGCTGGGCGCGCATCACGGCTGGCGCTTCGCCTTCCTGCTCGGCGGCGTGCTTGGCTTTGCGATCCTGCTGGTGCGGCGCCACGTCCCGGAAAGCCCGCGCTGGCTGATTAGGCACGGGCGGGCCGAGGAGGCCGAGCGCGTCGTCGCCGACATCGAGCACGCCGTCGGCGGCCTCCTACCACCGGTGAGTGAAAAGCTCAGCATGCGCGCGCTGCCCGCGCCAGGCTGGGGCGAGATCGCCCGGCTGATGCTGACGCGCTACCGCAGGCGCGCCGCGCTTGGTCTTGCCCTGATGGCGTCGCAGGCGCTTTTCTACAACGCGATCTTCTTCACCTACGCGCTGGTGCTGGCGAAGTTCTATGGCGTGCCGGAGCAAAGCGTCGGCTACTACATCTTTCCCTTCGCGCTTGGCAACTTCCTCGGCCCGCTGGTGCTGGGGCGCCTGTTCGACAGCATCGGCCGGCGCAAGATGATCGCCGCGACCTACACGGTGGCCGGCCTCGGCCTGATCGGCGCCGGCTATGGATTTTCGGTCGAAGCGCTGAGCGCGCTGCAGCTTTCGCTTTGCTGGAGCGCGATCTTCTTCGTCGCCTCGGCAGCCGCGAGCTCGGCGTATCTCACCGTCAGCGAAATCTTCCCGGTGGAGATGCGCGCCATCGCCATCTCGCTGTTCTACGCCGCCGGCACCGCGCTTGGCGGCTTCGCCGGCCCGCCGCTCTACGGCGCGATCATCGAAAGCGGCAGCCGCGATGCGCTGTTCGGCGCTTACGCGCTTGCCGGCGTGCTCATGTGCGCCGCCGCCGCGGTGGCGCTGTGGCTCGGCGTGGATGCCGAGCGCAAACCGCTCGAGGAAGTTTGCGCACCCCTAGGCTGTGACCCCTGACAAGGGGGTCGTGAGCCGAAGGCGCAGCGGGGGGTTTGATTTCTGAAATCGGGGACGGAGCCCGAATTAGATCGGGCTCCGTCCCCGAACTACACCGCTGCTCTAGAGCGTTGCTCAGTCCGCAAAGCGGCGCGGATCGCGGTGATCAGCTTCTCCGCATCGACCGGCTTGTCGACGCGATCGACGAAGCCCGCGGCCATCAGGCGCTCGCGCTCGATCTGCGTGAAGGCGGTGAGCGCGATCGCCGGGGTATAGCGCTCGTTGCCGCAGGCGAGCTCGATCGAGCGCGCGCGGCGCAGCGCCTCGAAGCCGTCCTCGCCCGGCATCGCGAGGTCGATGAGCAGCACGTGCGGCGCGCGCGCCGGCAGCGCCGCTTCGAGCGCGACGCCGAGCGCGCGCCCGGAATTGAAGCATTCGACCTGCGCGCCCGCCTGGCGCAGCGTGAGCGCCACGACTTCGTGGGCGTCGAGGTCGTCGTCGACCACCCAGACCTTGAGGCCCTTCAGCGCGCCCGCGGTGGAGCGGCGCCGGTCTTCGGGCGGCTGGCCGGCGAGCGCCAGCACCGCGGCAGCCGGTGCACCCGGCAGGTCGACGGTGAAGGTCGCGCCGCGGCCCGGTCCGGCGCTGTCGGCGCGCACCTGGCCGCCGTGCAGCAGCGCGATGTGGCGCACCAGCGCGAGGCCGATGCCGAGGCCGCCGGCGCGGCGCGAGGCCGAGGTATCGGCCTGGCTGAAGCGGTCGAAGACGTGCGGCAGGAATTCAGGCTGGATGCCGATGCCGTTGTCCTTCACCTGCAGCTGCACGCGCTCGGCATTCCTGTGCAGGTGGACGCTGATGGCGCCGCCCTCGGGCGTGAACTTCACGGCGTTCGACAGCAGGTTGGACGAGAGCTGCTGCAGCCGGCCGGCGTCGCCGATCACCATGATCGCCGGGTCATCGGGCGAGAAGCGCAGCTCGACCTTCTTCGCCGCCGCCACCGGGCGCACCGCGTCCAGTGCGGCGACCACCGTTTCGGCGAGGTTGACCACGCGACGCTCGATGGTGAGCTTGCCGCTGACGATCCTCGAGGTGTCGAGCAGATCGTCGATCAGGCGCGTCTGGTGGGCGACGTTGCGCTTGATCGCATTGGCGGCGCGCTCGACCAGCGAGCCGTCGAGCGGCTTGGTCGTGACCATGAGGTGGCTCCAGCCGCGCAGCGCGTTGAGCGGCGAGCGCAGCTCGTGCGACACGATGGCGAGGAACTCGTCCTTGGCGCGGTTGGCGCGCTCGGCCTCGGCGCGCAGCCGCTGCTCGGCCACCACCAGCTTCTCCAGCTCGCGCTGCGCCTGCTTGCGCTCGGTGATGTCGGTGGCCACGCCGATCAGGCCGATGACGCGCCCCTGCTCGTCGCGCAAAGGCGATTTAGTGGTGAGATAGGTCCGCTCGCCGACCGATTCCTCGAGGATCATGGTCTCGCCCGCCTCGAGCACGATGCGCTCGTTGTCGTCGAGCTCCATCGCCTCGTCGCCGGTCTTGCCGACGGCCTTGCTCCAGGCCGGATTGGCCATCAGGAGGCGTCCCTGGCGATCCTTGGCGAAGATCAGATCGGGCGTGCTGGTGGTGATGGCATTCAGCAGCGCATTGCGCTCGCGCAGTGCCGCGCTGGCCCTTTCCAATGCTGCGGTCCTGCGCACCACGCGCTGGTCGAGCTCGGTATAGGCTTCGCGCATCGCGCGCTCCGACTGCCGTTGCGCGGTCACTTCGCGCAGCACCAGCACGGCGCCGAGCAGGCCTTCGCCATCGAGGATCGGCGCGGCGTTGACGGTGACCGGATGCACCGCGCCATCGCGCGCGCGCAAAGCCGGCTCGCCGCCCGCAGCCGCTGCCGAGCGCGTGGCGAGCGCCGCCTTCAGCGGATTGCGCAAAGGCGCGCCGTCGCGCTCGTCGAACAGCTGCAGCAGCTCATCGAGCGGCCGGCCGGCGGCTTCCGCCGCGCGCCATGCGGTAAGGCGCTGCGCGGCGGCGTTCAGGAAGCGCACGTGGCCCGAGGCATCGGTCGCGATCACGCCGTCGCCGATGCTGGCCAGCGTCACCTGCAGCCACTCGCGCTGTTCGGTCGCGGCGCCTTCGGCCTGCGCGCGTTGCGCCGCCGCCTGGTCCAAGGTACCCGCCACCCACAGGATGAGCGAGCTGAACCAGGCGATCATCACCAGCGTGAACAGCGCCATGCCGAACGCCTCGCCGAACAGGCCTTCGCGCTCGGCGTAGAGGCGCATCCAGCCCACCGCGATCGGCACAACGAAGGCGGCCGGCAGGAGCCAACGCGTCACCTGCGCGCCGACGCGCTTGCTCGACAGCGTATCGAGCAGCCACTCGCTCGGGCGCCCGGTGGCGAGCGCGATCGCCGCCAGCATCGTCGCGAGCGCCGCGGGCGCCGAGAAGCCCAGCAGCGGCGCCGCGATGTCGAAGCGCAGCACCCGGAGGCTCAATCCCAATAAAGCAAAAAAGGCGACGCTGCCGATGACGATCGCGGCCAGGCCGTTCGCCGGCAGGCTGAAAATATTCCGGTCGCGCGCGAGCGGCGTGACCATCGCGAGCAGCATCATGGTGAGGCAGGCGGCGAGCGACATGCGCCCCGGCAGCTCGGCGCCGCGCGCCGCCAGCCACTCGAAGCTCATGCCGAAGGGCAGCGCAAGCAGCGTCTCGGCGAGTGTCAGCGCGGCGATCAGGCCGGCGAGCAGCGCCGCCGCGAGGGCGCTCTTGCGCCGGCCGGTCTGCGCGGCGAAGAAGCTGGTCGCGAGCAGCAGGAACGCGAACGCCGCGCCGGGCGACATCGGCGCGAAATCGGCGCCGAGATCCCGCAGGCGCGGCACGCCGAGCACCCAGCCCCAGATCGACGCGGCGCCAAGCAGCGCGACAATGCCGTAAGAGGCGCGCGAAACGCGCGCAAGCCTCGGGAGAAGCGAAGAAATCGACGGCATCCGAACCCGCAGCCTAGCCGCGGGAGGGCACGGCTGCTATCGGCCGAATGACTACCTGCGCGTCGTCGCGGCTGCCCTGTCGCCGCGCGGCGACGTGCGCACCGGCTGCGGCGCCTGCTTCCGCACCTTCGAGATGAAAAACTGCGCCATCTGCATCGGCGAGCCGAACTGCGACTTGATGATCCAGGTAGCGGCGGCCATCGCCACGCTCGCGATGCCGCCGGCCTTCGCCGCCTGCTTGCTCTCGCGACGACGATCGACGCGCTGGTGCCCGGCGTGATGACGGCGCTTTATGCCGCCCGCGACGACGAAGCCGATCACGGCGGCGGCGCCCAGCGTCCAGGGCGAGGTGAGCGCGTTCAGCGCGGCACGTCCGCTCTGGCGCGCCACCGCCTCGACGCGATGGCGCCGCTCGGCGATGCGCTTCTCGACCTCGTAGATCTCCTCGTCAGGCGGGATCATTGCGGCGCAATCCTTGGGGTGGTTCAGGCTCGCGTCCGCGCAGCTGGCGCAGGAGCGCGGTGAACGGCAGCTCCTTCGCGAGCTTCAGCGTGAGCCAGCCGAGCGCGCCGGCGGCGATCAGGTTGACCAACGCCGCGATGCCGAGCGCGATCGGCCACGACGCGCCGCGGCCCCACGCAAAGACGATGCTCGCGGCGACGAAGCCCATCCACGAGGTGACGACCAGCACCGCCGCCACCAGCACGGTGCCCAGGATCCAGGCCAGCCGGATCGCGGCGCGCCGCGCATCGAGGATGCCGAGCTCGGCGTAATCGGCCACCAGCTGGCGCGTCTCGCCGAGCAGCCGGCCGATCACCTCGCCCAGACCCGGCGCAGAGCGCCGGGTGCTCGGTTCCATTAGCGCCGCGTGATCATGTGCAGCAGGTAGCCCGCGGCGAGCGCGATGCCGAGCGCCTGCAGCGGCTTCTCGCGCACGTAGTCGCGCGCGCTCTCCATCCAGTCTTCCTGCATCTGCATCAGCTCGTCGCCTTTCGAGCTGATGCGCTCGGCGTAGGTGCTCGCCACCGACGCGGCTTTATCGACCGCGTCGTGGGCGGACTGGGAGAGCCGATCGACGTTGGTCTCAGCGTTGCGCTTGGTTTCTGCCATGAAATTCTCCAGGAAAGTGTGCGAAGGGCAAAGCAACCTATATACCCGGGCGCCCTACACGCGCCGCCGGGGTGGAGTGTCCGCGTCCGCCGGGACGTCGTTCGGCACGCCGCGGCGCTCGCTGTCCTTCAGTCCGCGCCCGACGTCGCGCACCGCTTTGAGCACGCGCTTGCGCCTCAGGAAGCGCGATTTGCCCGGCGCAAACTCGGGCTTGTGGGTTTTCATGCGGCGTCCCGCCGGTCGTCCTCGTACTCCTCGTTCTCGGCCGGCGCGCGCCGCTTGCCGAGGTCCTCGCTCTTGTAGGCGGCAAGGCGGTTGTACAGAGTCTTCAGGCTGATGCCGAGCATGTCGGCGGCCTTGCGCTTCGAGCCGCATTCGGCGAGCGTCGCCTCGATCAGGCGCCGGCTCACCTCGTCGAGCGTGCTGCCGACGCGCACCGAGAGCAGCGGCGCCGATTCCGGCGTCGTGACAGTCGCCGGCGCGAGATGCGCATCGATCACCTCGTCGGCCAGGATGAACGCCCGCTGCACGTAGTTCTTCAGCTCGCGCACGTTGCCCGGCCACTTATGCGCGTAAAGCGCCGCGATGGTTGGCGCTGCGAAGCTCTTGCCCGCGCCTTCCTGCTTGTTCAGCACATCCAGAAAGTGCTGCGCCAGCAGCTCGATGTCGGTGCCGCGCTCGCGCAGCGGCGGCATCGCGATCGGGAACACGTTCAGGCGGTGATACAGGTCCTCGCGCAGCTTGCCGTCGGTCACCGCGCCTTCCGGCGAGCGGTTGGTGGCGCAGATGATGCGGACATCGGTGCTGATCGGCGTGGTGGTACCGACGCGCATGAAGGTGCCGGTCTCGAGGACCCGCAGCAGCTTGACCTGCAGCTCCTGCGGGATCTCGGTGATCTCGTCGAGGAACAGCGTGCCGCCGTGGGCGCGCTCGAAGTAGCCTTTGTGCTGCCGGTCGGCGCCGGTGAAGCTGCCCTTCTCGTGGCCGAACAGCTCGCTCTCGATCAGCTGCGGCGACACCGCGCCGCAGTTGAGCGGCAGGAAGGGCGCGCGCTTTCGGCGGCTCATTTCGTGGATGGTCTGCGCGGCGAGCTCCTTGCCGGTGCCGCTCTCGCCTACCAGTAGAACGGTCGCTGACGTCGGCGCCACGCGACCGACCTGGTCGTAGAGCTTTTGCATCGGTACCGAAGAGCCGAGCAGGTGGCCGTAGCGGCCGAGCTTGCGCAGCTCATCGCGCAGCTCGCCGATCTCGGCGCGCAGCTCGCCGGTGCGTGGCACGCGCTTGAGAATCGCGCGAAGCCGTTCTACGTCAACGGGTTTGACCAGATAGTCGGTCGCGCCCAGGCGCAGCGCCTGCACCGCGCTCTCGACGCTGGCGTGGCCGGTGATCAGCACCACCTCGGTCGACTCGCGCGCCTCGAGATCGTTGACCAGCTCGACGCCTTGACCGTCGGGCAGCTGCAGATCGGTGAGCATCACGTCGGGCTGGAGCCGCGACATGTGAATGCGCGCAGCGCGCAGTGAATCGGCCTGCGCTACAGTGAAACCCTCGCCTTTAGCGAGCTCCGAAAGCCATTCCAGTGCTTCGGGATCGTCGTCTACCAGCAGCAGATGGGGCACTTAGGCTCTCCGTTGTAGGTCTTGCATGGATGGCGGTCCCTCTGATCCGCAAAATGCATACCAATGCGTGCGGATTTTTTTTCTCCGCACGCTCAACGAGTTGCAGAAACACGGGAGGACGCGACTGTCGCCTCGCGGCGTCAGCGCATTGTTTTTTTTTCCGTTGGCACGCTTGCTGCAAGTACCCCGGCGCCGTCCGGGCGTGCTCGCGCACCCTCCCCTCCTCCCCACCGCGGGCGCGCCCGGTACGGCTTTCCTCTTATGAGCGTCGAGTGGGACCAGCTCTTTGGGTTCAGCGTCCCGCCCCTCGAGCTCGTGGTGCGCGGCACGGCGATGTTCTTCTTCCTCTGGCTGCTGTTCCGCGTGGTGATCAAGCGGCGCATCGGCGCGATCGGCATGGCCGATCTGCTGGTGCTGGTGATCATCGCCGACGCCGCGCAGAACGGCATGGCCGGCAGCTACACGTCGGTCACCGACGCCTGCGTGCTGGTGAGCACCATCGTGCTGTGGAACTACCTGTTCGACTGGCTCGCCTTCCGCTTCCCGGCGCTGCAGCGCCTGCTCGAGCCGCCACCGCTGTTAGTGGTCGAGGACGGCCACATCCTGTGGCGCAACATGCGCCTGGAGCTGCTCTCGCGGCAGGAACTGGAGGCGAAGCTGCGCGAGAAGGGCGTGAAGGACGTGTCGGAAGTCGAGCAGGCCTACGTCGAGCCCGA
>Ga0209647_1004231_pt1 | contig 10869 bp, 11 predicted proteins | sample GraSoi_2013_60cm_FD_185827 | JGI IMG/M metagenome (GOLD analysis project Ga0209647, IMG submission 185827) | Grasslands soil microbial communities from the Angelo Coastal Reserve, California, USA - Sample 9_17_2013_60cm (SPAdes) (version 2) | ecosystem: Environmental > Terrestrial > Soil >...
CTTTTTTCGGTAACTTTGGTACAAAATACATGGGCAGTTAATACACCTCCTTCCGGAGTCAGAAACATTGTTCCAACAATATTTCTAGTGTGTCAGCTGCCTTTTTTGTTGTCAAATCAATCTAGAAGGAGTTTTGCACCAGACTCAATATCCTATAGTTGATTTCGTGCGTGCGGAGGTGTATACTCTCCCCCATGATAGAAATACAACAAGAAATTACCCTTACAGATGAGGTACAAAACAAAGTAGGACCAACAATTATCATAGACCCAGAATTTGAATATATTCATCCAGATCGAGAAAAAATTAGTTCACTTTTTGCAAGGTATGGAATGAATGGCTCAGATATACAGAGATGGACTATTGTGCTCAAAAAATCTTCCGAAGATTCACCTTCAACAGATCAACTTGAAACGTTGCCAAAGGGAAAAAGTCCTCAAAAATCATACGTTGACAAAAAAATATACCATTGGGGGAAAATGACAAAAAGAGATAGAATTATCGTGATATATCCGGCAAACATCCTTGAGGATTTTTTTTCTTCAATTCCAAGTATTCGTCAAAATATCAAAGATGCTGAAGGCCAAAAATTAACTAGACGTCAAAAAGCACGAAATGCAAAAAAACAAGAAAAAATAAAAAATATTCCAGAAAAAAGTGAATCTTTGGAGGAAAATGCAGAACATATTACCATGATTCTTAATCGATTACTTTATGAGCTTGTTGATGATATATTTCACCAAGATACAAAAGAGAATACCAGAAGAGCTCTTCGCGCATCCTTTCTAGCAAGCAGATTTGTATTAGTCCCCGCGCTTTTCTCGATTTCTCCATATCTTGCTATTGGCAGTTTTGCTATTTTCCCATTAGCAAGAGTGAAATTACTTCGCCTGGTAAAAAAAGGTCAGGATGTTCGTACGGAAAAACGAATACATCAAATGCTGGAAGAAATCCCTCAAAGCATTATATTGTCCTAATAGAACTCATGCGTTACTGCTGCGAATTGAACCTCTCATAAAGATTCTCTATGATCCCACTATCTTAAAAAGAAAGGAGGAGTACGTATTATGGCGAAAGAATTTGGAGAAGCAGTAAAAGGAATGGCTAATGTAGGATTGGGGAGCATTGAATTACTTGCAGCAAATAATTTAGAAGCACCGCTTATTGATGGAACTGTCTCCGGGCTTGCTAAAACATTTGTAGATGCTATTTTTCATGGCGGATCCCAGGCGGTAGACGATCTTGGAGCTACACTCAAAGCATTTCCAGTCACACTTGAGAGTGGACCAGATGGAATTATTGGTGGAATAGCAATTGCAGCCATGGCTCTTAATGGAGGATTAAGACTTATTCGCGGTGGAGCAAGTATAAAAGAAGGATTTGGAAAATAACTGAATTAGAATAATCTAGCCGGGTTTATATTCTGGCTAGATTATTTTTCCTCCTCAGCTTTTGCGCTCATCTCGAGTACTTTTAAACGGTCTGCAGCTTCGGATGTTTTTGCATACTCGGCAATAAGTTGACTATTTCTTTCCAAAGGATTTATTGTCTTTGCTTTATTAACTGGTTGGTCTACTTTTATATTTGCTTGATTTATATTTATTCTTCCTGCGCGATACAAAATATATACTCCGGCAGATACAAGTACTATAGACAAGACAAACAGCAAAGGACTACTCCCGTCTGCTAAACCTGTCAGATAGAAAAAAGCTGTGGCAATTGCGCACGCAATAAGAAATAAACCTAAAAATGCTCCTAAAATTAGTTTTATCACAATACTATTAAGAATACCCAATTACTATCTACTTTGCAAGAAAAAATGGTATAGAAAAAGCAGCTATATTAATCAATTTTGTTTTTTATTTGTTTGTTATTGTTCTGATAAATCAGTTTTATACTTTTATCTTTCTTTTGGACAACAGATAGGAGAATCTTTTCCCGCCAAACATTTTCTTGGCTTGTGGCGTAGTCCAAATGTCTGCTGCAGGAATAATAAGTATCATAACTTCTCTGTCACGTACTAATTCTTGATTGGATAGACCCACAATATTTTCTTTATCTATTAATAAAATTTTACCTGGAACGCAAGCAAATATTTTTCTCTTTGAGTTAAGAATGTAGAGAGTTTCATTGAGACAAACAAGCGTAAATATCTCCCCGGACTTCTCCTGGAAAGTTTTATATTCTGAAAAAAATCCGGCTGTTTTTATCATTTTTGTTTTAAGTATTTTCCCCTCAAGAAAATACTTAGGCGATAGTTTTTTTACGAGCATATCTATACTCTTTATCTTCCCAAATTGCAAAGCTTGAGAATATGATCTTGTATTTTGAAAATGTTTTTGAAGCATACCAACGGACACTATTTCTCCCATTGAAAAAATAATTCCATTAGAATCTTGTTTTGCGATAGTTCTTAATTTTTCTTCTGCATCTTTGCTATCATGTATTCCTTTTATTACTTGTATTTTCCCGTCGCTTGTAGCAATTATCATCGTTTCATAGGAGATAGGAATTTTCTTAAGAAGAAATACACTAATATCAACAAATGGAACGGCACGAAATCCTGTGGAATCGATATCTGCAATAGGAAGTCCAACATATTCTGCTGTTTTTACAGTAATACTTTCTTGTCCTATTTCAACTGGATATATACCAGTCAACGGCACTCCTACATTTTTTTCCAGTAACCCTAACATTTTTTGAGCAATTTTTTCTTTTTCTATCGGAGGGGCTTGCGTTGTACCAATTTCTGCAACGGTAAAAAGATAGCTCTTAGGGTTAAATGCACTTAATGATTTAAGGTTCACGGAAAGGTTTTTCATACATTTTATATCTTCAAGCTGTTTGGTAAAAGAAAGCCCTCCACCACAAGTAAATAGAGATGCTCCCTTAATAAGCGATGTAATGTTTTTTCTATTAATATTTTTCATGCGAATCTTAATCTCCTTCTGTAATGTATATCTTGTAAATGCTCGTCAACTTCTATGTTTTGTTGTTGAGTCAATTTAGCTCTATCAAGATAATATATGTCTTGATGGGTATCTGGGGCAAGGTATCTTGCGTCTGGAATGACTTTAGAAGGAACATATAAACCAATAATTGCAGTAGAATTTGGTATTGACTTCATATCTTTCTCAGCTTTTTCCAGTATCTTATGTTCTGTTGGATCTTCAACAGCAATTACTGCGGTCTCTTCATTTCCATATATAAAATATAAATATTCATAACTTAGGTTTGCAATATCTGTAAAGGATTCAGGCTTATGTAATTCCAACATTATTTTCCAAAGCGCATCTTTTTCCCTAAGTTTTTTTACACACGCTTCCAATGGTTCAAACCAAGAAATTTCTTTTTCAATAATAGCTAATGGTTGTTTGAATGCAGTCTGTCCTGTGAAATTATTTTTTATAAGATTTTTTACTTGATTTGACCTTGTGTCAATTGATTGCATCCATTTTTTAAGTGCATCCCAAGACATAGTTTTTTGATTGTATACGTCTAGGGCGTTCAATTTATACTCTAAATCTGGAATATGAAAAACACTGGGATGGCCTAAGCTTTCTATGATAGGAAGTATTCTTAAAGCATAATCTATTTCATAAGGATGGAATCTTGAATCAACGATCACATCAGTTATGTATGTATCTTCATCTAATTTTTGAATGTTAGTATGGGAAATTGATATAGGTGATTTCCCATCTGCGGTAAGACCCATTGCTGAAAAACCTCCAAATAAACACACCCCACTCACTACCACTTTGCGCATTGTTGCTAACTGGTCCCATTTCTCTTTATTCTCATCTCCTGATCCCTTTACTGTTTTACCTTTCCAGACAATTTTTGGCGAAATAAAGCTATCAATACCGTCAATGCCTACTAGGAGATAGTGTCTTTCATTATTCTTTGTTGCGCTATATCTTACTCCAGTATCTGAAAAATTAGCATGAGAAGGAAAAACTCCAGTAGCTTTAAGTCTATGAAGAAACGCATAAGCTCTAGCTGCATTTGAATCTTCAACTATGTTAACATGTGTTACCTGTTCTGTTTGTTCTAGTGTATGTAATATTTCATTCATAATATCCTTTCCATTGAGGGGGCGGAAATCCGCCCCGCTCAATTACTTTTTATTGGCAACCTGATGCGCCAACTTCATCTGCAAGGAATATATTTCTATAAACCCTGCGCTTGCATTTACATTAAATGTATACCCTTCCGTATTCAAAAAAGATGTATATGCCAGTGCAAATGGTGATTGCATAGCTACTACATCTACGACACCTTTATAGAGTTTTATTGTTACTTCTCCTGTAACTTTCTCATTTACGTAGTCGTTGAATGCATTGAGCGATTGCATTACTGGGTCGTACCACATACCGCTATAACAAAGGTAACCCCACTTCACATCCATTTCGTCCTTCAGCTGATTAAGTCTTTGTGTACAAACGTACTGCTCTAAAACTTTATGTGCCTCAATTAAGACATGTGCTGCAGGCATCTCATAGACGCCACTATTCTTAAGACCAACTAAACGGTCTTCTACCATATGGACAACTCCCACCCCATGTTTACCAGCAATGCTGTTGAGTTTGCCAATAAGCTGGAAAAGTGGCATATGAAGGCCATTTATTGCCACAGGAATGCCTTTTGTAAACGTGAGTTTTACAAACTCCGCATTATTAGGTGCATCTTTGACAAGCGTGTAGGTTGTCAAAAACTTTTCAATAGGGGAGATAACCCCAGGATCTTCAATTTCTCCACCTTCCCATGTCATACCCCACATGTTGTCATCAACACTGTAGGGAAAATCAATACTTGCTGGAACAGGAATCCCGTATTTTTTGGCATATGCTATTTCTTCATTTCTATCCATACTCCATTCCCTAACAGGAGCAATAATCTTAAGTTTTGGATTAAGAGTTAATGCATATCCTTCAATACGTACTTGATCATTTCCTTTACCAGTGCATCCATGAGCAACCGCATCGGCTCCATATTTTTCTGCCATTTCGACTGCTTTTTTGGCCAAAATAGCTCTACCCATTGGTGTCGAGAGATGATAATTGCCCTGATAGCTTGCATTTGCCTTAATGCCCGTTGCTAAACATTCATTGGCAAACTCAGCTTTGCAATCAAGAGTAATAGCATCAACCGCACCAAACTTAAGAGCTTTTTGTTTTACAGCTTCCAAATCATCATGCTGTTGACCAATATCTAAGGTAAGTGCAATAACATCTGCCTTATATTGGTCTTGAATCCATTTGAGCATGACTGATGTATCAAGTCCTCCCGAATAGAGAAGAAGTACTTTCTTTACCTCTCCTACCTTTGCTTCGTAGGAAGCAACTTTTATATAATTTGTTTTTGTTTTCATATATTTTCACCCCCTTCCTGTAAAAGATTTTTCATCGCTGCATTATGTTTCTTCTTATGAGAAATAAATACCTGCTTTTGCTCTTTGATTGCTAAACTCATCTGAGCAATATGTAGAGGAATAGTTATATGAATATCCTTAACATCTTTAATTGCAGATATATCTTTACCAATAGTGTTGTATGCTTCACGAAATGGAATACCTTGTTTCGTTAACATAAATGCTTTATGTGTTGCAAATAATTCCGCTGTTAATGATTTCTCTAACACCTTTGAATTTGGTATAATACTTTTCATCAAGATATCTGCTGCCTGTAATGTTGTATTCGTAATTTCAAGACTTTCGATAAGTGGTTTTTTCATATCTTGAAGATCTCTGTTGTATCCAGAAATTAAATTTGTTGATATACCTAAGATTTGGTTGTAATTACCTATAACAATATGAACTTTACTTCTTATCAGCTCTGCAATGTCTACATTTTTCTTCTGAGGCATAATGCTGCTACCTGTGCAAACACTCTCATCTACTATTAAGAAATTAAATTCACTTGTCGTAAAAAGAAGCACGTCAGATGCGAATTTATTCAAATCTCCTAGAATACTTGTTAATGTTGCTAGCGCTATTGCTTCGAATTTCCCCCTAGAATTTTGGCAATATAAAGCATTTTCTTGAATTTTCTCAAAACCTAACAACTTCGCAGAGTATGTTCTATCTAAGAATAACGGAGTTCCAAAACCAGCAGCAGAACCTAAAGGAGATTGGTCAATAAGAGTAAGTGCTTCTTGGAGTAAGGAGCAATCATCGACTAGTGCGCTAACAAATGCTTCTGCCCATGCTCCAAATGTATATGGCATTGCTTTTTGCATATGTGTATATCCTGGAATAACAATATCTTTGTTTGCCTGTGCAAATTTTAAAAATGTATCTAACAAATCAAACACGTGCTTCCATATTTTTAATATTTCTGATTTGGTCAGTAAGCGTAAGGCTGTAAGTACCTGATCATTTCTTGACCTCCCTGTATGGATTTTCTTTCCAATTGCGCCTAGCTTTTCTGTAAGAAAATTTTCTATTTTTGTGTGAATATCCTCTTCCCCGAAAGAGATTTTAAACTCATCCTTTTTATGAAGATTATAAATTTTGCGTAGTTCTTCTGTAATTTTCTCTAATTCTTTCTGAGTAAGTATTCCAATTTTCTGTAGCATTTTTGCATGAGCAAGAGATCCTGCAATATCAAATGGAGTTAATTTTTGATCCAATAAAATATCGTCCTTTGTTTCAAAGGTTTCAATAAAATTATTTAATTTCCAGTTTTTTTGCCAAAGTTTTTTCATAATTTTCCTTTCTTCCAATAAAAAAACCTCCTTTCGGAGGTTATAATTTGACACGCAAAGAATAACCTCTCTAGGAAGTTTCTCGTCTTCGTGCATTTTCTTTTGTCATTATTTTTTTCATAGTTCGCCCCTGTTCACCATAAATAAAAAAACCGCCTCTTTTAGAATACCTTCACATATGAAGATGTTCTAAAAGCGACGGATATTCCGTGGTACCACGCTTCTTCCCAATCGTTATACTTTTTGGGTATAAAAAATCTCTCTGTATTACCTTGACAGAAAGCCGATTGGCTTATTGATGTTTCCTACTTTCATCCGCCAGCTGCGGAGATTTCTTCGGAAACTTGCTCAGGGGCTCGAGGGATTTCTCCTTTCCCCATCAACGCAATGTATTAAATTGTTAATACCAGTATAGCATATCTTGCCAATATTGTATATACTCAATACCATAATGTCTTTCAGTATTATTACCCAAACGTAAAGGTGTATGCTTCAATTCCAGGCGTTTGAAATTCAAGTTTGAGAATATGATTTTCTGTTTTTCCGCGTAAATCAACGATGTTATAAAGTCTATCTGTATCAACGGTAACTATCCCATCTTTTACATCTTGTCCTGCTACTGCAGCATCAATTACTTTTCCATCCAAATAAATCTTTACTTTCCCACCGATAGAGCTTCCAGGACGAAGAATGATATATACCTTACTCGCGGTAAAATTGTAGTTAAGCGTAGCGTTGTTGCCCGCAATTGCCGTTTCGTCAGTAATATTCCAAGTGCCTCCATAACTAAACGAATTTTCCAGTAAATTATTTGCAAGCGTGAAGTTTTGCTCTCCATTTCCTACGCTCCCATTTGGATAATAGTATTGCATTCTTTTCGAACCAAGGTATGTTTCTGGAGACAACTGACCAGTTGGCGTCTGATCCTCCTTTGTTAAAACTTCGGAGGACACGTCTTTCTTTCCGCTCTCACGTAATAAAGCTTGAATTGCTTTTTCCGTCTGGTCATATTCCCCTTCTCCAAAATGAGTTCGGCGTATATTTCCATTTGCATCAATCAGATACTCTGCTGGCCAATATTGATTGTTGAAATTATTCCATGTGGCATATTCATTGTCCTGAGCAACTGGATAGTGGATATTGTACTGCTTGATAGCATTCAGGACGTTATTTGTATCATGCTCAAACTGAAATTCCGGAGTATGGACTCCAATCACCACAAACCCTTGGTCTTTATACTTGTCATACCAAGAAGTTACAAAAGGGAGTGTACGAATACAATTAATACAGGTATATGTCCAAAAATCAACTAAGACTACCTTTCCTTTTAAATCATGTATTGATAATGGCTTATCGACATTAAGCCATTTATCTATACCAATAAAATCAGGAGCAGGAGTATTGGTATTAAAAAGACCGCTTGTATCTTGAGATGGATTACTCTGCTTTGCAGAACCTTTGAGAAAACGAAGTTGATTTGTAACAGCAGAATTATTTTCAATATTTGTCAGGTCTGCACCGTACTTTGTACTGGCAATAAAGGCTTCAAAATTACGATCTAGGTTAAAAAAGATTGCGAAGGCAAAAAGTATCATGAGTATTCCAAATCCTTTTTGTATTTTTCCGGTATTTTCCATAAGGCTTGGTACTTTACTGAGTAATCCTCGCCCGCCAATCATAATAAAAAACATGGGAATACCAGAGCCAACTGCATAGGAAAGGGTTATAAGAAACGTAGTGGTAGTTACGGTGCTTGTTGCAGCAAGCGCAATAACCGATGCCATAATTGGACCAACACAGGGAGCCCAAATTAACCCAATACTAAGACCAATTGCAAAACCACCCATAAATCCAGTGTAAGGATTTGCTTTGGGAGCAAGAGCAGAAAGTTTGGTAAAAACTCTCTCCATGAGTACTTGAAACTTTGGAGTAAATAGACTGATTCCAAAAAGTAAAAGCACTATGGCTGCAAAAATTCGAAGAAAATCAGCAGGAATACCTGTGAGCTGAACAATCTTTGTGAGGAATAGCGTAAAAAATGTAAAGCTAAGGATGAATCCTAAGATAATACCTAAAGGTTTTCTTTTGCCTCCTCCTACTGTTCCGGAAAGAACAATGGGTAAGATAGGTAAAATACAAGGAGATAGAATAGTCACTATTCCTGCTAAAAATGCGAATCCTAAAAGTAAAATCATACTTTAATTAAATTATAGCATGTAATCCATTTCAAAAAGTTTGAATATTTTATCAAAGTTTGTAAGTAATTCTTTTGTCCCATTATCATGTATGAGCACAATAGTGTGAAATGAACCCAGTATTTGTGCAAACATCATTTGCCATATTTTTGAATTCCTGCTTTTACCAATTGATAATTCTCCTCTGAGCTATTTATTCCTATATCATCCATAAAACTAAATGCAAATAATCCATTTCGTATTAATTGTTGCATAACATCATCAGTAAAAAGCCTGTGCATATCACTATGAAATACTTCTGATGAATTATTGGCTGGTTTGTAATGAGATAGCATAATCGGCTTGCCATATGCACCTAAAATTCTTGTCATGTCGAGAATTTCTTGAATATTTGTATCTGACTCCATTGCTTGAAAATCCGTAAAATCAGATTGATTCATTACATCAGCAAAATAAGGAAATAACGATCTTCCTCCTTTATTGATAAAGTCGTCATATCCACTGAGCCATCCTCCCCATGATAATCCAACTTTTGACCCAGGTGCATACTGATGGAAAATATCTTTAATTTTTATAAAATTGTCTTTTAAAGTACGAAAATAATTTTCATTTCCAATCCAATTATTGTCTGCACATGTAAACGTTGGAAATTCAGTAAAAAGTGAAACATATAATCGGCCTGGACCAGCATATATTTGGGCTAATTGCTTCATATCATCCACCACTTGTGTTGATACTGGATATGGCCTCCCACACGCAGGTCCGTAGGGAGTCTGTATTGACTCCTCAGGTAAATCTGTCCAGGTTATAAGGTGCACTACATAACCGTGAGCATATAACCTGGGAATAAGATCATTTTGCTGTATGCGCATCCACACCAGATCATTTGGCCCGTTATACCAGCTACTCAGCATATGTACTGGGGATTCCTTAACAATCCTATACTCCATCGCAGGCCCGGCTTGAGAACCTATTCCAAAAAGTATTTTTGATGATTGAGAAATTGGTAACGATGTTGGAGTGGGTATTGAGGTGGGCGTTAAGAGTGGGATACTTGAGGCTGTCGGTTGTATCCTTATATCAACGCTTTTATAAGAAAATTCACTATCTTTTTGTATATTTCGTGGAAAGATAATAGATAGTAGACAACATATTAAGAAACAGGCTAATCCAACAAAGATAATTTTCCAATTATGTATTAGCGTAAACCATTTTATCCATTTCATGGAATGAAATGATAGCAAAAAAGTAAAAAATTATCCAATCCTGATGAGGTTTCACACTTGCTGAGGATCGCACAAATTTGCTGGAGGACAGGGTTAACTTCTTGGGGCGGGTTGGAGCATGCCAAGGTGGTTACCTTCTGAGTCGTCAAAGGAAATATAGCGACCAATTCCTGGAATGTCATCAATTTTACCGGGACTAGATGCGCCGCCAAGTATTTTACCTCCAGCTTGCTCTACTTTTTTCATTGCTTCCTCTAAACTATCAACCGAAATTACTAAATGTGGAATATTAAACCCTTCCTTTTCTTGATATTCAAAAAAACCACCGTTGATTGCTCCCGGTGTTATGGGCATCCGATTTTCATCTGTTTGGGTAGTTTGAGCTAAGAGATAATTCCCCATCTCACTACCTAGTTGGTTCATCTGCCAACCAAACACTTTGGAATAAAAATCAGCTACTCTTTTTTTATCTTTAGCTGGCATTTCAAAATGCACAACCGGATTCATCTTTGTCATATAATAATTATGTCAGACAAATTTCTAAAATTCAATAGCCAAATCTAGGGTAGGTTTCTAAAACTAACGTTAGTGTCTAGATTTTGAAAAGCTAAAATCGGGCTTAATTAGTTTTCCTGTTGGTATAATACCTCGATTTGATTGTCAGTTCTTGCTATGATGAATTTGAATACTATTCAATGGCAAGAAGACGACTTCTCTGTAAGACCTGTAGCAATCCACTAATT
>Ga0209647_1004233_pt1 | contig 10867 bp, 7 predicted proteins | sample GraSoi_2013_60cm_FD_185827 | JGI IMG/M metagenome (GOLD analysis project Ga0209647, IMG submission 185827) | Grasslands soil microbial communities from the Angelo Coastal Reserve, California, USA - Sample 9_17_2013_60cm (SPAdes) (version 2) | ecosystem: Environmental > Terrestrial > Soil >...
CACGCGCGAGATTGACAATGATTTCCACCGGCAAGCCCGTAATGCGTGCCACTCGTTCAGGAGGATATTGCATTATGCGCTCAAGTAGCTGCTCCCAACCTACAGTGTGGGCAGTTAGCCAGGCAGGATTGTGCAATTCTTCACTTACTATCACATACATCATAGCCAGGGCAAGGGCTGCATCGGTACCTGGCAAGGGCTGAATATGCTGATCAGCAGAGCGAGCGGTCAAAGTACGAATAGGATCAATCACGATAACACGGGTGCCATTCCGTTGAGCCTGACGCAGAAAAGGCATGACATGGGGAGCTGTGCTGGCAGGATTGCTCCCCCAAATTAGTACCAGTTTACTATGAATAAGCATCTCAGGAGAAGGGGCCAGGCGACCACCAATGGTAAGCAGAACAGCCTCTTCGGCAGCATATCCACAAATAGCTCGATGCAAGCGAGAGGCTCCCAGGCGATGCCAAAAGCGATTATCTGTAACAGCGCCATTGACCAGACCTAAAGTACCGGCATAGCTATAGGGTAAGATACATTGAGCGCCATGATGCTCAATAATATCACGCCAACGCTGAGTAATCTCTGCAATGGCCTCATCCCAGGAAATACGTTCAAAAGCACCGCTACCTTTAGGGCCAACACGACGTAGAGGATACAATAGTCGATCGGGATGATATACGCGCTCCAGGTAATTATTAACCTTGGCACAGAGCCAGCCGCGGGTCACTGGATGGTCTGCGCGCCCACGTACCTGCACAGCACATCCTTGCTCATCGACATGTGTCTCAAGTGCACAGCAATCGGGACAATCATGAGGGCAGGCGCCATAGACGACGCGCAAATTTTTATGTTCCCTGGCTTGTGCAGGTATGGATGATGGCATGTTGTATCCTTCCGCTTCTAAGAGAAATTTATTCCCAAGAGCCAGTAGCTGTTAGCCAGTCAAGCACAGTTTCAGGTAGATAAGAGACTGCGCCTTGTCGCTGCGAACAGCGGGGCAACGTGTGTAACACAGTAGAGCCATATTCTTTTGTAATCACACGACGATCAAACAACACAACAGCGTTGCGCTTAGTGTCGCTCCAGGCGAGACGATTGAGAGCACGGCGCACACGCAAAGAAGCAACAGGGACCGTCAATTGATGTAATTGGTCGGAGTAATGGTCAGCGCGAGCGGCGATAGGAGGATCATTAAGCACAGGCATGGGTAAACGTGTGATAACCAGGCATGCAGGCACCGAGCTAACTTCTCCTACGCTGTCCCAGAAATTTCCTGCTCCCAGCAGGATCACACGGTCTTGAGTTGAGAAGATATGCCAAAGTTGGCGTGGTGAGCCATCCACGCCTTGACCTAAAACAAGAATACCTCTCGCTTCCAAAATAGGTTTGATGGCAGCATAGGAGCTACGTAGGGCCGCGTGAGAGGTAAATAGAATAACTGTTTGCCCTTCTAACGCTGTGACAAGCTGTATGAGTGAATCGTCTAACTGGCGCTGATACTGGGGCATGTTCGGCTCGGGTACATCATTGGGTATATAAAGTAATGTTTGTTCGTGATGTTCTGTTACTACTGAAAAAGCAGGAATAGTGTCGTTTTCAAGCCCCAGACGCCCCCGGTAATAGGCAAAGCTGTTATCGACCGACAAGGCTACGCCCGCGAAAATTGTACATATATCACTATGATGAATTGCCTGCTTCGCTTCCGCTGAAATATTGACCAGTTGGGTGTATAGAATGGGTGCCTGAGAGTTTTCAATAGGTTTTGGCGGTTGGGAGGAGGACGAGAATTGACGCTGCTGGGCCATCTGCTGTTGCGCAAAAGGCGACATGGATGGCACGCGTAACCAATATACCTTGTCGCTCTCACCCAGAGCCACCGCTTGCTTACCCAGAAGCTTGAGCTGGACTAGCTCCTGAGAGATAGCAGCAAGTTCGGCAGCCACAGAATCATCTTCGCCAGTGCCGATATCTAATCGATGGTGACTGCGCTGTGTCGTAAGAATGATGCGTTCAGCCTCATGTATCAGGTCAACAACGGATTGCAGACGGTGTGATGTCTGCTGCCATGCACGTTCAACATTTGTCCAGGCCCCAAGATTACGCGTCTGTGCATTCAAGCGCAATGGTTGATCGGTACGTTCAGCATTACGCGCACCATGCGCACTCCGACCTTTGCCTCGTCCATTGCCACCACTACTACCCTGCAACAAAAACTCTTCCAGGAGCTGGCTAAAGGTATCAAACAGATTACTAATAGCTCCGCGCGCGTGATTCAGCGTTTGAAACCATGTGCGCATACGGGCATCCAGCTCTGCAGGGGCAACCGTAGGCGTACTTGAGAGACCACCTGGTCCATTTTCGCGCAAGGCAGGGGCTGCAAGAGCCAACAAGCCCTGGTAGCGACCATCGGGTAGTTCAGTGCCAATAGTATTGAGTAAACCAAGTATGTGTGTTTGATCAAGCTCAGCGCTGCCCCAACGAGCGATCTCTTCTTCAAGCAGGTCCGCGTCAAGTATCACGCGTCTTTCTATGCTAGCGAGCAATGAGTGGGGACGATTAAGATCATCGAGTAGACCGGCATGGGTCGTCACAACAATGCTAGCAGCCGCGACACGCTCCTCGGCTCTACTCACAAAACAATAGCCTTTACGACGATAGGTACAGCGCTGATATGCAGATCCTGAACGTTCGTCGGCCGATGGTATACGCTCAACGCCAGAAGAAATACGCTGCCAGGCAGTTATTTCCTGGGGTAACATGGTCAATTCACTACGTTCGCCTGTTAGCGTCTGTTGTGCCCATAGCCCGAGTTTCGCTAAACCTCGCGCCTGCTCCGCACTTAATTCGCCACTGGTACGACGCAGGGCCGCACCAAACCAGCGATGGACACAAAGATAGCCACCGTGTTCGGCGAGATAGACAGCAGGCACCTGCATTTTAAGCGTAGACTGCAGACGTGGAAGAATCGTCTCTACGAGGCGCCGGGCGTTCTGCTGATTGGCACAGGCAAGCACCAGGCGTCGTTTGGACGCAGGTAGTTCAGGCGTAGATTCGGCTAACCATTCCAAGACGGGAAGTAAGGCGGGTGTATAGACGTTGCCGCCGATTGTGACCTCCATCAACAACGATGTACATTGTTGTAATGCCTCTCGAATGGCTGCTCGTGCAGTCTGGTAGCCCAGTGGCGCTGGTTGTTCAGCCTGTTCAGGTATAACTTCAACCAGCGTTTGCATCTGCTCAAGGGTATTCAAAGTTGGCAGCGGAGCCTGCACCTCATCGGCTAGTACCGCGTTTGTCTTATCATTGTCTTGCTGAGCGATCGCAAAGGACAGAACACGGGGATCCATACCTAATTGGGCAGCAAAGCGGTCGCCCAGGCTACCTCGCAAGGGTACGCCACGTAGACCATCTTGTGCCTGACGATCTCGTAGTTCCTGACGAAAAAAGGCGAGTAAAGGCCACGAACGCGGCGCATCAAGACTGGCCAGGTCTTTAAGGAGGGAGAGATCCACAGCTTGCAAGCGTTTGTGCAAAGCCAAAAACACATGCATTGCTAATACAGTGTCCACCATAGCGCGGTGGCGTCCTGGTGCTACGATTACCCCGAGAGCCTCTGCCACCTGGCCCAGGTTGTAACTTGGTAAAGATGGGAGAAGAACCGTTGCCAGTTCAAATGTATCGATCAAGGCATTGTTGCGCACTAATCCACGACGGCGCAAAAAACCTACATCAAACGGTATACTATGGCCAACGATGGGGAAATCGCCGATAAAAAGTTGCAAGTCCCTGGCAATGGCTTCAAATTGAGGAGCACCCTGCAATTGCGATGGTGTTATACCTGTCAGGCGCTGTACACGATAGGGAACAGAGCGTCCCGGTGCTACGAGCGTCTCCATTGTATCAAGTATCGTATCTCCCTGGAACTTGATTGCTGCAACCTCAAGAATACTATCCTGCTCAACATACAATCCTGTTGTTTCCAGGTCAAGAGCCACGCGAATAGGGGGCTTCTTCGCCATAAATACTTGTTCCTTAATGTTGGTATTTCAAGGGGCAAATAATCGCCTGGTCATGTAAATTCTCCAGGGCTTCCATGCACCTCTATTGCTTACCCTTGCCAGTGTTTGAGTAGAACTGCAGCTAATTGAGCTGCACGTCCGCGATGACTGATCTTATTTTTCTGTTCAGGTGGTAACTCGGCGGTTGTTCTGCCAAGTTCAGGAACAAAGAAAATAGGATCATAGCCAAAGCCATGCGCTCCACGTGGAGCAAGGGCAATTTCACCCTCGAGCGTTGCTTGTACAGTCTGATAATATCCTGATGGCTCAGCTATGGTGATAGCACAGCGAAAACGAGCGGTACGCTGCCCAATGGGAAATTCATGAAGCTGCTCCAAAATGATCCGAAAACGTTCAGCATACGAAGTTTCTGTGCCCGCGAAACGTGCGGAATACACGCCAGGAGCACCTCCAAGGGCATCAATTTCTAAACCGGAGTCGTCTGCAAGAGAAAGCATTCCTGAGGCACGTGCATAAGCAAGGGCTTTCAATTCCGCATTTTCTGTAAAAGTAGCTCCAGTCTCCTCAACATCCAGGTCCAATTGTAAATCGTGGAGGGATAGTAACCGATAAGGTATACCTGAGAAGATAGCGCGGTACTCCTCCAATTTATGGAGGTTAGTTGTGGCCAGTAATATGTCGCGCATAGGTTCTCTTTGTAGGGGCACAGTGGATTGAATAACTCAATACTTCAGGTGCCCAATGTAAAGGCGCGCCCCCTTCTTAAAAAATACATTAAGTATAGAGATAAGAAAGCTTACTTTGCGCCTACAGCAGACTAAATATTAGCACTCATATTATCATATTCTTCGAACCTTGTCGAGATTAATTTCGTATTACTTATAGTACTATCATGACTCTTTTAAATGCTGTGGCACGTGCTACAAACATAAAATGAAATATCCTATGATCTTCAAATCTTTGCCAACTAAGAGAGCATTTGCGCCAGTAGATCTAAAAAGTCATCCAATTCAAATGGCTTCTGCAGCACATGGATACCTCGTGAGCGCAAATCTTCAAAGGGCAGAGTCACACTGGCACTAATGAAGATCGTCGGTACGCCGTGCATATTCTCCATAGTTTGAAGACGATCATAGAGATCGAGGCCATGCATCGTCGGCAACATATAATCAAGCACCAGCAGCGAAGGATGCAGATATGAAGCTGCATCCAGGGCCAGGTCACTCTCCGCAATCCACACGACTTTATACTCCGTCTGATCGGTGATGATGTTTTGGAGGATATCTCCAATATCACGATCATCATCAACGATGAGGACTGTTTTTTCATGTGAAAGTGCTGTCTGTTGTTTTTCTCTCTTTGTATTCGACATAGCGACCTCCTTACAGCCATACTACTTTACAGCCATACTACTTTAATGACGTAATGGCAGTAGCAAACGGAGACATCCCAGACCTATCTTGTACCTATAGCTGGTAGTTCTGCCAGATCCCAATGAACATGAGGGTTGAGGGATTATGATGTCTTCATGTAGAAGCGTCTCATCATCTCATAAATGCTTGACATGAGCAAGGCTTCGGGTTTATAATCGGTTTCGTCAAATGGATATTCAGATAAGGCCCTTTAGCAGAGTCTTAAGGAGAAAATCATCTAATTAGCCGATGTAGCTCAGTTGGTAGAGCACTCGTTTCGTAAATGAGCGGTCGTCGGTTCGAGTCCGACCATCGGCTTTTTATTCTTCTGCTGGCAATTTCTCTCCCGACTATCAGTTCCATGTATCTCTCCAATACGCTTTTTCCCTGAAGATAAAGCCTCCTGGCAGCAAGTTTCCTTGACAAAGTCGCCTGGCAAGCGGCACACTATGGGCAGTGGCTCAAAATGTGTTGTAGAAGACGAACCGGGGTACCAGAAAAGGAAGAATGAATGCTCCCTCTCTCCAGTCAGAAGAACGATGCGTTCGATGTGCTTGTGGTCGGTGCTAGTTTCGCAGGGCTCAGCTTTGCTGGCGTGGCGGCAGCACTCGGCCTACATGTTCTTGTTGTAGAGCGTGATGCCGAAATCGGCGGGGTAGTACGCACAACAGGCGTCCTCTTTAGCGACGTACTAGATATCCTCGATGTGCCGACACATTACCTGATGAACGCGGTGCGGCGCATATGGGTACAGCCGCCCAACCAATCTCCAATCGAGATCGGCACACGTGCTTACCGCTTCTACATGGCAGATGTAACAGGGATGCTACGCTGGATGGCTGAGCAGGCGCAGAAACGGGGAGCCATTGTGAGCAATGGAACCATGTTCCTGGATGCAACGCAGGAGCAGGATGGATATATGCATGTCAGGCTGGGTGGGCCATCTGAGCCAAAAGAAGGCAGTATTGTACATACGCGCTTCCTCGTGGGAGCCGACGGCACTCATTCAGTAGTTGCACAACGCATGGAATTAGAACGAAATACGCACTTTCTCGCAGGTGCGGAGTGGCTGGTGGAGAACGTCCCGCTGGACCGCGAAACGTTCTACCTGGTAATGGATCACCAGGTCGCTCCTGGCTATTGCCTGTGGTTGGCCCCGCATGGGGATATTGCGGCGCTAGGCGTTGCCGGTCACGCGCGGACGTTCAATCCGACCACATCTCTACGCATGGCACAGACACTCTTCAAGGGGGTGGCTGATCTGAGCCAGATGCGCGTGGTGAGGAATAAGGGCGGAGTTATTCCCACGGGTGGACGACTGCGCCGCGTTTACCGCGACGATGAGCGAGGACGGGCGCTCTTACTGGGCGATGCCGCGGGATTGTGTGGAGCGGCAACCGGCGGAGGCATCTATCCAGCGCTAATCAGTGGACGGCTGGCAGCTCATGCTGTGGCCAGTCATGTGCTGGATGGGGATCGCGGAGCAATCAAAGCGTATTTACGTAATCTCTCACAGGCAGGCCGCCTGGGTCATTACTTGCGCATCGAAGACTGGTTACGCCGGGTTCTGGATCGTATGAAGTCCAATGCAGACATCGAACTTCTCTATGGGCTCTTCAATTCTGCGGATGGTCGCCAGGTCCTGCAACACGCCTTGCTCGAAGTACCAATCATTGGTATGGATAGCAATTTCTTCTCGCTGCTCCGTGGCTTGCTAAGCAAACACCCTAATATTTACAGCTCGGCACTACAGGCTATGTGGCAGCGCGTTACCACGCGCTCTTAACATTGGCAAATGTTAGTCTCTAAGAACAGCATGGGTGATCAGCATAAGCAGCAGAAGGCCTACCGTTAGAATAGCAAGACGCAAGGCTAAGCGTGTTCGGGCGTTTCACACTCATTCCACTAGCAGAGCAGGTCTATTAGCTTGCCACCTTGTTCTGCTGACTGTTTCGCAGCCTCCATAACAGCGATGTTACGACGAGATTGTTCGGGAGGAACCGCCAGGGCTTCTCCAAGCAATATGTGGTTGGCGAGATTGCGGTGGAAAGCATAGGCAGGTGGGGATGAAAGCGCCAGATGTTGTTGGTGAATAACGCCACTCACGTTATAGGTGAAAACGCGTAATTCTGGTAAGGCCTCTGAAGGTGCCAGACGTTCCTCCACCAGGTCACCTGACCAGCGACGAGTCTTGACCGTTTCATAGCGCCAATCACCGACTATAGCACCCTGCTCACCTAAGATATACCATTTAGGCTTCAAGGCTGCCGCGATATCCGAGTGCATAAATACAGCTTCCTGTCCACCGGTAAAGCGTAAATATACGCTGGCCTGATCTGCGTTGGTCACATCATGCCATACGCGTTTGTGCTCTATGCCGCGCACAGACTCTACCGGATCGGGAACAAGCTGGAGAATCCAGTCGAGATAATGAGATCCCCAGTCATAGAAGACGCCACCTGAGATCGCTTCATGAGAATGCCAGTAGTTACAGGGATGGCTATAGCCACCAATGAAGGTTTCGATATGAAAAATGGGACCGATGCTGCCACTCTGTAAAACCTGCTGAATAGCCAGATAATCGGGATCCCAGCGACGACACTGGTAAACCGTAAGCGCACGTCGCTGCTGTTCCGCCTCTAGCATCTGCATAGAGATAGCGGCATGGGTATTGGGAGGAGTAGAGACAATGACGAGATCGATGCTGGGATCGGCGGCAACTGTTGCCAGGTCCGTGCAAGTAGACACGCTCGGAAAGGACTGCCTGGCCAAAGCCAGGCGCTCTTCATTGCGATCACAAACCAGGGCGTACTCCAATCCTGGCACAGCATTGATAGCAGTACCATGTTCAAAGCCAATCGCCCCATAACCTATCATCGCTACCCTCAGAGCAGTTTCTTCTAGCGGCGCACCTGCCACATATTGCACTGCGCGGGCGATCATCTGTTGGAAGCTGGGATGCACCTGTGTAGCTTGCGATGTTCCCAAAGTGGTACAAAATATGCGTCCTTGTCCATACGGACGAGTATATGCCAGGGTACAGGACGTATATCTCCACGTGGTATTCCACACAATCTGAGCATCTGAGGGAATATGATCCAACAAATAGATTTCATCTACCACCGCAAAGGAAGGATCGACGCGACGCGTGATGTAGTGCTCGCTCGTCGCTGCCCGCGCAATGATTTCACAGCGTGGCGTGCAGAAACCATGAATTAAACCCAACATATCACCAATGAACGTATATTCGTGATACATCTCAGCAGCATTACCTACGCAGACAAGTCCTCCCCCACGCTCGACAAAAGAACAGAGAGCCTGTTCTTCTTCTTCAGATAGCGGAATGATAGTTCCATCAAGAATAACAACCTGTTCAGTTGCCAGTTTGGATAGTAATGATGATGCGCTGGTTACAAGAGCGTCTTGCATATAAGACATAGGTAGCATGCCTCCTGAGATGGGATAATGATTAACAGCGATTAAGAGTAGGATCTCACTCATTATATATTAGAAAGGACAGGATCATGATTTGCAATTGGGGTATACTAGGGCCTGGTTTTGTTGCTACACGCGCCATTCTTCCCGCCATGCAGCATGTTTCCCTGGCTCGCCCCTACGCCATTGCCAGCCGCAATAACGAACGAGCCCAAGCAGTCGCACAGCAATTTGGCATTGAGCGTGTTTATTCCGACTATCAAGCTCTACTCGATGACCGGAATATTGATGCTGTTTACATTGCCCTCCCTAATCATCTTCACCATCCATGGACGCTTCGCGCAGCAGAAGCGGGGAAGCATGTCCTTTGCGAGAAACCGCTTGCCACGTCTGCCAGTGAAGGCGCTGAGATGATTTCCGCGTGCCAACGCGCGAATGTGCTACTGATGGAAGCAGTCATGTATCGCTTTCACCCTCGTATGCTTTTTCTCAAACAGATGCTCGAAAGTGGAACATTAGGGACGCTGCGTTTCCTGCACGCAGCCTTCTCCTTTCCCTTCAATAATCCCAATAATTATCGCTCCCAACAAGAATACGGTGGTGGCGCCTTATTGGATGTAGGCAGTTATTGTATTAACGCTGTACGTTGGTTAACTGACTCAGAACTCCTGCACATCCAGGGATTTATGCGTAGGAAAGGTGCAATAGATGTTGATACACAGGCTTTGCTTACATTCACAGATGAGGTGATAGCACATATTCAATGTAGCTTTGCGGCAGCAGAGCACCAGATTATTGAGATAGTGGGTACGACTGGTACAGTGACAGCTTCCCAGGCATTTACAGCCTGGAGCAGAGACAGCACAACGCTGCTCCTACAAAATGGATCACATAGGGAGCAGAAAACGTTCGCACCTGTCGACCCTTATCAGGCTATGTTAGAGCATTTTACCGACTGTGTACTTGGGCAAGCAACATTACGCTATCAACCCACAGACAGTCTCGGAACCTTAGAGGTGATTGATCAATTGAGACAGGAAGCCATTGAGGTTTTCACAGCTTAATTATTACTATATGGATGTGCTATACTTTTCGCATACAGATAATTTAAGGTTTGAAAGGATTCATTGCATGAAACGTGTGCTGGTTGTACAACATGCCTGGGAAGATCCACCTGGAACGCTGGGCGAAATAATGCAAGAGCAAGGCATTCTTTTTGATACTGTGAAAGTTGAAGAGGGAGATGCTCTACCTGGACTTACAGGATACGATGCTTTTGTTATCCTGGGGGGGCCGCAGCACGCAGCCGATGATCACGTTCACTTGTACCTGGCCCAGGAAAAGGATCTCATTCGCCAGGCTGTCGCGCAAGATATTCCCTTGCTCGGTGTATGTCTAGGGGGACAGCTACTGGCGCACACTATGGGTGCGCCACTGCAAAGAGATGCAATGATTGAGATTGGTTTTTATGAAGCTTACCTCACAGCAGAAGGCCAGCATGATCCTCTCTTCCAGGGCTTACCTGCGACACAACAGGTATTTCACTGGCATGCTGATACATTTGAAGTCCCCGTTGGTGGGGTGCTCCTGGCAACTGGCGATAATGCGAGCAAACAAGCTTTTCGCCTTGGTAGGCGGGCCTATGGCCTTCAGTATCATATTGAATTGACGCCTGATATGTTCGATACCTGGATACACTTCCATCCACATAGGCAAGATGCGATAGAAACCCTGGGACTAGAAAGATACACAAAGATCGAACAGGAACGATCCGTACGCTATCCTGTCTACCGCGAGCACATGGGCATCTTGTTCAAGAATTTTTTGTCCATTGGGGAGTTGTGCTCATAGTACTTTTTGCCCTAATCCGCATCATAGTGGTTCTGCTGTCTTGTATATTAGTATGTATGGCTTTATACATCTCTGATAGTGCAGAGCTTGTTTATGCAAGCTGACCTGGGTAAATGGCACGCGGAGGAGTTGGCGTAGGTGATCGAC
>Ga0209647_1004234_pt1 | contig 10867 bp, 8 predicted proteins | sample GraSoi_2013_60cm_FD_185827 | JGI IMG/M metagenome (GOLD analysis project Ga0209647, IMG submission 185827) | Grasslands soil microbial communities from the Angelo Coastal Reserve, California, USA - Sample 9_17_2013_60cm (SPAdes) (version 2) | ecosystem: Environmental > Terrestrial > Soil >...
ACTCCGGAATGCAGGGTGACGGTCGATGCAAGATGGTCGATCCCAATGGCCAGGAAGCGTGCACTGCTTCCCTGATCCTGTTGCGGCATGTGATAGCTAACTTGAGCCGTGCGCTTGATCTCGAGTTCCCCACCATGCTCACTAAGTGGTCGTGTTTTCGCCTGCAATCCATTTAGAAGGGTACTGATGGACATGGACATTCGCCACCAAATCGCTGTCCTCATTCCATTGTTGTTTCTTCCTCTTTCGGCGCAGTCGGCCGAAACTATCAAGATCGCGTTCGTTGATCCGCTTAGCGGTTATTTTGCCCTCCAGGGCGAAACTGATCTTCATCTTGCCCAAGCTAGCGTGCAAGCGATAAATGAGCGAGGCGGTGTGCTGGATGGCGCAGAACTTCAATTGGTGCCTTTCGATGACAAGCTGAGCGCGCAAGAAGCCTTGCTGGTATTCAACCAGATTGTCGATAGCGGTATCCGGTTCATATCGCTGACGGTCGGCTCGAATGTCGCTGGCGCGCTCTCAGAGGCGGCGGCGAAGTACAACTCACGCAATCCAGCCAAGTCGGTACTGGTCCTTAACCTGGGCGCCACCGATCCGGCCCTCACTAATGAAAAATGCAATTTCTGGCATTTCCGTTTCATCCCTACGGTCGACATGCAGATGGAAGCATTCACTACGTTCATAGCTCGTAGTCCATCCGTGCACAACGTCTACTTGATCAACCAAGACTACGCCTATGGACAAGCGGTGCGCCGGGCAGCTATGAAAATGTTGTCGCGCAAGCGTCCGGACATCAAGATTGTGGGCGATGATCTGCATCCCATTGGCAAGGTCAAAGATTTCGCGCCGTACATCGCGAAGATCAAGACGTCCAATGCGGACACCGTGATAACGGGCAATTGGGGGTCGGATTTCTCCCTTCTCCTCCGTGCCAGCAAAGATGCTGGATTGCACGTTGACTACTACTCTCTGGGTTCCTATACGGCTGGCGTCGCGTCAACAATGAAGGCCGATGGCGCGGATCACGTGAAGACAATGATCCCATGGCACGCCAACGTGGCCGATGAACGACTCCAGAAGTTCTACACCGAATACAAGAAACACTACAGTAACGAAGAGATCTCATTTCTATCAATCAAGTTTGGCTTTGACATGCTGGCTCGAGCCATCAATCAAGCAAAATCGAGTGAGCCGCTTCAAATTGCGCGTGCTCTCGAGGTTATGAGGTATCAAGGTGATACCGGGGAGATGTGGATGCGAACGGAAGATCATCAGCTCGCAGCCCCGTTGTATCTCGCAACCTTTACGAAGGTCGGAGACGCCATACAGCACGACGTGGAGAATACAGGCTACGGTTGGAAGACCGACGTTCGCTTCGACGCGGTCGAAACGCTATTGCCCACTACGTGCAAGATGGTACGGCCGTAGCGAGCGCTTTGCATCACGCGCGTAACGGGGCTCTATGTTTTGGATAGGCTTTGCCCGACTATTACACCGTAACTTGAATCTGCAGCTGCCACTGACAAACCGGAACTCACCCCTTGACCGCCTTCCCGGCCGATGGGCGTGAGGCGATTCCTCGGAATGTTGGCTTTGGGCGGTGAATGGCCGCTTTTTTGCCTACTGCGAAGGGCGGCTTAGGATCGCCTGGCGACCGTCGTCCGAGAGTGCAGACTTCAGCTCCCTTCAACCAACAAGGAGCTGAATCATGGAACAGTCTGCCAATATAGGTCGACGTCATGAACCCTGGAACAAAGGTAAGCTCGTCGGCCTGAAATCGCCACTGAAGTTCAAGGACATATGGGCCGTCCGCATTCGGCTGCAGATTGCGGGTCGCATCCGTGATCTGGGATTGTTCGACTTGGCTATTGACTCCAAGGTGAGGGCTGCGACCTGGTCACGCTACGGGTCCGGGACGTGGCACACGGGGAGCGTGTGCCGAACCCTCGAACGCCTCACGTGCCACCCCGGAAAGCGTGTAAAGCATGAAGGCGTCACCGTTTACAGCTCGTGCGATCGTTATGCAACAGAAGACCGAGCGGCCAGTCCAGTTCGAGATCACAGAACAGACCCGCGAAGGTGGCGAGTTGGATCCAGCGGGGAAGTCTCAAGTCGGAAGACTTTCTGTTCCCAAGCAGGCTTCACTGCTCACCGCACCTATCTACGCCTCTGGACAGATCGTCACTGCTGCAACACGCGCGCGAGGCTCGTGGCGAGCTCGCGCGCCGATAGCGGCTTCTTCAGTACCTCATTGGCGCCTGACTCCAGGGCGCGCTGTACCACCTCCCCGCCCACATAGCCGCTCACGAGCAGGATCGGGATCGCGCGCCGGATTCCGCGTATTTCGCGGATCAGCGCCGACCCCGACATGCCGGGCATGCGCTCGTCGGTGATCACCGCATCGAAACGTTGCGGCTCTGCGCGGAACGCCTCCAGCGCCGTGGCGCTGGAGGTGAACCCCACGGGCACGTAGCCCAGCTCTGCGAGGGTCTCGGTCGCGAGCCGGACGAGCGGTGCCTCGTCGTCGACGATCAGCACCTGCTCGCGATTCCCGCGCGGTGCTTCGAGCTCCTCGCGCTCGCCGTTGTCCGCGGCGTCACCGGTATGCGGGAGATAGACAGTGAAGACGCTGCCCATTCCCACCGTACTCGCCACGTCGATCCCCCCTTTCAGCTCAGTGACAATGCCATGCACGAGCGACAGTCCTAGCCCCGTGCCAACCCCAACCTCCTTGGTCGTAAAGAACGGATCGAAGATTCGGCCCAGCATTTCAGGCGGGATGCCAACCCCCGAGTCGCCCACCTCGAGGACCACGTAGTCGCCGGCATCCAGCGCGCCGATCGTCGCAACGCGTGCCGCGTCAAGCCGGACGGCCTGCAGCGACACGCGCAAGGTGCCGCCCGAGGTCATCGCCTGAACGGCGTTCGTGGCCAGATTCATCAGCACCTGATGCACCTGCGTCGGGTCCCCGAGCACCGCGGCTCGGCCCGCGCGCAACCGCGGAAAGATCGTGACGTTCGTGGGCAGGTTGGCCGCAAGCTGGTCCAGCGCCTCACGGACCACTCGCTCCACGTGCACTGCAAGTCGTTCGCCCACGCCGCTGCGGCTGAATGCGAGGATCCGCTCAACCAGCGCGCGCCCGCGTTCGCCCGCGGTCAAGATGCTGTCGAGGTCGCGCCGCAGCCGGCTTCCCTTGGGTGTACCTCGCTGCGCCATTTCGCCATAGCCGACGATCGCACCGAGGATGTTGTTGAAGTCGTGAGCGATGCCTCCGGCGAGCGTGCCCATCGCCTCGAGCCGTTGTGCCTGGCGCAGTTGGCCTTCGAGCCGGCGCCGCTGCTCCTCCGCTTCATACCGCTCGGTCATGTCCTGCACGGTCAGCACGAAGTGGTCGGCGGTTCCGCCTGGCCGTCGCACGCAGCACACCGAGATGGCAGCATAGACGATGTGGCCGTCGCGATGGATGTAGCGCTTCTCCAGGCTGTAGCGGTCGCACTTTGCATCCAGCGCCTCGTCCAGCAGAGCCACGTTACCGGCGAGGTCGTCGGGGTGCGTGACCGAAGCCCAGTCGCGCCCGATGAGTTCCTCCCGAGCGTATCCGAGGATCTGGCACAGCTTCTCGTTCACGTCCAAGAAGCGCCGCTCAGGCGAGCTGACCCCCATGCCGATCAAGGGCAGATCGAAGAAACTCCGAAACCGGGTTTCGTCCATCTCCGCCTGGTGCCGGTCGTTCACGTCAAGCATGAACCCGATCACGCGCTCGGGTCTGCCCTCGGAATCGAAGAACATTCGGCCCTTCGCCTCCAGCCAGTGCACGGTGCCGTCCGGATGGACAACGCGATATTCGGCGGCGAGGTCGCCGGTTTCCGCCGCGCGCTCGATCGCGGCGTTCACCACCGGGAAGTCCTCCGGGAAGACGAGTTTCTTCCAGCTGTCACAAGTGCCGTCGTATGAGCCAGGTGGCAGCCCATACATGGCTTCGAGATCCGGCGACGAGCGATTCTGTCCTTCACCTGTGCCGGTGCCCCACTCGAACGCTACTGCGCGCGCGGCCTTCTGTGCGACGTCGAGAATCTCCTGTCGGTCGCGCAGATCCTGCTCAATCCGCTTGCGCTCGGTGATGTTGAGCCCTACACCCTCGTAGCCCTTAAACCGCCCCTCCTCGTCAAAGACCGGTACACCACTGATGCTGATATAGCGGACGACCCCGTCCGGGCCGGTGCGGCAGTATTCGAGATCGCGAAATGGTTGGCGGGCTGCAAGGACTGCCTTATGTTCAGCCCATGTGCCATTCAGCAACTTGATAATTCCGGCAAGCTCCCAGCGTGTCTTCCCGATCGAAGAGTCGCCCGTATATCCGTGGTTCTCGACTTCGCTCCAGGTGTGCGTGAAGCGCAGGTTTTCGTCCTGCTTCCAGTACCAGTCGGATGAGAGTTTGGTCAATCTGCGAAACCGGGCTTCACTCTCGCGTAGGGCCGCCTCGGCCAGCTTGCGCTCGGTAATGTTGCGCCCCACGCCATGGTAGCCCTTGAAGCGGCCGTCTTCATCGAAGATCGGCGCGCCGCTGACGCTGACGTACCGGTTGATTCCGTCTGGGTCCAGGCGGCTATATTCGAAATCGTGGAAGGGCTGACGGGCCGCGAGCACCGCCTCGTGCTCGACCCAGGACGAGGACACTGGCGTTGATTTATTGCCAAGCTCCTCGCGGGTTTTGCCGATTGAGGCTTCGGCCGGGGACGGGTCCCCCGAGTTTGCCCCGTCCGGCAGGTACGTAAACCGCAGATTCTCGTCCTGCTTCCAGTACCAGTCGGAGGAAAGCTCGGTTAGGCTGCGGAAGCGGGCTTCGCTCTCGCGCAGTTCTTCCTCCATCTTCTTGCGCTCGGTGATGTTGCGCCCTATACCCTCATAACCTTTGAAGTGACCCTGCTCATCGAAGATCGGCGCGCCGCTGACGCTCATATAACGGGCGATGCCGTCCGGCCCAATGCGGCAGTATTCGAAGTCGCGGAAGGGCTGACGAGCTTCAAGGACTCCCTGGTGTTCGCGCCAGGAACAAGACAGCAACTTGATACCGGGGAGTTCCCAGCGGGTCTTCCCAAGCCAAGCTTCGGGCACGTATCCAGCCACGTCTGGGTCCTCGCTCCACGAGTGGGTGAAGCGCAGGTTTTCATCCTGCTTCCAGTACCAGTCGGCTGAAAGCTCGGCGAGGGTGCGAAAGCGGGCTTCGCTCTCGCGCAGCGCCTCCTCGGCGACCTTGCGGTCGGTGACGTCCGCAACGGCACCGGTCCAGCGCAACGGTTTCCCGGAAGCGTCGCGTGATAACAGCCCCGTGACGTGAATCCAGCGCGTTTCGCCGCGCAGGATCATGCGTATTTCGATGTCAAATCGATCGGTCTTGCCTGCGAAATGGGCCGCGGCCGCCAGTTCCCACTTCCGACGATCCTCGGGGTGGAAGGGAACTTGGGCCACGAAGTCCGACCGGGTCGCGAAAGTGGTTCCGCGAGGAAATCCATACATTTCAAGCATCCGGGGGGACCCATAAAACTCGTCAGTGGAAATGTTCCAGTCCCAGTGGCCGTCGCCAGAGGCCTCCATGGCGAGGGCGACGCGCTGTTCCGAGAACCGCAACGCCGCCTGCGCACGCCTCGTGGCATCTATGTCGCTGACCGAGCCAGCGATAGACGCCATCAGCGTGCCGCACCCGCCACTCGCCGTCGTAGGTCGTCGCTCGTCCCGCGAGAAAATCTCTCAGCGCGATCCGCTCCGCGTCCAAGTCGTCGGGGTGAAACGCCACCAAACCGCGCCACTCGGTGTGGCGTCGAACCGTTGCGCTCGGCTGGAGACCGTAGAGATGCCGCGCGCGTTCGGAGAGGAACATCTCGTCGGTCAGCACGTCCCAGTCCCAAATGCCGCCATCCGCCGCCGCCACGACGATCGAGTAGCGCGCCTCCGCCTCGCGCAGCCTGGCGATTTGGCGACCGAGCAGCCACATGGCCACACCGCCAGCGAATAAGAACAGCGCCGTGCGCATCACCACCAGCAAGTCGTCACCCGGCCACGCGAGCTCGGTTACCCCGGCGACAAGAATGACCCCGAGCAGCCCCGCACCGATTTTGAGGGCGTGGCGATCGCGCCAAGCCACCGGTGCGCGACCGGTCTGGAGGATCTTGATCGGATCGAGAGAGGGGTCGTGGGCGGTTGTCATCTATGGATCCTCGATCGATTCGCGAACCGCCGCGAGCAGCTCCGCGCGCGTCAGCGGTTTTGGCAGCACCTTGCGCACACCTAGCTGGCGGGCTGCGTCCGCGGATGCTCCGAGACCACGACGAAAACGCGCCGAGATCAGAAGGATGGGGGCTGCATAGACCGCCTGCAGCGACTGAATCAGCGTCTTGGCGCCCCGCGGGTTAGAGATGTTTACGATGACCAGGCACACCGGCTGATCTTGCGCCGGGGCACCCGCCGCCGTCGCGATCACGGCGTAACCCGCCTCGCCGAGCCAGCGCTCGAGCAAGTCCCGAATGAGGTCGTCAGTTTCGACGATGACAATATAGCCCTTATTATGCACCTGTTCCTCGGCACTACAACTCGCCCTGCCGCTCGCTGTTCCGGGACCGTGGCCGTTCAAGAGCATTAAACGCCCGCGCCGCCGCGATAATGTGGCAGTTGTATAGGCGAATGTGTCAATTGACACGCTCGCACGGTGTCCGCTACATTCAACCGCAACAGAGCATGTGTAATCCTGACGCTGCGAGGCTTGATGGAGGCAGCGGTGGAAACGAGTCAAGCAGTGATCAAGGCAGCGATGGTGACGACTATGACGACGACAGCGCACGTGCTCGCAGTCGATGATGATCCGTCGGTGCGCCAGATGATCGCCGATTATCTGACGGACAACGACGTGCGAGTCACCACGCTCGCGAGCGGACGTGACATCGGCGAGGTTATGGAGCGGGAAACCATCGACCTCGTCATCCTCGATCTGCGTCTACCGGGCGAGGACGGAATGCAGATCGCGCGGAAGCTGCGCGAGGAATCGGACCTGCCGATCATCATGCTGACCGGCCGCAAGGATGAGGCTGACCGCGTGATGGGACTGGAACTCGGCGCAGACGACTACCTGACCAAACCCTTCTCGCCACGAGAGCTGCTCGCCCGCATCCGCGCGCTGCTCCGACGTTCGCGCTCTCGGGAAACCGTGGCCGACGGGCTGGCGAAGATTCGCGCCTACCGCTTTTCTGGCTGGGAGCTCAACGTGCGGCTCCGCCGCCTGACAGCAGCTGACGGCAAGATCGTTGCATTGACCAACAGCGAGTTCAACTTGCTTGCGGCGTTCCTCGCCGCACCGCAACGGGTGCTCTCACGTGAACAGCTGCTCAACTTCTCGCGCCTGCACGACGACGAGGTATACGACCGTGCGATCGACGTGCAGGTGGGACGCCTGCGGAAGAAGCTAGAACCGGACGCCGCGCGGCCCCAGCTCATCCGCACCGAGCGCAGCGCGGGATATGTTTTCACAGCGCCCGTCCAGACCGTGCGCTAACGGGTGGGACGCCTGGTACGCGACCCACAGGCCGGCGTAAAGCGCTGCGCGCCTCAGTCGATGACACGCCTCTCAGGGAACTCCCCCGTTGGCCGACAGTGGACAGGCTTGCCTGACGCGAACAGGCCGCGCGGCGGCACGAGCACGTTGTGCAACTCGTTGACCACGGATGATTTACCGATCCCGGAGTACCCCGTGATGAGTACCAGCTCCGGCGTCCCGCTCGTCACCACGCGCTCGAAGGCGCTGAGGAGCGTCTCGATCTCGCGAGCGCGTCCATACAGCTTTTCCGGAATGACCAGCCGGTCGGGTGTGTCGTGTTCGGCGAGCGGGAACGCGTCGATCCGGCCGCCGGCTTCCCACTGCGCGAGGCAGCGTCGAAGGTCGTGCTCAACGCCGGAGGCAGTTCCCAGTCCGTCATCACGTTGGCGGGCTTGATGTCTTTGTGAATGAGGTCACGCACGTGCAGCAGGCGCAACGCTGCCGCCACGCCCGCCCCAACGCGAAGGACGTCGGCGACATCCATAGGCGTACCGGCGCGCTGAAGCATCAGTTCGCCACCGGGATCCTCGAGGACGAGTGCGGGTCGCCCCCGAGCGTCGTCAACGAAAGGGGCCGCAGCGCCCACGCGGTATCCAATTCACCCCCGCAGCGAGTGTTCGTTCTCGAGCATTCGAATGGCTTGCGGTCGCGGATGCTCGGACCGCGGCATCACGACGAGCGCGGAACGTGCCGGGGTCGTATTTGCTGCGCCGCCGATTCGGTACAGGACGAACTCACCGTCCTCGAGAACGCTCTCGAGCCGGTCGGAAGAGAGATCCACCGCTGGTGCTCCCATGCGGGCCGCCTTTCGCCTCGCCGGCCTTTTAGTTGTACTTGGAACGAACCTGATTGAGGCGTGCCTCGTAGTCCACCAGGTAGTTCACGGCTGGTTTGTCGCGAAACAATTAATCCATGTGACGTCCCACCAACCTGGTCAGCGTGTAGCCAGCAGTTGGGCCCGATGGGATCGGTTCTTACCTCGGCTGCCGATAGCCTCGGTGCGGACGGTAGAGATCATGGGTGCTTGTTAGTGTTCTCCCCATCCCGGCCGTTGTCACGGTCATCCCAACTGAGCACGTACAAGAGGCTAATGAACGCGCGAATTCGATTGTCTCCGCATGGAGCGCCGCAATGTCTCGTGCCTCCGACCAGAGGTTTCTTCGCCGGCTCCAGTTCGACACCAGCCTAGGGTGACCGGCGGTACGAGGCTATTGGACCGACGTAGCGCGGACTACGACTTTGGTTTACCCGGTAGACGTGGCGGAACTGACCGAAACATATTTTCAACCAAAACATAACCCCAAAGAAACGACCCCGGCCCGGCACGCTCCTAGTCTGACGCGACGATTCACGTTAGCGGAGAGAACCATGTCCCAGACTCTGAGTGTGGAAACACCGGCGATTGTGAACGCGCCCGGCAACCTCGCCAAGCTGAGCCGTCCCAAGCTGTTCGGGGCGATACCGCGTGAACGGCTGTTCCGCGCGCTCGATGAGTGCCGGGAGCATCCAATGGTGTGGGTCAGCGGTCCGCCTGGGGCGGGCAAGACCACGCTCGTGGCGAGTTATCTCGAAAGCAGGCAGCTGCCGAGCATTTGGTACCGATTGGATGGCGGCGACAGCGATCCCGCGAAATTCTTCCATTACTTGGGCTTGGCAAGTGCAGAAATGGCGAAGAGCAAATCGGCGCTGCTTCCCCTGTTGACGCCCGAACGCCTGCGGGCCAACGCCGATTTCAGACGGCGCTTCTTCCGCGAATTGTTCGGCCTTCTGCCCCGGCCAGCAGTAGTGGTATTGGACGGCGGTCACGAAATGCCGGACGAGGGCGCGTTCAACGAGTTGCTGGTCGATTCAGCGACAGAGATTCCCGAAGGCGTCAATGTCATCCTGATCAGCCGCCGCGAACCACCGAGCCTTTACACGCGCCTCATCGCAAATCAGGCGCTGGAACTGATTGACTCCCAAGATCTGCGTTTGACGATCGACGAATGTCGCGAGATCGCGTCCGGCGTTACCACGGACGAAGGTTTGGTGGAGACGTTATATCGGCAATCCGAAGGCTGGGCGGCGGGGCTCAGGCTCATGCTTGAGCGCGTGCGCCGCAACGGCATCGCGCCGGGCCGCCTGGAGACGGAAACGCGCGAAGCCGTGTTCAAATATTTCGACGCAGAGATCCTGGACCGCGCTACCCCGGAAGACCGCAAGATCCTCGTGTCCACCGCATTCCTGCCCGGCATGACGGCGACTACTGCCGAAGAGGTCAGCGGCGCCCCGCGCGCGGGCGAGTTCCTGCATCATCTGACCCGTCGACAGCTATTCACCAGCTTGCGCGCTGACACTCCGTCCACCTATGAATATCACCCGTTGTTTCGCGAATTCCTGCTGGCTCGCGTCGAAAAAATATGTCCGCCTGGCGAGGTAAAGCAGTTCGCCAATCGTGCGGCCGCCTTGCTCGAGGAAAGCGGGAGTCTCGATCAAGCGCTCGCCCTTTATATGCGCACCGAGGACTGGAATGCCGCAACGGACTTGATGCTCAAGCAGGGCCCTCGATTGCTGATGCGCGGATGCCGGCAAACGTTGCGCCAGTGGATCGATGTGCTGCCGGAGAAGCAGGTCGCGGCCACGCCCTGGCTCAGCTACTGGTACGGGACTTCGTTGATTCAGAGCGATCTGCCCGCTGCGCGCGCGGCTTTGGAACGCGCATGGGATGGATTCGAGCATGTGGGCGAAGAGATCGGCCAGATGGTGGCCGCCGCCGCGATCCTCGAGATCTGTCAGCAGGAATGGTGCTCGTTTGAGCCGGTGGATCGATGGATCGACGCGCTGGACGCCCTTCTCGCGAGAAATCCGGTATTGCCCTCTGCAGACGTTGAGCTGCGCATCTACGCTTCGCTGCTGTCCGCGCTCGTCAATGCGCGGCCGGGACATCCCTTGTTTCCCGTCAGCGTGGAACGCGTGAGAACCCTCCTGGATGCAGAAGTCGATATCGATCAACGTATTTTTGCCGCGCAAACCCTGCTCTTCGTCCATTGTTTGAACCTGGACGTCGAAGCGGCCCAAGAACTCAGGTGCCAGCTCGAATTATTGCTACGCCATGACGATGTGTCCGCCTTTGGCCGCATGCACGCTCTTGGTCGAATTGCATTCAGCCTGTGGCTCGAGTTGGACCATGCACAAGCTGCACAGTCATTGAACGCAGCAGTGGAGATTGCGACCAGCCAGGGGTTAATAACCGCCGATCCCTTCCTGGTTTTCATGCGGCAGTTGCTCGCCGTGGCGCAGCGC
>Ga0209647_1004238_pt1 | contig 10863 bp, 7 predicted proteins | sample GraSoi_2013_60cm_FD_185827 | JGI IMG/M metagenome (GOLD analysis project Ga0209647, IMG submission 185827) | Grasslands soil microbial communities from the Angelo Coastal Reserve, California, USA - Sample 9_17_2013_60cm (SPAdes) (version 2) | ecosystem: Environmental > Terrestrial > Soil >...
CCCGCCGATCCGGCCGAGCGCCCTGGCCGCCGTGGCGCGCACCGGCCATTCGACGTCGCGCAGCGCCGCCGCGAGCGCTTCGGCGAATTCGGGGTCGCCGATCAGTCCGAGCGCGTAGGCGGCCCGGGCGCGCAGGTCGGGGTGCTGGTCTTTGAGAGTGTTCTTCAAGAGCGGCACCGCCTCGAGGCTCTTGATCCGGCCGAGGATGTCGAGCGTCGAGACCCGGCCCGCCACCGGCAGCGTTCCGAACGCCGCCAGCAGCTCGCCGACCGCCTCGGGGCCGACGCCGATCAGGATCTCCGCCACACGGATCGCCGACCAGCGATTCGGGTCGGCCAGCGCGCCGACCAGCGGCCGGATCGAGGTGCTGCCGCGCACGAGACCGAGCGCGCGGGCGGCGCGGATCCGCACCTCTCCTTCGGGGTCGGCGAGCGCCGTCACCAGCGGCTCGACCGCGGTCTGGCTTCCCATCAGCCCGAGCCGCTCGGCCGACTCGGCGCGCTTCCACCAGCGCTGGCTCCGCAGGCCCACGATCGACCCGCGCACCGAGCCGAGCGCCTCGAAGGCCGCGGGCCTGGCCGCGCACCAGACGCGCGGCGTCGAGCAGCACCGCCTCGGCGATCCGCCGGTCGCGGCGTGACAGCGGCTTCGGCAGGTAATCGGGAAGCGACTTGTGCCCCGTCTCGTGGATGTAGCGGAAGACCGCCGGCTCGAGGAGCAGGCGCCGGCGGCGGTCGAGCCGCTCGACCGCTTCGCGCGCCACCTTGTTCGCCGTGATCAGCAGCGCCAGCCCCGCCAGCACCGCGCCGGTGAACAGGATGAGCGTGACCAGGAACGCATGCATCGTCGGTTCGTCACCCCTGCCGATCGAGAATTTTCCTGACCCGGGCCAGCAGCTCCTGGGTCGAGAAAGGCTTGCGCATGTAGTCGTCGGCCCCGAGGTTCAACCCCTTGACGACATCTTCTTCGCGGTCGCGCACCGACAGGATCATCACCGGAATCTCCCGCGTCGCCGGATCGTGCTTGAGGGCATTCAGCACCTCGAAGCCGTCCTTGTACGGCATCACCAGGTCGAGAAGCACAAGGGCCGGCCGCACCTCGCCCACCTGGCGCAGGGCCGTCTCGCCGTCTTCCGCAAGATGAACCTCGTAGCCGTGCGAATGCAACAACTCGCCGATGAAGCGCCGGACGATCGCGTCGTCATCGACCACCATCACCTTCCCGGCCGAGCGCGTCAAAAGCGATACCGGAAGCTCAGACCGGTCCGCGTCGCCGTGAAGCCGGTCGCCAGGTTCAGGGCGTAATCGCTGCGGCCGTAGAACATCTCGAGCGCCGCGCGCTTGGTCGCGCCCATGCCGACGCCGAACGACCCGTAGAACGCCTTGACCCGGTCGTTGTTCCCCGCCTCGATGCTGGCCCCGGCGCCGGTGTTGAAGCTCTGCCTGCCGCCGCTCGCCTCGACGCGCCAGGTGACGCGGCCGCGCATGTAGTCGTCGAAGACCGCCACGGTCAGGATCTCCGAGTCGAAACGCAGCGGGTCGAAGTAGCCGTTGTCCTTGTCGTCGCTAAAGGTGCGGTAGCGCGCGTCGAGGCGCGCCGTGATCCGAGGATGAGAGACCGGAAGGCGCCACTCGACCGCCAGAGCCGCCGATTTGCGCGCGTTGCTGTCGGAATAGGTCGCGTAGCCGGCGCTGCCGCTGAGCGTCCAGGCGGGGAGGAACCGGAACTCCGCGCCGACGTCGGCGGTGAAGGCGTTGATGCCGCGGTCGATCAGGACCGCGGTGTCGAACAGCGGCTCGCGGCCGAGGGTGCCGATGGTGCGCGCCTGGCCGTCGAAGCTTTCCTCGCGAGCCGCGCCGATCCGCGCGAAGAAGTAGAGCGGGTTGAGCAGGCGCGAGTTCAGCCCGGCGGTCAAAAACTGCGCCCGGTTCGACACGATCTGGTCGGGGGTCGGCGAAAGCGCCACCTCGTCGCACAGCGCCGCGTCCTTGCAGCGGAACTCGGCGTCGTAGGCGCTATAGGCGATCCGCAGCGACGTCTGCGGCTCGAGCATCCAGGTGGCCGAACCGGTCTCCGCATCGACCCGGTTGCTGTCGTTGTCGCTGAACCGGACGGCGTCGGCGCCGGCGCGCGGGCTGAGGGCCTCTTCGATGTCGCGCTGCAGCTGCTTCGCGTCGCGGCTCTCGGGGTGATCGAGGACGATGTTGTTGATCTGCACCCGCGCCGCGCGCTCGAGCCCCTGCCAATGCTCCACCCGGGCCAGGCCGATCCGGGCATCGATGTTCCCCGGGTCGGCGCGCTGCACGTCGCGGTAAAGATGCGTCGCCTGCGCGTAGTCCCCCTGCCAGGCGTACAGCTCGGCCCGCCCGACATGCGCCTTGAACGGCTCGATCCGCTTCTCTTCCATCTCGACATAGATGGCGTCGGCCGCGGCGTAGCGGCGCTTCCAGCCGAGCGCCCGCGCCAGACCGAGAAGCACGCGCGGGTCCTCGGGGCTCTTCGTCCGCAGCCCCTCGTAAAGATCGATCGCCTCGCCCAGGTCGTTCTTCCAGGTCAGCACCCGCCCCAGCTCGAGGCGGAGGTCGAGATCGTCCGGGGTCAGCTTGATCGCCGCGCGGTAGCTCTCGACCGACTCGCCGAGATCGCCGTCCCACGATTGCAGCAGCCCCAGCCGGCTCAGCAGATGGACGCCCTGCGCCCCCGCCTGCAGCGCCTGCTCGTAGAGGCGGCGGGCATCTTTGTAGTTTTCCCGGCCGAAGGCGGCGTCGGCCTGCCGGACCAGCTCGCCCGCCTCGGCCTCGCGCGATACCGTCGCCCCGCCGCCCCCCGCCATGCCGGAACCGGATGCCTCCGGGCCGGCGCCGGGCGCGCCCGCGACAGGGGCTCCCGAGGCGGGTTCCGCGGCCTGAACCGGCGCCGCGGTAAGCATCAGCGCCGCGCCGCACCAGAGCGCCGCGGCAGCCGAAAGCATCATCTTGATCGAGAGCGCCGCGGCGATGCCGGGCGATCTTTCCGAAATATGGTGCCGGCGGCTCACTTCGACTCCGCATGGGCGGGGATCGTCTCGAACGCCCGCTTCACGATCGACCAGGCTTCTTTCTTTTCGATCCGCCAGGTCGGCTGCTCCCAGCCCGGCCAGCTGTAGACCGGAAAGTCGGCGAGGCTCGCCGCCTCGCCCGCCGGCAGCCGGTCGGCGAGCTGCCCCGGCAGCGGCGTGGCGCCGCCCGGCGGCCCTCCCGGTCGCAGCGCCAGAGCGTAGAAGCGGAACCCTTTGGTTTCGACCGTGCCGATCGAGCGCAGATCGTTCTGGTCATCCTGAAGCACCCGATGCGACGAGGGGTCGGTGACGTTCAGCAGGCCCCAGGCGACACGCGCCTCAATGAAATGCCCGTCGACGCTCGCGTGCCAGTCGGCGAGCGTCGTCTGCCCGGGGTCGCGAGGGTCGATCGAACCGTGCCGCAGCGGCGAGCGGCTGTACCGGCGGGCGGGATAGACCGTGCCGTCGCGCCCGATCCGCTTGCGGTTCGTCTCGACCTCGATCTCCATGAAGCGGCCGTCGTCGTTCCCGACCGAGCCGTACGGCCGATGGTACCGATGCGTCTCGATGTCGTACGGCGGGTCGACCAGAAGACGGCTGGTCGTCTCGCCGTCGAAGACGACGCAGAACTCGGCGCCGATCGGCACGGTGGCTCCCCCGGCAATCGGCAGCCGGCGGTCGCCGCGGCGCGGGTCGTAGGTGTCGATGCCGATCATGTAGGTCGCCTCGTTCCAGTCGGGCCGGCCATCGCCGTCGGCGTCGAGATTCTCGACCTCGAGCCGAAGGTAGAGATACGCCTCGTCCGAGGTTACCGACAGGCTCCGCAGCGTCCGGGCGGCGTCATGACCATCTCGAAGCGCATCGACCGGCCCGCCCGCTTTCTTCATCAGCGGGGCGACCGTCGCCCAGTCGTCGCCCCGGCCGTCGATCGTCACCTTCCACCCTTTCGCCCCGGGACGCGCCGCCAGGAGGCCGTAGTTCTGCTCCGGGTCGAGAACGTTGAGCCAGAGCGGGTTCCGTTCGGCCGGCGTCTCGAGATCGGCCACCAGCCAGTTCCTCTTGAACCATTCGTCGAGCAGCGCGAAGAGAACGCCGCCGGCCAGACCCGCCTCGTCGACGTCGCGCATCAGCCGGGCGTCGATCTCACCCTGCTCGCGCTCGTCGTGGCCGCCGTGGTTCCACCCCTGCGCCTGCAGATGGGCGATGCCGCGGCTGCTCGGCACGCCCAGCTCGGCGATGACGATCGGTTGCGCGCCGTGATGCGCCTTGAGGTCGCGGAGGTACCCGGCATAGTTGCTCGGCCCGGCGGATCGAGGTTCATGAAGTCGGGATAATAAGGATAAGCGTGATAGGTGGCGAATCTTCCCCCCCGCGCCTCGGGGGTCGCCACGATATGGGTGGCGTCGACCGAGACCCCGTCGTTGTCATATTCGTTGATCCGGTCGGCCTCGACGCGGTCCCCGCGCTTCCGGAGCAGCTCTTTTTCCTCCACCACGGTCGATTCGGTCGGGTGGACCAGCGGGTCGAGGGTCGGCCAGTTGACGAACGAGACCGGGCGCTGCCGGCGGTATTGCGCGGTCTCGTACGACACGACGAGATCCATCCGCCGCGCCAGCCAGCCCTCGAACGGCGTCGCCCCCGCGGCCGGGTCGGCGCCGAAGTACCGCCCGCGGAAGGGCGTCCGATCGGCCCGGTGCGCCTGGTCGAAGGCCTGCACCGAGAACGGCTCCCATTCCCGCCCGAGAATGAAGCCGAGGAGGCTCGACGAGAGATCGGCCCGGTAGGCGCCCGACGCATGCCCCGGCCGGGACGGCAGGTCGAGGTTCCCGTGCAGCGCGTCGACGACCCGGCGGATCTCCCCGTCGAACCCGGCGAGGAAGGCGGGGTCGTCGTAGGCATGACGCTCCGGCAGCTCGGTCCAGACCCCCTGCAGGAGCCAGAGCCGTCCCGCCTGTCCCATCTTCTTATTGTGCCGATCGAGGGCGTTGTAAAAGGCGGGCGGCAGCAGCGTGTAGAGGCGGATGACGTTCGCCCCCAGGTCGGAGATCGCATCGAGCCAGCCGGCGTAGGTCGCCTCGTCGTCCGGGAACTCGGCCGGAAAGCGGCCCGGCAGCGCCACCCCCATGTTCACGCCTTTGATGAAGATCGGTTTGAACCGGCCGTCGGCGGCGATCTCGAGCCGACCGGCGCCGGCCCTGGCGACGATTTCGATCGGCGCATCGGGCGGCAGCGGCGGGCGCGGCCGCGACTCTTTGATCGAGCCCCCCACCGCGAGCGCCTGCTCGAGCAGATGCTTCGCCTCGGCGTCGGCGGGAGCGATCGTCAGCGCCTTGCGGAAGCTGTCGGCCGCGTCGGCAGGCCGGCTCCGGTCGCGCTGCGCAATCCCGAGCCCCTTGAGGGCGTCGACGTTACCGGGATCGCGCCGCAGCACTCCTTCGAACTGCGCCTGCGCCCCGGCCGGAGCACCGCGGCGGAGCATGATGTATCCCCGCCCGACGATCGGGTCGAGCGACGCCGGCTCGAGCAGGAGAGCCGCGCCGAACTCGCTGTCCGCTTCGTCGAGGCTCCCCCGGCGCAGGTGGATCCAGCCGGCCAGCGCATGCAGCGGCGCCGCCTCGTCATGCCGCGCCAGCCGCTGCGCGATCAGAGCCAGCGCCTCATCGAGCCGCCCGGCCCGGTAAAGACGCAGCGCCTCGGCATACCCGATGGCGGCGGGCGCGGCTGACGCAGCGCGGCCGGACGCAGGCGCCGGGGAAATGGGCGAGAGGCCGAGAAGCAACGGGACGGCGAAGAACATGGGAACGAACGGAGCGGCCGGACCGGAACGGAAGCGTGATGCCGAGCGGGCGATGGGGGCCACCTCCGAAACCGGAAACAGGACCGAGGACGGCCGTCTGGTCACCGGAGGCCGGCCTGCGGACTTATAGCCCAAAGGAGCTTTGCTTGACAAGGATCCATAACTGGAGGTATGGTCTCGACCTCCCGCGTCGTTCGAGAGCATCGGGTCATGGGCGAGGACGCCGAGCTGGCCCGGCGTTTTGGAGCCGGGCTTCTCACCCTCGAAGATCAGTCTTACCCGCGCCTTCTGCGCCTCTCGTCCGACCCGCCGCCGCGCTTCTTTCTGCGCGGGCGGCTGATCGCCGAGGATGCCTTCGCGATCGCCGTCGTCGGTTCGCGGCGAGCCACGCCGTACGGTCTCGATGTGGCGACGCGGATCGCCTCCGGTCTTGCCGCGGCGGGGTTCACGGTGGTGAGCGGGCTGGCGCGCGGCATCGACGCCGCGGCGCACCGCGGGGCGCTTCAGGCCGGGGGCCGCACGCTGGCCTTCCTCGGCTCGGGGTTGAACCGAATCTACCCCGCCGAGCATCTCAAGCTCGCGGAGCAGATCGCCGCGCGCGGCGCCGTCCTGAGCGAGTTCCCGTTCGGAGAGGCGCCGTTTCGGGGACATTTCCCGAGGCGCAACCGGGCGATCGCCTGGTCCTCCTGGGCGACGGTTGTGGTCGAGGCGGCGAAGGAGAGCGGGTCGCTCATCACCGCCTCGCTGGCGCTCGACGAGGGGCGCGCGGTCTACGCCGTCCCGGGGCCGGTCGACGCGCCGAACGCCTTCGGGACGAACGCTTTGCTGCGCGACGGCGCCCTGGTCTGCCGCTCGGCGGCCGACATCATCGAGGACCTGGCGCCGCAGCTGGTCGAGGCGGCCTCCCGCATCGCCGCCGCCCGCGAAGCCGTCGAAGCGCCGCACCGGCCGGGCGAAGCCGCCGGCAGGATGGAGGGGCCGCCGGGCGGGCTCGAAGGGGCGGCAGGCGGCCGGCCGAGCGACGACGAACGGCTGGTCCTTGAGCTACTGCCGGCGACGCGCGGCATCGGCATCGAACAGCTCGGCGGGGCCTGCGGCCTGCCGCCGGGCCGGCTGGAGGCGGCGCTGCTTCAACTTGAAATACGCGGCGTCATCCGCCAGCTTCCGGGGCGGCGGTTCATGGCCAAAAGTTGACTAATTTGACACGGGACATTATTTATCGAACGATAGGAGCGGCACCCGGGGCGCGCTGACGCGCCAACGGAGTCGAAAAAGCCGCCGGACCGGGGAAGGAGAAGTCTCTTGGGCAAATCGCTCGTCATCGTCGAATCGCCCGCCAAGGCGAAGACCATCAACAAATTCCTGGGACGGAACTTCACCGTCAAGGCGTCGATGGGTCATGTCCGCGATCTGCCGAAGAAGAGCCTCGGCGTCGACGAGAAGCACGACTTCAAGCCGACCTACGAGATCCTGGCCGGCCGGAAAAAGGTGATCGACGAGCTGAAGAAGGCCGCGGAATCCGCCGACAAGGTCTACCTGGCGCCCGACCCCGATCGCGAGGGCGAGGCGATCTGCTGGCATCTCTCCGAGATTCTCAAGAAGACCAACAAGAACCTGCACCGCGTCATGTTCAACGAGATCACCAAGCGCGCGGTTCTGTACGGCATCGAGCATCCCGAGAAGATCGACTCGAACCGGGTCGACGCGCAGCAGGCGCGGCGGATCCTCGATCGTCTGGTCGGGTACAAGATCAGCCCGCTCTTGTGGGACAAGGTCCGCCGGGGATTGTCGGCCGGCCGGGTGCAGTCGGTGGCGCTGCGGATCGTGGTCGATCGCGAGCGCGAGATCCTGGCGTTCAAGCCGGAAGAATACTGGACCCTCGCCGCGATCCTGGAAGGCTCGGTGCCGCCGCCGTTCGAGACGCGGCTGATCAAGGTCGACGACAAGAAGGCCGAGCCGAAGAGCCAGGCCGAGATCGACGCCATCCTCGCCCGCCTCAAGGGCGCGTCGTTCGTCGTCCGCTCGGTCGAATCGAAGGAGAAAAAGAAAAACCCGGTCCCTCCCTTCATCACCAGCAAGCTGCAGCAGGACGCCTCGCGCAAGCTCGGCTTCACCGTCAAGAAGACGATGACGCTGGCGCAGCGGCTGTACGAAGGTATGGATCTGGGAGACCTCGGCACGGTCGGGTTGATCACCTACATGCGTACCGACTCGACACGGATCGCGCCCGAGGCGATGCAGGAGGTGCGCGACTACATCGTCAAGGCCCACGGGGCCGATTTCCTGCCGGAGGAGCCGCGCGTCTTCAAGATGGCGAAGATGACCCAGGGGGCGCACGAGGCGATCCGTCCCACCTCGATGGAGCTGACACCCGACCAGATCAAGCCGTTCGTGCAGAAGGACGAGTATCTGCTCTACAGCCTGATCTGGAACCGCTTCGTCGCGTCGCAGATGAAGCAGGCGATCTTCGACGTCACGACCGCCGACATCGAGGCCGGGCCGTGCCTCTTCCGCGCCACCGGCTCGACCATGAGGTTCGCCGGCTACCTGGCGGTCTATCAGGACATCATCGAGAAGAACGAGAAGAAGAAAGAGGACGCCGGCGCCGCGCCCGAAGAGGACGACGCCAGCCGCGCGCTGCCGCCGCTCAAGGAAGGCGAGCGCCTGAAGCTCGAGAAGCTCGACCCGAAGCAGCACTTCACCCAGCCGCCCCCGCGCTTCACCGAGGCGTCGCTGGTCAAAGAGCTCGAAGAGAACGGCATCGGGCGGCCCTCGACCTACGCCTCGATCCTGGCGACGCTGCAGAATCGCGAATATGTCGAGAAGATCGAGGGGAAGTTCGTTCCGAGCGAGCTGGGCCTGACGGTGACCGACCTGCTCGTCGGGCATTTCGGCGACATCGTCGACGTCACCTACACCGCCCGGATGGAAGGGGAGCTGGACGAAATCGAGGAAGGGCGCCTCGACTGGACCAAGGCGCTGAAGGATTTCAACAAGCAATTCACCAAGGATCTCAAGTCGGCCGCCAGCAACATGGAGAACATCAAGACCAAGGAAGAGCCGACCGACAAGATGTGCGACAAGTGCGGCAAGCCGATGGTGATCAAGTGGGGCCGCTACGGCCGCTTCATCGCCTGCTCCGGCTATCCCGACTGCAAGAACACCCAGGAGCTGGTGACGGTGATCAACGGCGGCTCGGCGGGCGGCGCCGGCTCCGTCGTCGCGGTCGAGTCGCCGGCGATCCCCGAGGAGCAGGGCACCTGCGAGAAGTGCGGCTCGAAGATGGTGCTACGCAAGGGCCGGTTCGGCCCGTTCATCGCCTGCTCGGCCTACCCGAAATGCCGCAACACCAAGAAGATCGCCATGGACAAAGAGGGGAAGATCACGGTCACGCGCAAGCCGGATCAGATCCTCAAGGAGACCTGCCCGCAGTGCGGCAAGGCGCTGGCGCTCAAGGACGGCCGGTTCGGCGAGTTCACCGCCTGCTCGAACTATCCGGAGTGCAAGTACATCAAGCTGAAGGAAGTGGGGCTCGATTGCCCGCGCGAGGGGTGCGGCGGGCGGGTCGTCGAGCGCCGCTCGCGCCGCGGCCGGGTCTTCTTCGGTTGCAATAATTACCCGAAGTGCGACTTCGTCACCTGGTACCGGCCGATCGCCGAGGCCTGCCCTTCCTGCGGAAAGCCGTACGTCCTCGAGAAGATCACCAAGAAGGACGGGACGACGCATTTCTGCGACAACGAAGGATGCGGCTTCAAGAAGGCGGTCAACTCCTAGACCGGGTCGCTCCCGGTCGACCCGGAGTCCCGGTCGCTCACCGGGTTTCGTCGGCGAAATGGCAGGGGGGCGCTCCCGGCAGGTCCTCTTCGCACATGAGATATTGAAAGCGTCCCGCCTTCTCGTTCCACTGGATCCGGACCGGGGCTTCGCTGGCGCCGTGCAGCTGTCCGTCCGGCGATTCGATCACCGGCATCAGCGCCAGGGCGACATGCCCCGCCTCGGCCTCGGCCCAGCCGCCCCAGCCGAACCAGGCGCCGCGGGCCTGGATCTCCTTGAGATCGAGCAGGCGGCCGCGCGTCGCGTGGACCTCCTGATCGGCGACCAGAATCGTCTGGACGTCGTTGTTCTGGAGCAGGACGATCCGGACCCGCGACGCCACGAAGCCGAGCCGGTCGGGGCAGAACGGCCCCGTCCTGCACGACTCGGACACTTTCGCGAGATCGGCATCCGCGAGCGGCTCGACGAGGATCGCCTCGCGTCCCTCGGTCGCCCCGAGCCAGACCGCCGCCACCACGGAGAAATGCTCCAGGTCGAGCTGGCGCTTGATCCGCGCCAGGTCGCTCTTTTTGATCACTCCGGGGACCGCATCGCCGAGCCGCACCGCAGCCGCGGCCAAGTCAGTCGCGGCGAAGGCGATCAACACCGCCAGCGCTGCACGGGATGGGAACTGGGGGAATCGGGGTGACTCCATACGCACCCGGATATTCTAGCTGAAAATGCCCTACCACCGTGCGGATCGAGTTGCCGAACTCCAAGATGGGCAAGAACTTGCCCCGCGATCGATCGGTCGAGGGCCAAACCGCACCAGCATGGCGCCGACTCCGACCGGAAAGGCCCTTATGGTAATGATTTCACGCTGTGTCTCGTTGGTCACCATCCGCACGGTGGTAGGGCATTTTCAAACTAGAATCGGCCGATGAACCGCACCCGCTCCGGCCTCGCGGTCGCTCTCCTCGCGGCGGTCGGTTGGTTCATCTACCTGGCCTGCTATCAAGTGGACGACGCCTACATCGTCTATCGGTACGCCACCAACCTGGCCCGGGGCGACGGGTTCGTCTTCAACCTGCACGAGCGTGTCGAGGGTGTCACCTGTTTCCTCTGGACGCTCTTCCTCGCGCCGTTCGCGGCCGCCGGGGCTCCGCTGCCGGTGGCGGGGCCGATCCTGACGGGGATGGCCGGCGTTTTGATCCTGCTCCTTGCCCCGGGGACTCTGGCGTCACTGACAGGGAGGAGCCGTCCCGAGATTGGGGAT
>Ga0209647_1004239_pt1 | contig 10862 bp, 9 predicted proteins | sample GraSoi_2013_60cm_FD_185827 | JGI IMG/M metagenome (GOLD analysis project Ga0209647, IMG submission 185827) | Grasslands soil microbial communities from the Angelo Coastal Reserve, California, USA - Sample 9_17_2013_60cm (SPAdes) (version 2) | ecosystem: Environmental > Terrestrial > Soil >...
TGAAGATGCTGCACGATTTTCCTACCGTGCGCAACTCCTTCAGAGAAGAGTTCGATGGTTCCAGATGTTTCAGCGAGGAATCAAGCTCGGACAAAGAATACAGATACTAAGAGGCTGGCTTTTTTCTTGGTTTCTCTTCTTGCTGGCAGGCTATGGATACAGGCTAGGCAGAAGTTTTCTAGCGTATCTCTTGGTTATCAGCTTCTTCATGGCTCTCTATCGTTTTATTGATCCGCACCTTGTATGGAGTGAAGCATTTGTGGTAAGTATGACAGCGTTTCACGGACGAGGATTCTCACCCAGCTCTTTCTCACCTGGTGATCCGCTCTCTATCGTCTCTGCTATCGAGGCTTTTGTAGGACTGATCATCGAGGTCACATTTATCGCCACGTTGACTCAAAGATTCTTCAATCGGTAAAACACCTCCGCCGAAAAGCCTGGTTCAGGAGATGTTGGCTTTGAGGTTGTACTCCGCTTGTCGGAGAACACTCGTCTGAGTATAGTACTTCTCGGTCAAGTTCCTCCCATTCCCACGCTCAATCCCGTTCTTCAAGTCAGGCAAATGAGAGAAGTTTGCGTTGGGAACTTGTCGGAGAATCTTTTTCGCCCAATGTTAGGAGAACATGCATGTCCACCAGGAGCGATGATCCCTCACATTGCAGGAGTTTGCAGCGTCATTGGGTGCTCGTGATCCGAAAACCGTTACGACCTATCTGGCTACTCTGCGTGACTTTGTGGTATGGCTCTCTACCCAACCCGGGGGAGCGCCTTTCCTTCTTGGCCACCCGGGGAGACGGAACGACTTCGTCCTCGGATGGGCAGCGATTTCCAGTGGGTGGGCCACGTGGCAACACGGCGCAGATTAATGCCAAGTATGGCCCAGAGCCGGGTCTGGTGTTCTACACCCACATCTATGGATGAGCATAACCCACTATAGCCCCCTCTTTCACGCCTAGATTTTGATGCTGCTGGCGAACTCATTTATGCTGTCGTACAATGAAAAGAAAGCTCACGAGCTGTAGAGAAAGAGGCATCTATGTCGATACAAGGGGAAACAGGACCACACACAGAGGGTATCGTCCTCCCACCTGGTGGCGGCAAAGTACTCCACGTCCTGGGGAACCAGTGGACGATGAAGGCTGGTAGAGAGGACACCGGAGGTGCCATTGCGGTGCTGGAAGCCACCTTCCAGTCCAGGACAGGGGCACCTGCGCATCTCCATCGCCAGCATGAAGAGACGTTTTACGTTCTGGAAGGTGAGTTCATCTTCCGACTGGGCACTCAGACAGTGAAGGCGACAGCCGGAACGTTTGTCTTCGTGCCCCGCCATATGCCCCATGCCTTCGAGAATGTCGGGAACCAGCCCGGCCGGGTGCTGGGAATCATGACGCCTGGCGGCTACGAAAGGTTTTTTGAAGAACTGGCTCAGCTTCCGCCTGGTCCGCCGGATATGGCGAAATTTCAGGCAATCTTTGAGAAGTACGACCAGGAAACTGTCGAGCTTCCACCGGCGGAGGAAGCCTAAAATAAGCTCAGTTTTCCTCCTGGATCTGGTATAATACGTTCATGAAGAAGGCAGACAATCTTTCAATCATCTCGTTTGCAACCCAGCAAGACTGGGAAGTATGGCTCAAAGAGCACCACGCTGATATCAAGGGTATTTGGCTCAAGATAGCAAAAAAAGAAACTGGCATCCCTTCTCTCTCTCTTATTCAGAAGCCTTAGAGGGTGCCCTCTGTTATGGCTGGATCGATGGGCAAAAAGCCTCTTTTGATGACCAGTACTGGTTACAAAAATTCACGCCCCGCGGCCCAAAGAGCATGTGGTCAAAAGTGAACTGTGACAAAGCTACAGCGCTTCTGGCTTCAGACAGAATGCAGCCAGCGGGGATACGGCAAGTGGAGCTAGCTAAGGCCGATGGTCGTTGGGAATCGGCTTACGAATCGCAAAGCAAGATAACCATACCTGATGATTTTCAAAGGGAGCTGGACAAAAACCAGAAGGCGAAGGAGTTTTTCAATACATTAAATAGTGTAAACCGCTATGCAATCCTGTTTAGAATCCAAACGGCTAAAAAACCTGAAACCCGCTCCGCTCGAATAAATAAGTTCATCGAAATGTTATCTGAAAATCAGAAAATATACCCTTAGTCAGGGTTTCGCGCCAGGAAGGCTGCACACTCTCAATGTTTAAGACAATGGCGGCGGTAAACAGCAAGAGAACTGACAATAACCCATAGAGCCAGGTTTTGACCTTCTGCCCTGTGGAACATCCGTCAATGCTAGTGTTGCCGGTAATACCGCGGAGCTAAATTGTAATTTGTCAGATAACAGGAGGGATCATGACTGACCAGAACAGCTATAACCGCCAGTTGATTGAGGAATTCCGTGCGCATCGAGGTAAATCTGGTGGACCAATGGAGGGTAGACCCTTGCTCTTGCTCACGACTGCTGGCGCTAAGAGCGGCCAACTTCGTACGACGCCGGTGATGTATATACCCGATGGCGACCGCCTGCTCGTGATCGCCTCCAACGCGGGCGCAGCGACCCACCCTGACTGGTATCGCAACCTGTTGGCTCACCCCGAAGTTACCGTCGAGGTAGGAAACGAGACCTTCAAGGCTATCGCCGTCGTCACAGAGGGTTCAGAACGGCAAAGGCTGTGGACCAGGATAGTTGAACTGTACCCATTTTTTGCCGATCATGAGGCGAAGACGACTCGTCAGATACCGGTAATTGTGCTGAGAAGAAAATAGTAACATAAGTCGCTCCCAAGCTGATCTTCAGGAGGAGGAAGTCAGCATCGATCGCCTCGCTTGACAAGCACCTCTCCCATGCATGAAGATAAGCATAGAACCAGTTGGAACAAACCATATGTGCAAGGCAAGCGTTTTTATACATGCACTGCTAAAGGGAAGTGACGTATGACCACAACAAAAAGACGCATCGATGCAAAAAATACTGAGGGGCAAATCTCTCTACCAGATACTGTAGCGACCAGTCTAGCTATACCGGAACGTAATCCGGGGATGCCCCTGGACATGGACTGGGTCAGTAAAGTCCATATCAATCGTAGCGCTGTTGAACGACGTGCCGCTACAATGAATACACGTCGTACCGTCAAAAAAGAATGGCAGGCTGCCTGGTTGCTGCGAGCGATTACCTGCATCGACCTCACAACCCTGGCTGGAGATGATACTCCCGGCAATGTATTGCGCCTGTGCGCCAAGGCACGTCAGCCCGTACGCCAGGATCTGCTACAGGCTCTTGGAGCGAGCAGCATGGAGCTCAAGGTCGGAGCGGTCTGCGTCTATCATAATCTTGTGCCTGTTGCGGTTGAAGCATTGCGCGGGACAGATATCCCGGTGGCTGCTGTCTCAACGGGCTTTCCTGCGGGTCAGAATCCCATGGAGCAGAAATTAGGCGAGATTGAAGCTTCTGTGAAGGCAGGGGCCAGCGAGATCGATATCGTTATTTCGCGCGCGCATGTGCTGACAGGCAACTGGCAAGCTCTCTATGACGAAGTCCGTGCTTTCCGCGCGGCATGCGGTGACGCGCATATGAAAACCATCCTGGCTACCCATGAGCTTGCCACGTTGCGCAACGTGGGCATGGCCAGCCTGGTATGTATGATGGCGGGAGCTGATTTTATCAAAACATCTACCGGCAAAGAGCCGGTCAATGCTACTTTGCCTGTTGGTGTAGTTATGGTGCGTGCCATTCGCGATTACTATGAGCAGACAGGCTACCAGGTTGGCTTCAAACCGGCAGGTGGTATCCGCAGCGCCAAAGAATCGCTCGATTGGTTGATTTTAATGAAGGAAGAACTGGGCAATGCGTGGCTCAATAATACGCTTTTCCGCATTGGTGCCAGCAGCTTGCTTTCGGATATAGAACGGCAGCTCTCGTACTTCGTCACCGGTCACTATGCGGCTGCACATCATAACCCAATGGTTTAGATGTTGGGTTAAAGGGAGACTAAGAGCCTAATGAACGTTATGGATATATTTGAAACGATGGAGTATGGACCGGCTCCCGAGGCTGCGACACCTGCCCTGGCATGGCTAAAAGAACGCCAGCCCTTTGGACTGTTTATCAATAACCAGTGGGTCAAACCCGCCAGTGGTAAGTATCTCGATAGCATCAGCCCTGCCAGCGCTAAGCCTCTTGCCCAGGTTGCCGCGGCTAATAGTACCGATGTGGATGCTGCCGTTGCCGCTGCCCGTACTGCATTTACAAGTTGGGGCCAGACACCTGGGCATGTACGTGCGCGTTACCTCTATGCCATAGCCCGCCATATTCAGAAGCACTCACGTTTGCTGGCTGTACTGGAGTCGCTAGACAATGGCAAATCCATTCGTGAGACACGCGATCTGGATATTCCATTGGTAGCACGCCACTTCTACTATCATGCCGGTTGGGCGCAGTTGATGGCCTCAGAACTTCCTGGTTATGAGCCGGTTGGCGTGGTAGGCCAGATCATTCCCTGGAACTTTCCCTTACTCATGCTGGCCTGGAAAATCGCGCCCGCCCTCGCTATGGGTAACACGGTGGTACTGAAACCCGCTCGCTATACATCGCTGACCGCTCTCAAATTTGCCGAGATTGTGCAGGAGGTTGGACTTCCTCCCGGTGTTGTTAACATTGTAACAGGCGAGGCATCCCAGGTAGGTGAAGCGCTGGTCAAACATCCCGATGTCAACAAAATTGCTTTCACCGGTTCCACCGATGTTGGCCGTAGTATTCGCCGTGTCACCGCTGGCTCTGGCAAAAAGCTTTCACTCGAGCTAGGGGGTAAATCGCCCTTTATTGTCTTTGATGATGCCGACCTGGATAGTGTCGTTGAAGGCGTGGTCGATGCTATCTGGTTCAATCAGGGCCAGGTTTGTTGTGCTGGTTCGCGTTTGCTCGTGCAGGAAGACATTGCTGACCGCTTGATCACGAAACTGCGGACGCGCATGGAAAAACTGCGCATCGGTGATCCCCTGGACAAAGCCATCGATATGGGCGCGATTGTCTCGCCCGGACAACTTAACGAAATTCAGCGCCTCGTGGCCCAGGGTGTTGAAGAGGGTGCGACCATGTGGCAGCCCTCGTGGGCCTGTCCCACGGACGGCTACTTCTTCCCACCCACACTGTTTACCAATGTTGCGCCAGCTGCCACCATTGCCCAGGTCGAAATCTTTGGGCCCGTATTGGTCTCCATGACCTTCCGCACACCCACGGAGGCCGTGGCGCTTGCCAACAATACTCGTTATCGCCTGGCTGCCAGTGTCTGGAGCGAGAACATCAACCTTGCCCTGGATATTGCCCCTAAATTGAAGGCTGGCACTGTCTGGGTGAACTGCACAAACATGTTTGATGCCTCCAGTGGTTTTGGGGGCTATCGTGAAAGTGGCTATGGGCGTGAAGGCGGTAAAGAAGGTCTCTACGAGTATGTACGTCCAGGCTGGGAAAAGATTACTGCGTCTACCATTGCTACTCCCACTACTCCCACTACTCCTGCTACTCTTGCTACTTCGAATGGTTCCTCCCCATCCGGTGATGCCAATACCCAACGAGCAGGGGAACTCGTTGCAGATGAGGACATGCGGGAAAATGGCCATGATGCACTGGGATTCCATAGCGATTTACCGCCTATTGATCGCACGCCCAAGTTGTTTATCAAAGGCAAGCAAGTTCGTCCTGATTCTGGTTATAGCCGCGATGTCTACGATTCCCATGGCCGTGTTATTGGTCAGGTAGGCGAAGGCAACCGCAAAGACATTCGAAACGCGGTTGAGGCTGCTCATGCCGCGAGCGGCTGGGCTGCTGGTACGACGCATAACCGTGCGCAGATTCTGTATTATATTGCGGAGAACCTGGCGGTCCGTGAAAAAGAGTTTGCCCGTCGTATTGTGGAGCAGACAGGTCGGCCTTATACGGCTGCTGCCGAAGAAGTTCAAACGAGCATCGCACGTCTCTTTAGCTACGCCGCCTGGACCGATAAATATGAAGGTGCTGTACATCGTCCACCTTTGCGAGGTGTAGTTCTGGCTATGAAGGAGCAGATGGGGGTTATCGGCGTCGCCTGTCCCGACGAGTATCCCCTGCTGGGCTTTATCTCGTTGGTGGCCCCGGCTATTGCGATGGGTAATACCGTTGTTGTTATACCATCACAGTCAGATCCTCTTTGTGCTACTGACTGCTACCAGGTTTTAGAGACCTCGGACCTCCCCGCTGGCGTCGTGAATATCGTCACAGGTGAGCGTGACGCGCTAAGTCAGGTAGTGGCCGAGCATGATGATGTTGATGCTATGTGGTACTTCGGTACGGCGGACGGGTCCCGGCAAATTGAACTGGCTTCGGCTGGCAATATGAAACGCACGTGGGTGAGCTATGGTCATCCTCGTAACTGGCTAGATAGTGTTCAGGGGGAGGGTGAAGAGTTCCTACGTGAGTCTACGCAGGTCAAGAATATCTGGGTTCCCTACGGAGAATAAGATACCTGGCAATATCAAACGGGACCGTGGCAAGGCTGCCACGGTCCCGTTTGATATTATACCTGTCACACATCGCTCTCATCGGCAAACACTCTATCACCGATGCCAATGCACATCTCCTCGTTTGAAGCGACCACCGTTGCATAGAAGCCACGCCGCCCTTCATTGAGAAACTGGAGAGTTGCTTTCAGTTGTTCGGCTGCCATGGGCATACCTCCATTAGCGGCGAACTGGCTGAACTCTACACAGGGAGTGGCAACTTTCAAGCGCGTAAGATAGATCTTCTGCCCTGTGCATTGCGTTTGAATCACCAGGCGCTTGCCCAGGTCGCCCAACGTAAGGATAGTTTCAGCTTCTATAATGATATTCTCACCCGCGCTTCCATCCACCAGGTGGTTGCCAAATGCCTGGCGCATCGACGCGTAGTGGCTGGTAAAACCAAGTGAGACGCCGTTTAGACCTTTGTTGTTGTGCGAATCCGGGTGGTGCATATGATGTACATCCATCACTCTGCTGCCATTGGCTGTTCTGCCAATCACTCCCTCGGGTGTAAGTTGGAGGCTTTCCACGGCAAGCAAGGGTGTAGGGTCGTAATAGTAATCCTGGTGCTGATCCTCAATGACCAGCGCGGATCTTTGCACCTGGAGAAAGGCAATACGACCAATTTCTTGCATGATTATTTCCCTACCACATTGCGCAACTGGTTGACTACCCGCTCCAACTGGTTAGCAGCATCTCCGGCGGACGTTGCGCCCGTGGCTAATTGTTCTGTCACCTGAGATGTTACTTTGATTGCCGTCGCCAATTTCTGGTTACTGGTATCTTGGTAGTGCGTCGCATTTTCAATATACTGTGCCGTTTGAGACATTTGCTCCAGGATACCTTTGGCTGTCTGCGGGTCGATTTGGTACCAGTGTTGTGCTAGCTCTCCACTCATCTCGCTCAACTGATGTGCCGCGACTCGTGACGCATCAGTGTAATACTGTACAGATTGCAAACCTACCTGCGAGGAATCTACCACCCACATTTGCTCTTTTGCGCCATTCTGCTGCTTCGTTGCCAACGCATTCAGTGCCTCGCTACTGCCGCGCAAATATTCAACCGAACCGAGGATTGGCCTGGTGATGCGTCGTCCAACCACGACACCGACAATAGCTGCCAGCAGCAACACTACCAGGGCAATGACCGATGTAATCAATATCTGCGAATTGGCAACTGATGTTACTGTACTAACGGGGCTGAGAACAAAGTAGCTCCATGGAACAATCGCAGTCGGTTGTCGTACCGCCTGGAATGTTTCACTCTGGTTCGCGGGAGTCATCTGGAAGAGATTATCTGGTTGGCTGTTTTGTTGGAATGCAGCCAGAGTGGGATCGGCCAGGACAGGAACCTTTTGCTCTGTACCATAACGGGCTTCGCTATTAATGAGCAATTGGGTCTGGGTAGACAAGGGCGCAACGGCCGAGAAAAGGCGCGACGCATCTGTATCAGCAATACGTACACCGTTCTGATCGAGGATGAACGCATAACTGCCGTTGCCATTTGCTCCCTGATCCTTTTGCACGATGTCCCAGATGTAGTCGAGCTTGAGCGTCGAACGGATAAAGCCGAGCATTGTGTGTGTTTGTCCCAGCATTATAGGATGGTAAATATCAACTGAGGCTTTTTGTGTCTTGGGGTCATAATAGACCGCTGAAATAAACGACTTACCCGTCGTTACAGCTTGTAAGTATGCTGGCGGTACGAGATATTGCCCATGCGCTTGGGGAACAGTAGGGTAATATAAACGTAGTTTGCCATGCGTATCAAAGAGCACCCAGGTTGTGTAGCGTTTATCGCGGATGCTACCAGCCACCAGCGAATAGCTAGCATGCAGGGTGTCGTCTGGCGTCGGCTTTTCTTTAGCCAGAAATGCCTGGACCGTTGGGACCTGGCTTAATGTGGCTACATCAAGCAAACGCTCGGTAAAGTAAGTATTTATCAATTGGGTGCTTCTTTGAGCATCGCTTTGCATAGCTGTATTTGCCTGGTCAACAAGCTGTGGGCGTGAGAAATACTCACTTATCGCGACAGTAATGATAAGAGGAAGAATAGCTGCGAACATAAGCAACATTGAGACGCGCAACGACAATGAAATCCGCCGTTGGCGGCGCATATTTAACTCTCGTTGAGACATGAGTAAATAACCGTCCTTTGGTAGTCCTTCATAGCTGGATGAGTCCAGCTTCTTCTAATTGGTTGAGCAAGATCCGCACTTCATGCTGTTCTCTTCCCATGAGACGGACCAGCTCCGCCGTACTACGAGAACCATCAATGAGCAAGAAAAGGCGTCGGTGTGCTCGTGTAAAACCAGCTTGTTCAATGAGGCGCAAGCCATCCTCAAGTCGTCTTGTACGATTAGGCCTGGTGCTATCTGATCCAGGGGCTTGTGTTGATCTATTTCTTTCTCTATCTTCCGCTACTTGTGGAAACTCCGTTTGCCTGTGCAGTGCAGACTGTTGAGCTTGCATGCGTCCGTTAGTGCTTTGCTGGGCTTGTAGTCGTCCATTAGTACTTTGCTGAGCTCGTAAACGTCCATTGGTACCTTGCTGAGCATGCAAGTATGAATTTGTATCTGTAAATGTACTGTTCGGCGTATTGGGTATCGCTGGTGTGGTGGATAGCGCCCCCGAGGCAGTGGTGGATGAGGGGATAAATGAGAAAAGGCAGGCATTCCAGGTGCTAAGCCAGTTGAAAGCTTCTAGACCTGTTCGCTTACTGGCGCTTGCTTGCGTTGCCTGTCCATTTACAAACATAATCATACCTTCTTCAAACTGAATGCCTTCCCCGCGCTCTACAGACAACAAACCGGATTTGCGTCCAAGTTGAATAACTTGGATAACATTGAGGAGACGGTCTGTGGCTGTGTCTCGCTGCTGCGGCATAAATAAAGCTACCTCCGGTATATGGTCAATCTCCCCCTCAAAATGTACATGGCAGTATATGGAAATATAATAGAATGGTCCGCAAGTGGCATAAGCATATCACAAAACGTGGCATCCGACAAAAATGTTTAGGTTAGTTAGGCTATTTGTCTCATAGTATTCCGTTGGGTTTCTTTGAGATTATTGCAAGACATGAGTTAACCCGAATTCTTAGAAAAAAGTTCTTCCTCGTGGAGTCCGCCGTGTCCAGGCGCCTGGACACGGCGGACTCCACCCATCTTTTTATGTTGATGAGGACGGCTTCGCTGCCCTCATCAACATAAAAAGATGTTCGATGCTCTTAGAAGAACTTGTGCGCTTAAGTTTCTCATGCTATACTGCATGGGCGTCGGTCGAGAAATGCCTATTTATTCGGAAGCAGGGAGCAATTGTCGATGGAGTCTCGGAACCTCTCCCAGTCTCCAGGCTCACAACAGGGCCTGAACAGGCAGGGTGATAGCGCACCGGAGTATTTACAGGGGCCATCTCTACAGCTACTCTCAATTAATGAATTGGCGCGTAGTTGCTCTGAGGAGACCAACAAATTTTTACGGCAGAGTGTATCCAATGATTGCTACTGCCTGGAATTATTTCGTCGTGCCATTGTAAAACGTGATGATGATGCCTGGGCCTGTATTTATCAGCAGTATGCGCCTCTCGTTCTTACCTGGGTGACGCAGCATCAAAGTGCCGCCCCAATGCTAGGACAGGATGGTAGTGCTCCTCTTGTCAACGCTGCTTTTGCTAAATTCTCACAGGCGCTTACGCCCGCTAAAATGGATAATTTTGATTCGCTGGCGGCTATATTGAAATATCTCAAAATGTGTGTGCACAGTGTTGTTGCTGATGAGGTACGATCACGCCAGTCACGCCAATACGAAGAGGCATTGGAGCAGATCGAGTATGAGCCTGCTACGGAGGATCCTGCCGACGATGTTGTGTCAAATATTTCAGCGCAGAACTTATGGCAAGTTATCCAGGAAGAGCTGAATGGCGAGGATGAGCGCGTGCTCATGTACCTTGCCTATATCCATGGTATGAAACCCAGTGAGATTAGTAGTCAGCATCGTCGGCTTTTTCCCACCGTCGATGATGTGTACCGTATCAAACGTAATGTTTTAGAGCGGTTGCGCCGCAACCGCCGCTTACAAATGCTCTTTAAGCATCGACATCTATAGAGTGGCGCTTAATCTGGGGCGGTTATCTATAAAGATACGCATGCTAAAAGAGCTACGCGTTACGTTTATTGGTGTGAAGAGGAACAACAGCTTTGAGTAGAAAGCATTTCTTCGTTGCCACTGGGGAGAGTCAGCATGAGATGCATAGCATCTACTCTACCATGTTACTTATAAGGAAACGCTCATGGAGTGTAGTAAACCAGGCGCTATTCGTGATGAAGAGCTGCTTGCCTATCTCGC
>Ga0209647_1004240_pt1 | contig 10862 bp, 9 predicted proteins | sample GraSoi_2013_60cm_FD_185827 | JGI IMG/M metagenome (GOLD analysis project Ga0209647, IMG submission 185827) | Grasslands soil microbial communities from the Angelo Coastal Reserve, California, USA - Sample 9_17_2013_60cm (SPAdes) (version 2) | ecosystem: Environmental > Terrestrial > Soil >...
AACGGCCGCGGCCCAGAGGTTCGGTCAATGCGCAATCCCACAGCATCACGACGAATCAGGCCGCAGCATGACGGGCGCTGCTGCTTGTTACCGAACGTGATGGACCGACGATGTTCGCGCGGATCGGCGTGATGCGAGCGCTCAATCGTAAGCTTGGTGGAAATTAGCTATCATTGGACCGACACGCGGACCACGCCGGATCGCATCATGCCGAGCGCACGTGCTGCGCTCATCGATACATCAATAACGCGGCCCCTCACGAATGGTCCGCGATCATTGACGCGGCACTGTATTGAATGACCGGCGTGCGTCACCGTGACGATGCTTCCAAAAGGCCGGGAGCGATGAGCACAGGTCATCTCGCCCCGGTGGCCGCGTCCGCCGTAGTAGGAAGCAAGACCGCTTTCAGCTTTGGCCGCGTAGGTGATGGAAAGCAGAGCGGCGGCAAGGAAGGCAAATCGATACATGGCAACACCTCGCGCCGCCCCGGCAACAAAGCTGCCGAGACGGTGCAACGCAATCGCGGCAAAAACTTGGCCCTTCAAACAGGGTCAATCGGCGCGAATATTGCTGTTCAAACCGACTCGCCCATTAGGCGACCAGAATTTCGTTGGCTACCCTGCCAACGCCGCGATCGAGGAGCTCGCACAATCTCGCGAGCCTCAGCAATCGCCCCATCCCCAATAATCAACGCAAATCTGCCTTCTCGTTGCCGGCAGGTTCCGGCCGCACCACCACCCGGGCGCGTAATCGCCGCGACGGTGAGCTGGTCCGCGGACCGGCGCGCATCGCCAGGCGTCGGCTTAGGCCTGAAGCGGTCGGCGGCCGCGCCGCAGGTCCGAATCCCGGCCGGCTTCGAACCGGAGCTCGGGCAGAGACGACCTATGGGATGAGATCTGATTTGTGTTGGTCGGCGGGTTCAAGGCACATGCAATTCCGTCATCTGTTGTTGTCGCTCGTTGTCGCGCTGATCGTTGCCGGCCCGTGTCCGGCGCGGGCGGACGCTCCGGCGGCAAAGGATGTCGCTACGATCGGCGACTGCCTGCGCAAGCAGGAGAACAAGAAGGGGGGGACATCGCAGGAAGCCGAGGAGGCGGCCTGCCTGATGACCGTGGCGAAGCCATGCATGGGCGGCGATGAAGCAAGCGCGACCGACCGGCCCAAGATCGACTGCCTGGATCGCGAGCAGCAGGTCTGGGACAAGATCCTCAACGATTCCCACAAGACCATGATGAACGCGCTCGATCCCGACCAGCAGGCCAAGCTGCGCGAGATGCAGCGATCATGGATCCAGACCCGCGACCTGACCTGCGGGTTCTGGTACGATTATTTCCAGGGCACGATGGCCAATCCGATGATCGCGTATTGCAAACCGCGAGACCGCCCGGCGCGCGATCTTCCTGCGGGTTTTCGCCGCTGACATCGCGGACCGGAAATAGCGCGTTCGAGCGAGCGGCCCGCTAACACGGCGCCGATTGGCGCTTATCAGTAGCACCGCATGATATTCACGGTTTGCTCTCTGCCGTCGTGCCCAAGAACAGTCACGGTCTCGGCGGGGCAACTCGACACATAGGGTCGATCGGAAGGTGTGACAGCCGGCGGAAATCGATGTGCCCAATCCCAGGGAACATCATATGTCTGCGTGTAATGGATATCGCCTGACGCTGGTGGGGCACCATCGACCATGGGTTCGCCATTCGATGGCCCGTAGGGGTAGTCCTCTACTCCCGGCCAGAAGGCCCCTATATTGTTCCTCCTGTGATGCCGGAACAAATGGGCGGCTGACGCGTGGGAAATCGAATGCGTAAACCCTCCGCGAACCGCCGCTCCCGACCTGGCGAATGCCGGGTTCGCGGCAAGCACAAGCGCTACTGCGCTGAGAGACGCGATAAACGCTCCATACATTCTATACGTCATGGCACGCACCAATTCGTTGGTTACTAAGCAGCTCCCCAACGCACGCTAGGCCGGGCCTTTGGTGCCCGCAAACGCATACTTAATTATTAGTTAAGACGTAATCTTAATAGAGCCATCCTTCAGTGCGGCCGGGCAAAGGCTCTGCGGTGCGCTGCCGATGCGGGTTCCATTCTGGGTTCCATTATGCCTTGGGTCCGGCTTTGCGACGGTTTGTGCCGCAAGAATGAACCCAAAAACATAAAGAGGCGCCGGCGGATCGCGCCGGCGCCTCGTATCGCGCGATCGCGGAACCGGTCAGCCCGGTGCTGCGCCTTGTGTTGCGGTGTACACGGCGTAGAGCGACTGGCTCCCGGCCATGAACAAGCGGTTGCGCTTGGGGCCGCCGAAGCAGATGTTGCCGCACACCTCGGGCAGGCGGATCCGGCCGATCAGCTTGCCTGCCGGCGTCCACACCGTCACGCCGCTATAGCCGACGTGGCGGCCGGCATTGCTCGAGGCCCAGACATTGCCGTTGACATCGCAGCGCACGCCGTCCGGTCCGCAGTTCACGCCGTCAATCACGAAGTCAGAGAACAGCTTCTGATTAGAGAGCTTGTTGTCGGCGCCGACATCGAACACGGACATGTCGCCCTTGCCGCCCGCACCGGTATCGCCCGGCCCTTTGCCGGTCGAGATGACGTACAGCTTCTTGTAGTCCGGCGAGAACGCCAGCCCGTTGGGATCCTGCACCTGATCCTCGGTCACCACGAGGTCGAGGCGGCCGGAGGGATCGATCCGATAGCAGTTGGTCGGCAATTCGCGCTTGCCCGGCATGAAGCCGGCCGGCTGGCCGATCCGCGGATTGAGCTTGCCGGCGGCATTGCTGGGACCCCCTGCAGCGTCCGGCTCGCCCTCGTAGAGCTGGCCGCCATAGGGCGGATCGGTAAACCAGTAGCTGCCATCGGGGTGGGCGACGACATCGTTGGGCGAGTTGAGCTTCTTGCCGTTGAAATTATCGGCGAGCACGGTCGCGGTGCCGTCGTGCTCGTAGCGCGTCACCCGGCGAGTGAGATGCTCGCAGGAGAGCTGGCGGCCCTGGAAGTCGAACGAGTTGCCGTTAGAGTAGTTGGACGGATAGCGGAACACGCTGACGTGACCGTCGTCCTCCGACCATCTCATCTGTCGGTTGTTTGGAATGTCGCTCCACACCAGATAGCGGCCCTGCGCGCTCCAGGCCGGCCCTTCCGCCCACAGCAATCCGGTATAGAGGCGCTGGATCGCCGTGTTAGGCTGGGCGACGTCATTGAACGACGGATCGACCGCGATGATATCGGGATCCCAGAAATAGGTGGTCGGGGCGCCGCGAGGGCTGAAATCGCGCGGCGGGCTGGTGATCGTCGTGGGCGGTCCCAACTGGCCGCCCTGCTGGGCCAGCGCGCCGCTGGCCCCGGCCACGGTGGCACCGGCGGCGATCGCCAGGCCGTTGACGAGCGTTCGTCGTGAAATCATCGACTCCGGCTCGCGCTGCACTTCGCGTGTCATTCGCATCCTCCCAATGTATGCGCCGGCCGGTTGATCCGGCCAGGCGGCGGTGAGGCTAATCCGATCCGGGTCCGGTTGCGAGAGCCGCCTTTCGATTCAGCTTACGGCTGAAGCGTGCAATGCAAGATGGGCCACGAGCCGCACGCCTAACGATGGCCATCGCCGTCCCCCCGCGTGGCGACACAGCCGACACCGACGAGCGCGCGATCGCGCGCCGCGGCGTCAAAAGCCCGGCTGGCGCCATTGATTATTGCTCAGGAAATCCAACCTCTGCTGAAACTTTGAGCGGGCCGATTGGGGTTCTTCGCGCTACCGGCCGACCATCGCTAAATCGAGCCAATCAACCGAAAATTCGATGGCACTAGATCACGATAATTTCACGGCTGGCTCGGCAACCTCTCATCCTGAGAGCGGGGAGAACCTTCAATGGCGATGCGGAAGGTAATTGAAGCTTCCTCCCTTGGTATTTCGGAAGATCTTGGAATTTCGAAAGGTCTTGGAATTTCAGAAGATCTTGCTGGTTCGGAAACCGGCTGGATTTCGGAAGCCGCGCCGATCGAAGGCGCTTCCGGTCACGAAATACCTCCCGGGTTTCGACATTTTCTGAAGTCCCCCCGACCTTCGCAACGTTTCACGGTTTTTGGGATCGACCCGCTGACCGCGCCGGAACATCTGCCGAAGGTTCGCGGCCTGATGAACCGATTGTCGCGACGGATGGATGCCAAGCTGCCATGGCCGGTGCACGGCGATGCCTCGATCGAAAGCTGGGAAAACCCGTGCATTCCCTCGGGCTACACCTATCTGCTGCAGTTCGTGGCCCACGATCTCGTGCACTCCGCGATACCGCTCTCGGTGGCGGGCAGCCTTGGTGCCGCGACCTCGAATGCGCGTCGCACGGCTCTCAAGCTTGAAACCTTGTTCGGAAGCGGCCCCGTCGGTTCTCCCTTTGTGTATGCGCTGGATGCGCCAAACGACGAGCGACGCACCAAGCTGCGGCTCGGCCGAATGCGCTGGAAGGACAAAACGGTCGAGGCCGGCTGCCCGTTCCGCGACATCGCGCGGACGGAAGCCGAGAATGTCACGGGAATAGATCGCGGCATTGCCGGCAAGCGCGCGGCGCTTACCGAGGCCCTGGTGGCCGATCCCCGCAACGACGACCATGCGATCATGTCGCAAATGACCGCGCTGTTCGCGCTGCTACACAACGGCCTGGTCGACATGGTTCGCCGTGGCGAGCCCGCCACCAGAACCAACACCCATCTCGGTGCTGCCTACAAACGCTTTCTCTGCGCGCGCGGCGCGCTGACGTTGATCTATCACAGCATCATCCGCAAGGATTTGATGCGACGGGTATTGCATCCGGCCATCTATGCGGCCTATTCCGGCAATACCCCGGATTTCATCGATCGGCCGGCCAATTCCACCGACGATTTTGCGAGTAGGCGCAAGCACGATGCAGACGGCTGGCAAATCCCGTTGGAATTCTCCCACGGCGCATTTCGTTTCGGCCACGCAATGGTCCGGCCGGAATACGTCATCAATGATCTCTCAACCCATGATCTGAACAACACCCTGGAAAAGACCTCGGCAAACGATCCCGTCAACATGCCGCTCGACGCGACATGGATCGTGCGATGGTCGCGCTTTTTCGAGATCAAGGGATCGAGGCCCAATTTCAGCCGCCGTATCGGCCCCTATCTCTCTGACGGGCTCGGCAACGATCAGATATTTCCGGCCGTCGACCAAACCAACCGGGTCGGCCTGCTCTATCGCGACCTGCTCGGCGCCGCGCTCGCCGGATTATGGTCGGTGGATGCACTGATCGGCGAGATTGCCGCAAGGCGACCGCACTTCATCAGCGTTTCACGGTTGCTTGCCGATCGTCCCTACCGGGTCAGCCAGCTCAGCGCGTGGTTGGCCGCCGAACCGGCCTATGGTGGGCTCTCTCCTGAAGATATCGAAACGATTGCCAACGATCCGCCGCTGCCATTTTTTATCTTGTTTGAAGCGATGCAGCAGCCGCAAGCCGAAGGCCTTCGCCTTGGGCTGTTCGGCTCGATCATCGTGTCGGAAGTCATGTTCGACGCGCTTGCAGATAGCGAGCTGGCTGCCGGACGCGAGGCAGCTTCGCTGAACGAAGCGCTCGCCAAACTTTCCACAGAATATTATCCGACAAATGTTTTCGAAAAAGTACCTGAAATTGAACGCATGGATCAGCTGGTCGAATTTACGGCCGAGATTGCCGATCTGCGTCAGGCCGTGCCTGCATTTCTGTGAGCCGGAATTTTTCCGCCTCACCCAACCCGGAGGAGTAAGCGATGGCGATCGAAAGACTAGTAGTGACGAACCATGAGCGTTGGGGCAACCTGGTGAAGACTTGGTCAACCGGCAAAAACTATCTTGGGGATGACAACGAGTATCCGCTGCCGGAAACCGTGGACGAATTCAAGGAGCAACTCGCCAAGGCCCAAGTGTTTACGGTGCCGGAGCGCTTCAAGCAGATCAAGTTCGTTGCGCAGGAACAGGACACCATCGTGGTCCGCCTGCCGCCCAAGGTGATGATCGCCGATTCCGAGGAACGGCTCAATCAGCCGGGCGCAACCTATCCGCTCCCGCCGTTCTACAAGCGCCTGTTCAACGGCATGGATCCCGTAATCCCGGAAGATGAGAAATTCCGGGTACACGCTGAACGCATCGGCGATTATACCATCAGCCTCTGTGCCTGAACTGGACGAATACCCTCGACAGGGAGCCCTGCACCCCGCAATCCGTCGCGCAGGGCTTCCCACCGTGCGCTCACACTGATCGGATGAGCCTGCAAGACCCAACGTACGATGGCCTCGTCGGTCGGCGCGGATGATCCCGCCCAAAACGAACGTATTCCGTTGAGAAAACGCTGAGCCTCTTCCCGCGCCTTGGCCGGCTGCCCGAGGTAGAACAGCGCCGCCGTCCGCCACGCGGGCAGGATCTGTACCACACCATTCGCGCGATCGCAGGCTGCGAGGGCGCCGGCATAGTCGCCGCACAGGACCCGAATGATGCCATGGTAGCCCCATTCGAGATGTGAGGGTGCCGGCGAAAGAGCAAGCGACTGGTCGGCCAGCAGCCGGGCTTGCTCGATCGATCCGCAGAAAGCCAAATAGTGAGCGCAGGACAATAAGGTCCACGGGTCGTTGTCGTTCAGCTCGCAGGCGAGCGCCATATGCGGGGCCGCTTCGTCCTCCCGCAGTGCCAACACATAAGACCAGCCGCAGCACAGATGCGCCCTGGAATCGACCGGATCCAGCTGAACGGCGGTTTTCGCAAGTTCAAGCGTCGCTCTGGCCTTGCGTAGATCGCGAAAGAAGCCGGGATGCACGAAATGTTCAATATTGTTCATCTGCACGAGGCTGCTGTAACACGGCGAGAAAGCAGGGTTTTTACGGATGGCATCGCGAAAGATGGTGACCGCGCGCTGCCAACTTTCCCGGTCGAATCTCAACATGAGACTCTGCCCGCGCAGCCAGCGGTCGTGAACATCGAGCGAGACGTCGGGCTCGCCTGCAAGCCGCATTAGCCGTTCGGCCGACAACTGCACGTTCAGCGAGGTCGCGATCCGGCGGATGACACGCTGCTGCGTCTCGAACCAGTTATCACGACCGAGCCGAAGGCTTTCGCTCCAGACATAGATGCCGGTCGCTTGGTCCCGCAGCACCATCACCATGTTGATGTCGGTGCCCGCCTGATAGGCAGTGGTCTCGATGCAGTATTGCGGCGCCGAATCCGGTAGCGGAAGTGCGATCGCCGCCGCCGGACGGTCGATCACGCTCCATTCGCGGAAACGCACCAGACATGCCGCAAGATGCAGGCTGAACCCCTGCACGAGATGGGCATGATCGGCATCGACGCCGTGCATTTGAAAAGGCCGCAGCACCAGGCGAATCTTGGCCGGCGCTTTGGCCTCGGTGGGCGCAACCTGCATCGCTCGCAACGCTTGGCCGCCGGCTGCACCGACCGCGTCAGCCTTGACGTCAGTCCCGGCGAGCGACTGTTCGAATTCTCCGAGCTTGATCTTCGCGACGAGTTCCTCGGTCGCCGGCGACGGCTCCATCCCGTAGTCCCGATCCAGCAAATCCCACAGCGCTTTGTAGATCCGGACCGCGCCCGCAACATCACCTCGCTCCGCATGCATGCGCATCAGGTGGCAGCAGGCCTCTTCGTGGGTCGGATCGAGATTGACGATGGCCGTCGCAATCTCGTCTTTGGCGGCGGCGTCCTGCGACATGAGACCGGCGCCGAGGCTTCGCATCAGCCGGTCATGGATGGTCTGGCGTTTCGCCAGAACCCAGACCCGGAACGACGGATCAAGATCGTCCATGCCTTCGAGGATCCGCTCGGCAAGGCGTGAAGTATTGAGCAGCAAAGGATCGACGCCGCCGCTTTCCGCCGCTCGGATCACGCCTTCGACGTCGACTTCGACCTGCTCGGCGTCGAACCCGATCGAAAGTCTTCCTGCCGAAAATCCGCCATACCCCGCATCCTCAAACGCGGTTCGCAGTTCGCGAACGACCTGGCGCAGCGAGGCGCGGGCTTTTTCTTCGTCCGAACGGCTCCACAACAAGCCGACCAGACGTTCGCGGCTTTCGTGTTTGGTCTCGGTCAAGGCGAGATAGCTGAGAACGGCGCCCGCCTTCTGGGTTCGAAGCTCGACGAGCCGGCCGTTGAATCTGATCGTGAGCCGCCCTGCCAAAGCCACGGAAAGGCGCGCGGCAGCGCCGGGCGCTGCCGAAGGTTCCCTGTCGGCCAACACGTGAACTTTGGCAGCCTGCCGCATCCGAAAAAATCCGCCCCCGGGGTCGTAGCTTCGCCGACTATATCAGGGCAACGCCACCGGTATAGGCCGCACCTCCGCCGGTTCGCGCCATCATGTCCCTAAGCCGCGCCGTCATGATTTCCGAAGGCAGAGGCTGCAGACCCGGCACAATGATTCGCGCCGCCGGAACGGCGAAGCGCGGGCGGGTCAAATCGAGGCCAAAGGTCTCGATACCGAGCTGTCTCAGCCGCTCCACAATGAGCTGCAGCACAGCGCTCGCGTCGGTTACGTTGACGGGCAGATGTTTGGCACGCTCGGGCGTGGGTTGCAGCAACATGCATCGATTGGCATTGATTACGGTGGCACGCCGCCGGTGAGCCCGGTCTTTGTCATTGAGCGCGGCTTCCCCGCGCTCCCGGAGCTTCGCTTCGACCACCGCATGGGCGAGTTCGCTCTGGCACATTTCCAGGACGGCAGCGCGGGCCGCAGCCTTTAATGTCGGCCGCGCGGCGAGGCCAAAGGCAAAACCAAAGCCATCCGCCATGCAGGAGGCCGCGGCAACGCAGGGCACGCCGATATCCGTCGTGATATCGAGCAACCAGCTTCGCCGCACCGATGCGCCTTGTCGCAGCTGCGCCAGCATCGTTTCGGCGGCGATTTGGGCGTCGTCCTCAGGCGGGATCAATTGGCCGCGTTTGCCACCCTGCCACCAGAGACTTGCCGCATCGCGTTCGATCAGCTCGAGCAGACCGTGCAGGGCCGCGGCGTCCCAGGATGTGCCGGCGGCCGATCCGGTGCTCAACGCAAACGGCGGCTTCACTTCCTGCTGTTGCAACGGCCGCCGCACGCACAGATCCGCCGGCAGCAGGACCTCGCGGCCATCGGTGAGCCGTGTGACGCGGTGCCATGAAAGCGCAGCATCTCCGTGCAGCCGGTGCGCCGAGAACGCCGCGAGGAATTCGCGCGCTTGTGGACCGAGCTTGGCGGCGGGATCGCCTTGGTCAAATTCCAGCGCGTCATCGGCGGTCTGCAGTTGGGAGAGATATTCGATGCCCTCGCCGATGCAACCCTGAAAGGCGTCCTGCAGCGAAAGGCCGACGCCGGAAACGCCGACAAGAGGATGCCCGGCATGGAGGGGGTCAGCGAGACCGGGATCGAATTCGGCGCCGAAGCAGAGCAAACCGGGAGCCTCGGGTGCGGCCAGTTCGAAAACACGCCCAAACCGGGACGCCGCTTTGAGCAGGCAAGCCCGGTTAAGGGTCTCGGGGCTGGATTCGCTCCCACCAATCGAAAGCTCCGCTGCGGTCGCGTAACCGAGCGCTTCCAGCAGCAGCCGGGGATTGGGGTCAGCGATGTGGTCCAGGCTCTCGCCGAGTAACAAGGAAGCCGCTCGTTCAAACAGATTTGGCAAGGGATCTGCGGGCCTGTTCACGATGGCCTCACGCCTGCCGGGCACAGTCTCGCGAACCAGAACATCTACCGTTCCGCCTCTACAGTTTCGCCTCTACAGTTTCGCCTTGGAGGAGCATATGCTCGCGAAAGCCTTTGTCGTCGCCATGGCCGCGGATATTGCCCGGTCGGATTACGCAAAGCCAACCCTTATCCGCAGCCGCAGCCGTGAGTGGCTGATCGCGTGCCGCTGGGGGCCCGACGGCGAGTATCTCTCGATCGCCACAGCCGGCGCTATTTTGGATCCTTCCGGGCCTGCGGCGCCGGACGCCATTGCGCCCATCCATAGCCTGTTCGGGGTGCTGGTCGCGGAGTCCGAGACGGAGTCCGCCAGCACGTTTCTGTTGGTGCGCCAATTGCCGATCCCGATCGAGCTTGCGGGTACTTTCTTCCCCGCCGACGGCTACGCGTTGCTGCAGCAACGCGAGACGATCAGCCTGGTCTCCAAAACCCGCTATTCGCACAGTTGCGGCTGGCTTGATGGCCGGGAAATACGCAAAGACATTCCCGATCCGGCGCCGTCCTCGGCGGAGGCAATGGCGTGGCATATCGAGGCACAAAGATGCAACTGGATCGGCGAGTTCATCTCCCAACCCATTTCGCAGGACAGGCACGCCATGCGGGCAGCCGGGTGAGCCCGATCGCGGCGCTGCCAAACGCGTCGCGTGAGCTACTGCACGATACCCTTGATGGGATGCTCCGGTTCGGATGTCCCAAGGGTCAGGACGCACCTTCCCTCCCGGTCTATCGCAGCCGTTATGGTCTGCTGGGGCTGGGCTGCAAGAAAATTCTGAAGAACCAACCTGCTCTCGTCAGAGAGTCCAAATAACCCACGCATCAATTCAAAGAACCCCGGCTCCTCCCCGACATACAGAAGTTCGAGAAGTTCCGCGATTGTGTAATGTCCTAAGGCCGCGAAAAGCCTTTCGCTTTCGTCGACTGAACCGCCCTCGTCCGAGCGATCAAACTTGTAAATGATCGCAGTCATGTTTCCCCCGGTACGCCGCGATGACCTAATAGATGCTCGCCGCCCGGGGAATTTGCCCGCGCTATCGTGATTTCAGCGTGATCGCAAGGGTAACGCTTCGGAAACGGACCGGACCCATGCAGGTTCCATTTCGCCGACGCCAAGCGAGGCGCATCGCCTCATGGAGGCGGGAGAGAAATTTCGCGAATTATGTCG
>Ga0209647_1004241_pt1 | contig 10862 bp, 10 predicted proteins | sample GraSoi_2013_60cm_FD_185827 | JGI IMG/M metagenome (GOLD analysis project Ga0209647, IMG submission 185827) | Grasslands soil microbial communities from the Angelo Coastal Reserve, California, USA - Sample 9_17_2013_60cm (SPAdes) (version 2) | ecosystem: Environmental > Terrestrial > Soil >...
AGCGGCCCAGGAGCTTGACCGCTACCTCTCGGCGCATGGGCCCGACGCTTATAACATCGCCGAATTGGGAGTTGGTACGAACGATCGAGCAATCGTTTCAGGTTATATTCTGGAAGACGAAAAAGTCTTAGGTACGGTGCACATCGCTCTCGGTAACAACGCGGGGATGGGCGGCACTGTAAACGTACCCATTCATCTCGACGGCCTCATCCGGAACGCCACTCTCTACGTCGATGGCGAAGTGATCCTGGATAAAGGCACGCTTGTGATTAGCCCAGAACCGGGTCAATAAGCTCCTGCTGTGCACCACGCATTCCCTTCTTAACTGTGCAACGTTCTGATTACGCAACAACTTGAAGCCGGTGAGCTTTCCGCAATTTGGAAAACACAGCCTCACGTGGAACCGACAATTTCTAAATTTATCGACATTCTGGTTAAGGAATTAAAAATTACTCATCTACCACGAGAAGACCTTAGCTTGTCTTCAGCCCCCGATTAAGCGCAGCTGTGGCTTTGCTGGTGAAATCGAGAACGTCTTCCTTGGCCGCTGACGGCCAGCTTGGCAATGCCGTGTACGACGGACCAGGCCATCAGTGCAAACGGTAGCGGGTTTCCTTCTGGAAAGGCTTTTTCGTTCTGACCTTGAACGATAACCCCGACCAACGTTTGAAACGTCATCTCTCCCGCAGACGCTCCATTGTCTACTTGTAGCCTGTCTTCCCCAGATTGAAGCGCTAAATCAAACATAGCCGTGAAATGTCCAGGCCAACGCAAGGCGAAGTTCACGTAAGCACGTCCGCACAACTCTAAGCGTTCAACGCCGGTGGTCCCGGCCGCTGCCTGCCTTATCATTGCATCATTCAGACGTTCAAAGCCCTGGCCGACAATAGCCGAAATTAATTCGTCTTTATCCCGGAAATGACGGTAGGGCGCATTATGGGAAACACCAGCCCGGCGTGCCACCTCGCGCAAGGTAAAACTCTTGGGTCCAACCTTACGAATGAGAGCAACGCCGGCATCAAGGAGAACTTGGTGCAGGTTGCCATGATGATAAGGACGCCGAGATCGAGCCACGAAAAAGAAAATAGGCCACGATGTTGACAGTCGCAACATTCCGAATAAAATTAATGTTGACGCTGTCCACATTTCCCTCCGATCCTTTTTAACTCCCAGGTTACCCATGATCGTCATTCCAAAACGTATGACCGCCCGGATGCAGGAACCATTTTGTCTGTTCCTTATCGGTATGCGGATCAATCGACCTCTCAAAATTCAAAAATGGTGGCCGGTTTTCAGAGCGATGCCTCGGATCATGCAGGAGCTGTATCAACACCCCGAACTTGGCTTTATCAGCGGCCACTTGTGGTTCGGCCGAACCACGATCGCCGTTCAATACTGGAAATCGTTCGAGGCGCTTACCCGCTATGCAAAACGGCCTGACTTAGCTCACTTGCCCGCCTGGGCGCAATTTCGTCGAAATATCGCCAACAGCGGGGACGTCGGCATCTGGCACGAAACCTATCTGATCGCGCCAGGCCAATACGAGAACATCTATCATAACATGCCCACCTTCGGCCTCGGCCAAGCCAGCCAACCGGTCGAAGCGAGCGGGCGCCTAGAGTCCGCTGAAGGACGTGTGTCGCCAGAGATGGGCCGTAGCCGGCCCGATCAGGAATCGCCACCGGTTAAGATCGACTAGCCGCCGCTCGATTAATAAAACCGTTGCTACTCCTTAATCTGATTCGTACGCCAGCTCGACTGCTACCGTCACTGATTTTAACTTGTTCGCCTCCTCGGTTGGCAAAGTCAGCTCGTGCCACCCATCGATCGGGGAATTAGGTGGAATCAGATTGAATGATCCATCTTCGTTTGGGCAACACATCCACCGGCGTTCGGTCTTAATCGGTCTACGGTTCTCGTCAAAATAAGTGAACCGGAGCTTGAACGCCCAAACCCAAACGTCGGCAATAGCCGTCCAATGCATGCGGATCAACTGATGATCGTCTCTGGTATCATTTGTCACTTCGGTGATCCTCGAGTGAACCTGATTCGCTACGTTGTAGTAGTTGGCTTGGCCGCTATCTAGTTCAGCAGCAGCCTCGTCAGTCGCTTCCTGCATCCGCCCAAGTCCTCGTCTGGGCCACCCCTGGGAACGATAGTAAGGGCGGATACCAGCGGGACAATCGCGGTAGCGCATACCAACGCGATTAGGACTTTTTTCATAGATCAAACTGCCTAACGTTCGTCTGCCGCGTTTGCAAAGCAAAGCGCGGATGTGCGAATTCATCGGTGAATATGGGCATCGAACCCTTCAGCATGCCTTTCTCGCAACCCGCGGTGGACGATCTCCGTGATCGATTGCGGCGAACGCGATGGCCGGATGAAATCCCTGGAGCAAACTGGGGGTACGGGGTGGACTTAAAGTTTCTGGAGCAGATCTGCGAATACTGGAGAGACCGTTTCGATTGGAAGGCGCAGGTCGAAAGATTCTCGACGTTCCACCATTGTCGGTACTCGTCGGAAAATATTGGCATCCACTTCATCCATGAGCGGGGCAAAGGCCCGGCGCCGATCCCGTTGATCCTGACCAATGGGTGGCCCGGATCATTTCTTGAGATGATGCGAATCATTCCACTGTTGACTGATCCGGCCAGCTACGGCGGGAGCTCCTCAGATGCGTTTGACGTCGTGATTCCGTCGTTACCCGGCTACGGGTTTTCCGACCGGCCAGCCGGACCCGGTATGAATGTGTTTCGCGTCGCTGAGTTGTGGACGCGTCTTATGAACGAACTGGGATATAAGCGTTTTGCTGCCCAGGGAGGAGACCTGGGTGCCGGGGTGAGCACAGCGCTTGGACTGCGCCATCCTGATCGCATCATTGCTCTTCATTTGAACTATGTTCCTGGTTCTTACCGGCCGTTTCTGGAGCCAGCCGCAAAACTCACTTCAGCGGAAGAAGAGTTCTTTAAGGTGGCAGGCCGGTGGGCCGATGAACGCGGGGCTTACGCCCATGTCCAGAGAACGCGACCGCAAACGGTCGCTTAACGGGCTGAATGATTCGCCGACGGGTTTGGCTGCCTGGATTCTGGAAAAGTTCCGTGAGTGGTCTGATTGCGATGGTGACGTTTACCGCAGATTCACGCCGGACGAACTGTTAGCGAATGTAACGCTCTACTGGATGACGGAGACGATTCACTCTTCGTTCCGTTTGTATTTCGCGGGCAGGAAAGCGCCGCTGCAGTTCGGAGAAGGGGAATTCGTCCATGCGCCGACTGCTATCGCCCATTTTCCCAAAGAACTGCCTTTCCCTCCTCGGGTCTGGATCGAGCGTGGGTATAACGTGCAGCATTGGACGGAAATGCCTCGCGGCGGCCATTTCGCGGCCGCAGAAGAACCGGAGCTCCTGGCCGAAGATCTTCGCGCATTCTTTCGCCGCTTTCGGTGAAGTCGCGCCACGCCGCGGCCAGCGCAAATGTCGGCCCCTGGCGTGGAGTCCAGAGTCTTTTCTCGTCCTCGTCCTCGTCGTCGTCCTCGTCCTCGAGGGTTTGTGGCCCAGCGCGTGAATCCGCCCATTGCTGCGCCTTGCGGTCAAATCGAGTGTCGTGCGCGGACGTTCGGCTTCGGTAACGCGCTCCGTTTCCGAGGACGACGACGAGGACGATTTTTTCGCGGCCATCGAATCGAGGACGCCTCGCGCTACTCCGATGTCTCTGCAGAAACGGTTGCTCTTCATTCGTGAACCCTATTCCGATCCCCTCTGTCTGTTTTAACAGATATTTTTAGTGTCGACCTCTGGCCGCTGACGTGATTGTGATCGACGAAACAGTAGCGACAGGCGGCAACAATGAAGGAAACAACGGATCACCCCCAGGAAATTAGCGAGGGAGGCCAGCCGCCTGCGCTTCCGGCGGGCTATCACGGTCACGATCGCTGGTTGCTGTTATTAGCGGCGCTGATCGGTGTAATTGGAGGGCTGGCTACGGTTGTTTTCCATGAGGGCATGGCATTCACTGAAAGTTTGGCGACCGGTCATCCTGGTAGCTTGGTAAACGCGGCCAACGATCTGGCGCCATGGCGTCGCGCCGTCACCCCGGCTCTGGGCGGCCTGGCGGCTGGTGTGATCCTGTGGTGGGCAGGACGCGTCGCCAAGGGCAAAAAACAACCCGATTACCTCGAAGCGATCGCGATTGGAGACGGCCGACAGGACGTCCGCGGAACCCTGCTGCGGAGCGCGTCGTCGCTTTGCACCATCGCTTCTGGTGGCTCGATCGGCCGCGAAGGTGCGATGGTGCAATTGGCGGCGGCTACCGGCTCCTGGATCGGCCAACTGGGTCGATTACAGGGCGACCAATTGCGGCTGTTGCTCGCCTGTGGCGCCGCGGCCGGTTTTGCTTCGGCTTACGACGCTGCGATATCAGGAGCAATTTTCATCGCCGAGGTGGTCTACGGCACCTTGATGATACGCCGGCTAGGACCGCTGATGGTAGCTTCAGTCACAGCCAATGTAACTGTCCATCAAGTGCTCGGTTATGAACCGGTTTACAACATCCCTCCACTGCACGTGGTTTCGCTTTGGGAGTTGCCATTGTTCTTATTGTTGGGGGTACTGCTTGGCGCCCTAGCTCCGCCGTTCATGGAATTGTTAGATGGAGCGCGCCGGTTAGTGCAGCGGCTTCCGCTGAGCCTTCCATTGAGGCTCGCGCTAGGCGGGCTAGTGGTGGGTATAATCTCGGTCTGGCGCCCCGAGGTATGGGGCAACGGTTACAGCGTGGTCAATGGAGTGTTGCATACGCCTTGGCCGGTCTTGCTGGTGTTGTCGGTGTTAATCGCTAAGGTCATCGCCACGGCGGCTACTTCGGGCTCGGGTGCAGTCGGCGGTGTGTTTACTCCAACCATCTTCGTTGGCGCCATGCTCGGTCTGCTGGCGGGCGACGCTGCCCATTCGCTCTGGGCCCGCTCATCATTGCCCACCGTTTATGCCGTGGTCGGGATGGGAACATTCCTGGCTGCGACCACGCATGCACCCCTGATGTCTTTCTTAATCATCTTCGAGATGACCTTGGAATATCAATTGGTGCCGGCGTTGATGCTGGCTTGTCTTACTGCCTACCATGTCTCCCGTGCGATCCGGCGCAAGTCGATCTATCAAGAAGTCTTGCATCGCGGGACCGCCATCGAAGAAGAATCGTCTGTGGCGCCCGGTCAGGCACCGGTTTGAGAATTGGATAAATCGCTTCATATACCGCCGTTAGTTGATTGTATTTTAGAGGGAAAAGGGAAATGCTCGAGTTCGAACGGCAGTCGAGTTAAATCCAGAGTTAGTGTCCGGTCCCATAAATAGCATGGCTTTTGCCGTCGGTCAGTTGGCTGTTTTTCAAGGCGCGAACGACGAGCATATCTGAATTGATACGTCAGGAGTGAGCAACGCAGAAAAACAGCCAACTGACCGACGGTCCGAAGGGTTGCGATGAAAATGGGCCGGCGGCTGCGTTGCTCGTCGGTTACGTATCCATTTAGATATGCGCCCTCCTCGCGCCTTGCCGGCGGCCCATTTTGATCGCAACGAAAGCCATGCTATTTATGGCACCGGACACTAGTGAGCGCGAGTTCAGCAGAGAACAAAGTGAAAGACTCGCCGGTCGATTCACCCGAAGAGCCGGCGCTCAAACAAATTCTGGTGCCAACAGATTTTTCTGAAAGTGCCGAGCAAGCGCTTAACTACGCAGTTCGGCTGAGCAAACCGTATCGGGCAGAAATCGTGGTCCTGCATGTTTTCCATCTAAGAGAGTATCTGGCGCTCTTATCAGAAAAGGCGCAGATCGATTCGGCGACGGCGAATGAAGTCTTGGAATCTGCGAAACGCCGGGCGGCGCACAACCTCGAAGAGATAGTGCGTCGCCAGGGAGACGAAGGATTAACATTGGTTCCTAGTCTTCGGATTGGCCTACCCTTCGAAGAGATTATCAGTTATGCGGCCGAACAGGGGATCGACCTCATCGTCAGGCCAACTCACGGGCGAACCGGGCTAGCCCATTTTTTTCTGGGTAGCACCGCTGAACGCGTGATTTCGCACTCGGCTTGTCCGGTTCTAGTCGTGAAAACCCGGCCGGCCGTGGATGACCACGTGTGAATGCTAGGCCCGGTGGCCACCGGGTTCCCTGAGTCCGTTGCCCGCAGAGCGAGTCTTTGAGGCGCTTTCGCCTGCTTAAAGCATTCGAACATACGGTGAAAGGTGCTGACAACTGACGAGGGAACGCATCGCGTTGAAAGCCAGCCCGGGCGTGTTGCAATCCCGGTCCAGATGCCCAAGAACGATGCGCTCGATGTTTTTCGTCAGGGTTCGTTAGTAAAGCTCGCCTCCTGAATGCGATGAGGCGTTGTAGAATGTTTTCACCTCTGTGTAACCCTTAAACAGCGTCCGTGTAATGTTCGGATTGCCTCCCCCGTAGAGATCTTGACTCACGGAGCTGGTGACACCGTACCCGGCCTCATCCGCATAGCCGCCGGCGAACTCACCCAAGAAATGAGGATCCGGGCCACCTTGCTGAACGCTAGGATTGTTGCCTTTCCAATATTCATCGGACCAGTCAAAAATGAATCCGCCCACACAGACTTGATCAACTTTAGCGGCGATATTGGCTTTAATTGTATTCCATTCTGTGTTCAGGTAGGTCGCGACAGGCTGCGCGGCGTAATAAGGCTTGCCTGGGCCCATGTCGCTTTGAGGCACATGATCAAGGTTTTTGATGGGCAGTATGCATGGTGTCCCGTAAAAGTCGGGAGCGGGCCGGGTCGTATGCGGCGTGCCCCATTCGCCGAGAATCAACGGCTTCTTATCCCCTAATGCATTCATTAGCTGCGCGTACTGCGTAAAGGGCGAGTTGCCGGTTCCGCCGATATCCGCCCCGCGATAGACGTTGACGCACCACGCGTCAATATTTTTGAGCTTGCCCGACTTTTCGCCAAGTTCGATGGCCGGCCAACTTGCTTGCGGCGTGAAGTTGTCGTTGGTCGCAGTGGTGAGGAACGGTTTCTGGCCCTGGGTGACCCCCGCGGCCTCCGCTGCATCGATCAATTTTCCGAAGTTGGTCCAAAATTGCGGATCGTTGGTTACTCCGTCGAAGATCTCGTTGCCAATCATGTACCCGAAAACCGCCGGATGCGTGACCGTGCTCTTTACGAGTTTTTCATACTGGCTGATATACTTGTCGAGGCCGGGTCCGCCAGCCTGGATCACGCCGCCCTGTGTGTAGGAAAACATGATCACGTAAACGGGTTTAGTTCCCTTGTTCCAGCAGTAATCGAGGAAATTCTTCCAATTCCCGGCTGTGCCGGGTGCTCCAGCGTTAAGATCAGGATTTCCGGCATACAATTTGATCACGTTGACGCCGGCCGCACGGATCTTATCGATGTCCGGTTTCCAGACGTTCGCGTAATAGGGAATAAAAAAATCGCCATAGGGAATATATTTTGGTTCCGCGCCAGTCGGAACCGGCGAGTAATTCATCCCTTTGATGGCAAAAGGCTTTCCGCCGAGGTTCAGGACGAACCCAGATGCCGTAACTTGGGCGTTGGTCTCTATGCTTCCCGCGTTCGCACTGATACCGGCGAAGGTGAGAAATATTGCGACGGTCGCGCAGTGCGACCTCGTAAGGGCGGTCCATGCCGCCCAGGTTCCTAGAAATGAATGAATCATATGGGGGTAACTAAAAACTATAACAACGATCTGAGGGTGGCGTTATAGCTGAGCGCGGCGTTACAGTCAAGGAAAGCGGGTGCGCCGGAGCACAGTTTGGCGGAATTGCGGAAAGTGGATAAGATTTTCATTTCTTAGCGTGGTTGTAGGTTCGATTCTTACACGGTGCCTACCTATCAGTTAGTTACGCATGCTTTTGCGTAAATTGTCGCCGAGCAGCTTAAGACCTTTAGGGAATAAACTTAGGTCGAAAAAGGTTAACCCTATCAAAGCGGAGCGGTATACCCGCTCGAGAGGGTCCGTGGCCGGATCGCACATCAGATCGCAGCGCGATACTTTGGGACAGCCCCGCCGAGCAAGATGCCGTCTAGCTCAACATCACGTCAACCGCGCAACCAGGGAGGCACCGTCTACAAGCTCAACGTTGACGTACCCGTCGATGGCTTTTGGTCTATCACCGGCGTTCGGTCTTAATCGGTTTACGGTTCTCGTCAAAATAAGTGAACCGGAGCTTGAACGCCCAAACCCAAACGTCGGCAATAGCCGTCCAATGCATGCGGATCAACTGATGATCGTCTCTGGTATCATTTGTCACTTCGGTGATCCTCGAGTGAACCTGATTCGCTACGTTGTAGTAGTTGGCTTGGCCGCTATCTAGTTCAGCAGCAGCCTCGTCAGTCGCTTCCTGCATCCGCCCAAGTCCTCGTCTGGGCCACCCCTGGGAACGATAGTAAGGGCGGATACCAGCGGGACAATCGCGGTAGCGCATACCAACGCGATTAGGACTTTTTTCATAGATCAAACTGCCTAACGTTCGTCTGCCGCGTTTGCAAAGCAAAGCGCGGATGTGCGAATTCATCGGTGAATATGGGCATCGAACCCTTCAGCATGCCTTTCTCGCAACCCGCGGTGGACGATCTCCGTGATCGATTGCGGCGAACGCGAGGACGAGGACGATTTTTTCGCAGCCTTACGGCCATTCGAGGGGTAATCCGAGTTCTTGACCTTATGCTGGACGGCAATCTTGGAGCTTCTTTTCTTTCCCGGTACGATGTCACGTTGGACCTTGCTAACGAGACAGGATGGGTAACTCCTTACGCTTCGCCGAGGCGAACCGACGACTGAGCATACCGCTCCTGAGGTTGCCTCACCAAGTCTCTTGACAGGGCAATGGAGCTGTAGAACCGTGTTGTGCGATGAAACGTTTCATCCCCCCGGAGACGCTTGGCTGCCATGCGCGCTAAGTCGACCATGAACGAGGTGGCAATTGCGGCTGGTGTCTCTCTTGGTACCGTCTCAAAGGTCTTCAATGGGAACTCGACCGTTTCCCCCGATCGGCGGGAGCGAGTAATTGCAGCGGCCGATCGGTTGAACTACCAGCGCAATCGAATCGCAGCCAGCCTTAGAAGTCGACAGACGCGTACGGTTGGGATCGTTGTTCCGGATATCTTGAACACGTTTTATGGAGCTCTGGTCGAAAAGCTGGAGAATCTTGCTTCGGCGAGCGGATACACCGTGATGATCGTAACCGCCGGAGAGGACCCGGTCCGGTCATGTGAGCGCGCGAGGATGCTGAAGGAAAATCAAGTTGACGGTATGATTGTCATTCCGTCTCTGGATGGTTCAGAGCGACTCATGTCAGAGATCGGTTCCGGCATGCCCTGCGTCATTGCTGATCGCATTTCGGCCAAAAACCCTTTCCCTAGCGTTGCAACTGACAACTTCGATGCTGCCTATCAAGGCGCCAAATATCTGCTTTCGCTCGGGCACAGACACATTGTATTTGCAGCGAACATCCCGCGACTTTGGAACACGCAAGAACGGATTGCCGGATTCGAACAAGCCATTCGAGAACGGAAGATTAAACCAAGCGTAAGAATTGTCGGAATGACGGTCGAAGAGGCGCGTAAATCGATTGAGTCGTTGCTGAACGAAAAGGAAAGGCCTACCGCGATTTTTACGTCGAATAACCTGGTGACGCTTGGTGCGGTTTCCGCGATGCATGATTGTAATATCGAAGTTCCGAATGAGATGTCGTTCCTGGCATTTGACGACTTCGAGTGGTTGAAACTTCTCCGGCCGGCGGTGAGCGCTGTTGCTCAACCTGTCGATCAGATCGCGGTGGAGGCTTGGCGTTTGATGTCCCATCAATTGAATGGGCTACGAATTTCGAATCCTCATGTTCGCGCCGGTGGGCGACTGATTGTGCGGCAATCGACTGGGAAGGCCCATATCCGAGGAGAAAAGCGAAGTCCGCCCGGGCGGAGGTGACAAAGTAGATGGATCAATGAGTCGGCGTTAGCCGTCTGACCGAACGCCCGGCTATCAATGAACCGAGAGAAAGAGATTGGCTACCGGCAAGATATGAAACGTTTCATAATTGGATAATGAGAGAACTCTCTATCAAGCGCGGCCAAACGGGAAAATTCCGGAGTAGGCTGAGGCGCAAAATCGCTCGGTCTTCCGATTCGTCCAACTCAACGACAGGCCGTGTGCCTAAAGTACTGACCGCATCAAGGCTCGTTCAGCAAGGATTGCGCACCGTTTTGCTGGTTGGAATGCTGGTCTTGATTGACATCTATGCTCCGCGTTTTTTCCGATACCAAAACCTAGTTAACATTCTTCTCCAGGTATCGCTGCTTGGTCTAATGACGATCGGCATGACCGTGGTCATGATTGCCGGCGGGATTGATCTATCGTTACCGGCCAACATGGCAATCGGGGCGGTGCTTGGCGCGATGTACATGAAGTCGGGCGGAAACTGGATTGTCAGTTGTTTTATCATGGTGGCGGTTGGTGTGTTGGTCGGGTTGGTTAACGGCATCGCGGTATCGCGCCTGAAGATGATCCCGTTCGTCGTAACCCTGGCGATGATGACGATCTTGTCTGGCTCGGCGGTCTGGCTGACGAATTCATTGAGCATCTCGCAGATTCCTAATTCTTTTCTCTCTCTCTTCGACGCGAGTCCAATATTTGGGATACCAATGACGATTTGGCTGGGGGCCGCCGTGACGGGAGCCGCGACGGTTCTAATGCGTTCCACCGTGTTCGGACGTTGGGTATACGCGGTTGGGCTTAACGCTCGGGCGGCGCGCGTCGCTGGCGTGCCAGTGGAGCGTGTTGTCCTGATGAGTTACGTGATTTCCGGGCTTATGGCTGGACTGAC
>Ga0209647_1004242_pt1 | contig 10861 bp, 7 predicted proteins | sample GraSoi_2013_60cm_FD_185827 | JGI IMG/M metagenome (GOLD analysis project Ga0209647, IMG submission 185827) | Grasslands soil microbial communities from the Angelo Coastal Reserve, California, USA - Sample 9_17_2013_60cm (SPAdes) (version 2) | ecosystem: Environmental > Terrestrial > Soil >...
CCAGCCGCTCGACAGCACGGCCGGGGTGGGCGGCGCGCAGTCCCGCCTCCGCAATATCGAGCACGACCTGCCGCAACTCGGTCAGACCATGGTCAAGCAGTTCATCAGCGTTGCCGATGATCGCCTCGGAAGACGGCGCGGCGGCGTGCGGCGGCCGCTCGAGGTCTGCCTGGCCGGCCGTCACGGGCGGCCTAGGCCGGCTGCGGAAACCGGCGGCCAGGATAGGCAGCTGCGGAGCCGAGTTCCTCCTCGATCTGCAGCAGCCGGTTGTACTTGGAGGTCCGCTCGCCCCGGACCGGCGCTCCGGTCTTGATCTGGCCGGCATTGAGCGCTACCGCGAGATCGGCTATGACAGGATCCTCGGTCTCGCCCGATCGCTCTGATACGCACACCGCGTAACCGTGGCGGGTGGCTGCCGCTGCGGCATCCATCGCCTCGGTCAGGGTGCCGATCTGGTTGACCTTCCAGAGCAGCGCGTTCCCGGCCCCCATGTCGATGCCGCGCTGCAGCCGCGCGCTGTTCGTCACGAACAGGTCGTCCCCCACCACCTGTATGCCCGTTGCCTTCGTGAGCGCGGCAAAGCCCTCAAAGTCGTCTTCGGCAAACGGGTCTTCGATCGTGACGACGCCGAAGTCGCGGGTCAGCTCGAGATACAGGTCCAGCAGGTCGTCCCGGCCCACCCGTTTTCCGTCGACCCGGTACGTGCCATCCGAGGCATCATGGAAATGTGTGGCAGCGCAGTCCAGGCCATACAGGAAACGACCGGAATGACCAGCCCGCTCGACGCCGCGATGGAGCATCTCCAGCGCTTCCTTGGGGTCAGAGATAGGCGGGACATACCCGCCCTCATCGCCGAGGGCAAGCGCGCCGCGGCCGTAACGCTCGGCCAGCACCTCACCGAGCGCCAGGTTGACCTCCGAGCTCTCGGCCAGCGCATCGCCGAATGACGCGGCCTCGACCGGTATGACGATGAATTCCTGGAACTCCAGCTCACCCGCCGCATGCCGGCCGCCGTTGATGAGGTTGACCAGCGGGACCGGCATGACGTGGGCATCGGAGCACACATAGCGGTACAGCGGCAGCCCCGCCGACACCGCGGACGCACGTGCTGCCGCGAGCGACACGCCGACCAGCGCGTTCGCGCCGAGGCCCGACCGGTCCGCGGTCCCGTCCAGCTCGGCGAGGAACCCATCCAGCTCGCGCTGATGGTCGGCGGGCCGGCCGACGATCGCGGGGCCAATGGTCTCGTTCACGTTCGCGACCGCCCGGCGCACGCCGTACCCGCCGTACCTGGCTCCGCCATCGCGGATCTCGCGCGCCTCGTAGGTTCCGGTCGACCGGCCGGCGGGGACGTCGGCACGCCCCATTGACCCGTCGGCGAGGGTGAGGTCCACCTGAACCGTCGGAAGGCCCCGGCAGTCAATCACCTCGCGCGCCCGTACGGCGCTGATCGCACGCCCGCCGGCAGTCACCACGCCGCTCCTGCAATGGCTGGTTGGTCCACTGTGCAGGAACGTATGCGCAGGTTTGTAGGAATGTCAACAACCGTCCAACGCGACGACGACCGCGCGGCCGGCGCCGCGGTCAGCTGGTGGTCGCGGGCCGGGACAACCGCGCGGCGGAGGCATCCATGTGGGTGCGGATCAACTTGTCTGCTTGCCGCGCATTACCTGCCCGCAATGCCACCAGGATTGCCTCGTGCTCGGCGACCACTTCGCTCGTCTCCTGGTAGAACGGCTCCAGGCGGATCAAGCACAGCCGCGTCTCGGCGATCAGGGTCCGGAACATCCGGGTCAGCCGGGCGCTTCCAGCTGCCTCAACGAGCGTCTGGTGAAACTCCAGGTCGTAACCGATGATCTCCGTCCAGCCGGATCCCGCAGACGCTGCCAGCTTCTCGACGATTGCCTGCAGCTCCAGCAGCGCTGCCTCAGGCCGCCTCTTGGCGACAATGGCGGCCGCAGCTCGTTCGATCACGCCGCGGGCCATGTAGACGTCGCGGGCATCATCAAAATCGAGCTCGACCACGAAGACGCCGCGGTTGCGCTCCGCGCGCAGCAAACCTTCCTGGATCAGCCGCTGCATGGCCTCGCGGATCGGTCCCCGGCTGACCTGCAGCTGGCGGGCTAGCTCGACCTCAGTGAGCTGAGTGTGCGGCGGAAAGCGCCCCCGCAGGATCTCGGCGCGGAGCCGGTCGGCAATCACTGCAGGAGTGCTCTGCAACTGCAACGGCTCGAGCACGCCCGGCGCTGGCCGCGTGGAGCTAGGCATCGGCATCCTTACTCTTCCCACCCCGCCGGCGAGGTGGTCGCCGCCACGACGCCTATCCTGCCGGCAACTAGACCACGCTCCAGGCTTTGCGAGCCACCCGCTTCAGGTGCGCTCGCCAAGTTGATCTCTCCGAAGTTACGGAGGGGTGATTGTTGTCAGTGCCTGCCGATGCGGGCTACCTTTGCGAGACTGAATCCTGTCCCCCATAACACCTTCATGCGTACGCTTGGCGCCGTATGCCGCGCCGTGCACAAATGCCGCGCGCTTGACATCGTCCATCAGAGCGTGCTCACTGAATAGCCTGCGCGCTGCCGGCATTAGCTGCCAAACGGCTCTGCCGGGTTCAATGTTCCGTACGAGATTAACCCAGCTAAGGTATGTCATGGCCCACCAGGCTCTGTTGCTGGCCTCAGTCTGGCTCCCATCTGGCTTGCGGATCGCGAGCTGTGCGGCGGTAAGTCGCATATACTCGAACGCTAGTGCCTCAATCTCGGTCCGGCTTGTCGCTTTGCCGCCGAGGACATCCAAGGCGCGCAGCATGGGCCAGGCGAATTCCTCCTCCTTCGGGAAAGCAGCTAGTTCAGCCTTCCGTGTGGCCGTCATCGTCGCCGTCAATCTTGCTCACCTCCGGCAGGCGCTGTATGGGCCGGTCAGGATGATTCGTGTCTGGCGAATTAACACCAAGCAACTCAGGATGCGGTTGGCGCTGCGGCCAGTCCACGACCTCCAGCGTGAACCGCATCCCGTCCATCCCATCCGTGCCTTTGTCACCGTTGAACAAGCCGACTCGGCGGACCGCGTCGCCGTCGCCGCTTCAGAATGAAACTGGTCGGTGAGCCCCCGGAATGGCTGACGTAGTCGAAGACTCCTTCAAACCTGAATCCGGCGCCCGCAATTTCTGTCTTTGATTTCCGGTAGAAGACAAGGATGTTGTCGCCAGCATCGCGATGCCCGATGATGAGCCGATCGGTCCTACCGAAGGTCTGGCCCTGCCAGTACAACTCATCGCCGAGGAGCTCATCCTCGTACTGCACGCGATCCGAGGTCTTCTGCTCGGTGATGAAGAGCCAGATCTCCTGCCGCTCTTTGAAGGGGAATACGCCATTCTTGATCGTCGCGTCCTTGATTGAGAACAGGCGCCCAAGCTCCACCCTGGTGTAGATGCTGGCAGGGTGGAGCTCAGGAGTACTCGGATGTGCGGGTGAAACCGTTGTCGCCGCGAGTCGCTCCTCCACCTCGCGGTGCCGCCCTCCGGAGTCGTGATAGCGGTCCCAGACGGACTGCCGGCTCAGACCCAGCGCTGAGGCGATGTCCAACCAGGACACCTCGAACCGCCTGAGGACGGCGACCACCGGACCGACCAAGCCATCAGCAACGTGCTCCAGCTCTTCGGCGACGGGAAGAACCTCCAGCAGGCCGTCCACCGTCCGTGTCCGGCGAGCATCCCGCAGTCTGGACGCCAGCGCGAGAAGCTGGTCAGCCAAATCCTCGACAGGGTCCAACGCCTCTGTGTCCAAATTTCCCCTCAAGAACTTGCGTCAGGTAATTTTACGTACATCCAACCGCATGATCCATAGCCTTCATTGGAATGGCCACCGCTACCCCGTCATGTCCGGTTTGATTGCCCAGCTTGGTACATGATCGCCGGGAGGCGAGACGGCGAAACTGCGGGGGTCAACGCCCAGATCGATGAGACGGCATGAGATGTCGGGATCTCCCAGTTGGGGATCCGAGGTGCATCCGTGCGCTGCGCCTGCTGCACCGCCCGGATGCCAGCCGACAACTCAGGAACGAAAACTCATGATTCTCGTGAGGTTCGCCCGCGTTGGGAGAGTCGCGGCGAGGCGTGACTGGATGGCAGCTGCCTTCGGGCGCGTCGTCATCTAATGGCCTTGGGGCACCAGGCGAACCAGATTGTCCGAGGGTGGCGTGAGCTTCTCCTCGGCCCAGCGCAGGACTTCATCCTCTTGGGAGAACAACACGACCTGGTGGGCGGCGCTGAGTTCGTGCAGGAGATCGAGTATTCCCATCGTCCGTGCAGCGTCGGACTGCACGGTGACATCGTCGAGAATGATCGGCGCCGACTCGCCTGTCGTCGCGAGGTGCTGAGCAAGGGCGAGGCGTAGTAGAAGGAACAGCTGCTCAGTGGTGCCCTGGGACAGGACCGTCGCCGGGCGAAATTGCCCGCTGGTCTCATGGGCCTCCAGCTCCAGTGTCGCTGGGTTGACGTGGAGGTCGTCATATCGGCCTTGGGTGACGCGTGGCACCCATGGCCGTATTGCCTCATTCAGCACCGGCGCGATGTCGGCGTGGACCTTCCGCTGTGCAGCGGTCAAGATGTCGATCACTTCGTCGAGGTCCTCGGCCAGGCAAGTTAGCCGGCGGACCTCCGTGTCTGCGCGAGCGTCAGCTTCGATTGCTTCGCTGACGTCAAGCAACTGGCTCTCGGCTGAGGCGAGCTGCCCGGTGAGTTCGGCCGCAGTGTCGCGCAACTCATCTATCCGGCCGTCGAGTGTTTCGGCCTCAGCGCTTCGGTCTGCCAGGAGTGCCGGTTCTTCTACGGGTGCTTCGCCTGCTTTGGCGGTCAGTTCGATGATCTCGGCTTCGAGTTCCTCGATGGTTCGCCCATCGAGGAACTGATCCAGACGAGCCGCGGCCTGTCCTCGTATTTGCCCGGCCTCGTCGAGTATCTCCTGTGTTTTCACCCATCTTCGGAGTTCGTCTGCGAGGAGGTTGATGTTTGCTGCGTTACAGCCAGCCTTTTTCCCGACTTCTATGAGACGCACCTCGGCCTGTGCCCGAGCCGCGCGGTCCTGCTCCCAAGCAGTCTCGGCTGCGCGTCGGCTCGTCAGCCGTGCCAAAAGATCCGGCTTGCGGGCAGCTTTCTGAGCGACTTGCGACCGTTGTCGACAACCTTCGATGTAATTCTGAACGGCCTGGTCAAGTCTTGTTTCTGGTCCGATCTTCTCCCCGCGGGCGTCCAGGGTCGACCGCAGGAGCTCGGCTCTAGTCGACCAGGTCTCCGTCAGCTCGTCCTTCCTGCGTTGCCAATCGCCGAACCGCGCCAGGAGCGAAGATATCGTGTCCTTCTCCGCAGCGAGGCGTCGGATTGCATGGGCCAGCGCCTTTTCCTGAAGCACAAGACGCGCCTCCAGCCGAATGAGCTCGACGTTTGGGGTAAGAGGATATGGGGCTGGCGCCTGGGTCGACCTTCTCCGGGCACCGCGCGTTGATAGTGCCACCCCGACGCCGACTAGAGCTATGCCGCCGATAACGGATGCTGCTCCAACGACTCGTTGGCCAACGGCTGCAAGCACCACCCCGGTTGCGGCCAAGCACACGCCCGCGAATGCGATGATGCGAGGAATCACCGAGGGTGTGATAGCAGTCGGCGCGACTCCGGCGCGCCCGGGATCGTTAGCTGGAGCGGGCATCGCCAGCTGGAGGCCAGCGATTTCCTGAGCCAGGGAGGCATCAACTGGAGGGTCCTGCGCTTCGAGCTCGTCCGCGAGACGCCGCAGTTCGACGGGCGCAACTGGAAGTTGATCGCCTGCCGTATCTGGCGGCCGGATCTCGTCGTGAGCAGCTAGCCGTTGCACTTCCCGCTGCCAAGCATCGTATGAGCTCATCACCCCTGCAGCCGGTTCCAAGTCCCCCGCAGGCCACGCCGGGGTGGCTGCCAATTGCTGCTCTAGCTCGTGGGAATCTGGTCCTTCAAGTTCTTCCTGCTCCGCTGGTCTGCTTTCGAAGGTGGCCACGGCACCGGTCACGCTGGTCATGAGGTCTCGCGGTGCCGCATTGGCCGATCCGTCACCAGCAGCTCGCATAAGCTGTCGAGCCTGATCGACTCGCCCTTCGGAAGTTCGGATCCTGCGCCACTGCTCATGATGAAGAACCTGGCCTAGCTTCGCTTCGGTGTTGCGAAGCTCGAGTTCGGCCGCATGTTTCCTGGACAGCAAGTCCTGACACTCTTCGTAGTGGAGTTCGGCGGCGTCGAGCGCCGAGCGTGCCTCGCTCAGCTGGCCCGATGCCGCGGCCAGTGGGCCACGGGATCCGCTCCGCAACAGCCCGACATGATCGCGCCTATACCCGGCGATCTGTGCAAGTGCCTCGTCCGCGGTGGTGTCCACGGCGCTTGTGGCTGCGGCCCGTTCCAGATACTCCTGCAGTTCGCTGGCGTCGGTCAGCACTCGAAGGACGTCGGCTTGGCGAACGAAGAGTGTCGCCACCGCCGTTTCTCGGGTCAGACCGAGCAGCATGGCGCCGTCGACGGAACCGTCTCTGACGATTTGGGCAGTGATCGGTCTTCCCGTCGAGCGGTCTGTTGCGCTGCTCCCGCCACCTTGCCCGAGACCCTGGTCGATGTCGATCGTTCGGCCGTCGTCGAGCACGATCGCAAGGCCGATGCGCCAGGATGTGCCCCGCCACGGTCGGTGGCGGCTAGTGAATGCTTGATCTTCCCTTGTAAGTCGGCCTCGGCTCCGTTTCAGGCCGCACAGCCCTGCGTAGATCGCTGCATGCCATGACGATTTCCCAGACTCGTTCGGCCCGTATATGACATTCATCCTTGGCGCGAGCTCAAGTGTGCTTCCGGCGAAGGGTCCGAAAGCATGTGCCTTGACTGCTTCAATCCTCAACGGGGGCCGTCCAGTTCTTGGTGCCCAGAGAGGGCGCGAAGACCGACCAAGAGGACGCGCTGCTTGCGATCCTCGGGGAGTTTCTGGGATGAGAGCACATCGCGCACGAACTGGCCGCGGATAGTCCGTTCATCGAACAGCTGCTCGAGATCCAGATCAGCGGTAGCTTGCCAGGCCACGATGATTTCATCTGCCGCCCGGACGACCTGGGCGAGATCCTGGTGCTGCAAGACGACGTCCGGCGAGAGCCGACCACTCAGTGAGATTCGCAAGACTCCTGAGCGTCCGCCAACCTGTGCCTGAATGCGCTCAAGGACATCCTGCCTTGACCTGGCTCCGGTCAGGTCCACGTCGATCTCGTGAAGCTCGGGCGATGAGATGGGGAGGAACTCGCGCTCAATTGACCCTTCGCAGGTCAAGGTCACGATAACGGCTCCGCCCGAGGAGCCCGAGCCAAAGGTGTGGGTGAGGGGCGCGCCGGGGTAGGTGTGAAGCCGCCCGAAATGCGCCTGGCTGTAGTGGCCCACCAGCGCGTGGTCGAAGCCCGCGTGTTCGATGTCGGTTTCCGCGAACGAAGCACAGGCCTCGAGCTGAGGCTCCCGTTCGCGGCCGCCGATCTCGGCGCCGTGGAAGAAGGCGAGGTTCACGCCCGGACGATTAACGTGAACTTGATCGAGGAACGATGCGGACCGATGGGCTGCTGTGTGTGCTGCGCCCCAGATGGTGACGCCGTCGATGATCTCGACCGGCGTGAGGCGGCCGCTTTCGAAGATCCTGACGTTGTCCGGCCATTCGTATTGAGTGTATCCGCCCACGGGCCCGATGTGGTCTTCGTTTCCAGGGGCAATGAAGATAGGAATGCTCGTCGAGCGGAATGCCGTGGCGAGCCATTGCATATTTGCAGGCTTGACCGTGTGCCGGTTGAACAGATTGCCTGCACAGGCGATCACATCGACCGACTGCCTGCGGGCTTCACTTAGCATGTCGACGAAGGCTCGCCGGCCGGCCTCACGGCGCGACTTTGCGATGGCGCGAGACGCCCATTCGTACGGGCGGTCCAGTTGCAAGTCCGAGAAAAGAAGCACTCGCAGCCGCGCCTCGTGCCGTGAGAGGGCGGTCGTGGGCGTCGGCAAATCGTGTGCCACCAGGATTACCTCTCGATTTTGTGCATGCCGACCTCAACGCGTGCGGTTGTCCAGTCGCTGGGATGGGCTTTCTGGGTCATGCGGGGGCCTCTGCCCGCTCGAAGTAAGCTTGCCATTTCAGATTGACGCTGACCGTGTCAAATGGAAGGTCGCCGACGTCCTCGAAAGCCCGGCGGAGGTAGCGGACGTCTCGGGCGACGCTGTCTTCGACTTCGACGAGCGCAAGAAGGTGCGAATCTGGCTTGTTGCGACCGACGCCCAGCTCGCTTCGGGTGATCGTGAACGTGTCGGCTCCGACCATGCGCCCCTTGACCTCGATGAACCACAATGTGCCCGACTCGTCCTTGGACTCGATGTCGTAACCTTTGTTGTTCGGTGGCATCTCCATGGGCTGCCTGCCAATTCGGCACTCTGCAGCGATCACAGCGTCCACCGCCGCTCGTTCCGTTGCAGAGCGCTCTTTGGCGTAGTCAGCGATCTCATGGACGGGCTTACCGAGCATTGCTGCGAGGAGTCCTGCCGGGATGACGAGAGCACCGCCGACGACAACCGGCGGGAGCGGCGAGAGGCGGATCTCCGCATCAAGTTCATCGATCCGCCGCTTCAGCCGAGCCCCGAGCTCATCGGCCCTCTGGCGCGCCTTCGCCGAATTCATGCCGCTGCGGGGAAGGTGTCCGGCCAGCTCGCGTTCTTTCAGGTAGCCGGCTCGGTGGTCCCAGTACTGCATCTGGGCGGTTAGCCGGTCGCGCACCGCCGCCCTCGTACGTTCAACGCGATCAATGGTTCGGCGGCGGACGTCGTCGAGGTGAGCTCGAGCAAGCTCGACACCATGATCAAATGCCTTCGCTTCGAGGTCGGAGCGAACCCAGTTACTCTCCGCTACACGCTCCAGCAAGGCAACCTCGTCAGCTGTCGCTGGTCGGTAGTCGAGATATGGCGCCCACCCAGCGGGCCGAACATAACCGTTCGAATCGATATCTACATATTCAAACTGTTTCGACACTACACGACGGTTTCCGGCCGTATCGGTACGGCCGTCAACGACGGCATGCTGGAGATAGACCAGCACCCTCGGCGAGTCAGCCGAATCTGTTTCGTCGATCAGGACGGCCCCCTGCCGCAGCAGGGAGTCGTAGCCCTCGATGATCATGTCGATCGTACGGTCCAGGAGCGAGTGGCCCGGCGTGACGAACTGAGCGAAGGGACGGCCCTCGACCGCGATGAGCTCCTTCTCGAACGTGACCCGCTCGTAGCGGCGTAGCAGCGGCACGCCGAAGCCCATCTGGCGATCGCGTCGACGTAGCTCGGCCGGCACGTGCGTAATCTCGAAACGGCCCGGTTCGCGTTCGCGCACGGCGCCGCCGAGGAGAGCGAAGGCCTCAAGAAAAAACGATCGGATGAAATGAGGCTGGAGCTTGCGGGCCTCGGCTCGCTCCATCTCATCGCGGATGTGCTCGACATCCTCGGCACTCATCACATCGCTTACAAGGGCTCGATCGTGGATGACCGCCCGCAGGGCCGTCCCCACCGTGGCATCGACGACGGCCTTCAGGCGGGCCTTTACCATTGGCTGTTCGCCGTATCGGACGGCTTCGATCAGCAGCTCACGGAGACTCTTTCCTCTGAAAGACTGGCCCAGCACGTCGAAGACCTGATCACCGAGCGCCTTGCGCTGCTCGTCGAGCTTGTCGAACAACCGCTGGAAGACCTCGCCCTCGCGAGTGTCGTCCGCCACGAGGTTCCAGAGGTGGCAGACCTCCTTCTGCCCGATACGGTGCACGCGACCGAACCGCTGCTCGATTCGGTTCGGATTCCAGGGCAGGTCGTAGTTGACCATCAAGTGGGCCCGTTGCAGGTTGATGCCCTCTCCGGCGGCGTCCGTTGCGACGAGCACTACCACGTCCTTGTCTTGGATGAAGGCCTCCTGCACCTTGCGACGCTCATCCCGCGGCAGGCCACCGTGAATTGCTACGACGGCCTCATCTCGCTCGAGCATCGAGCGAAGTTTCCCGACGAGGTAGTTGAGGGTGTCGCGATGCTCGCTAAAGATGATCAGCTTCCGCCGCTCGCCATGGGCATCGAACATCTCCGGGTTTTGCTGAAGAAGGTCGGCGAGCTCTTCCCACTTCCGGTCGGTTCCGGAGGCCCGTACCTGCCCAGCCAGCTCTTGGAGCTGGCCGAGCTTCGCGATCTCGTGTTCGAGCTCGGCGATCGTTCGTGCGGCCGACGCCTGGTCGACTAGGTCCTCCTCAAGTTCCTCCAGCTCGCCCTCAGGCAGATCGTCGACGTCAAGGTCGCCCTCGAGTCCGCGGAACTCGTCGGGCACGTTCGGCGTGCCCAATTCGGCAGACACCTGAGCGCCGCGCTTGCGGATGCGCTCTTCCGCGACGCGGTTCTCGAGGCGGCGACGGCGCCGGGTGAGCGATTGGTAGATCGCTTCCGGAGAGGACGCCAGCCGGCGCTGCAACGCCGTCAAGGCAAAGCCGACGACAGCGCCGCGCCGCCCTTCGCCTTCCGCCTTGAGGCGGTCCGCGCGGTTCATCTCCTCCTGCACGTATTCCGTGACGCGCTTATAGAGGAGCGATTCGCCGTCAGAGAGCGGATAGATCGCCGTGTACGAGCGACGCTCCGGGAACAGCGGCGTACCGTCAAACTTAAGCAGCTTCTCCTTCACCAGCCTGCGCATGAGGTCTGAGGTGTCAACTGTGCGCGACGTTCCGCGGGGCTTACCCTCAAACCGGTCGGAGTCCAGCAGCGCCAGGAAGAGATGGAAATCCTCCTCCACGCCTGCGTGCGGAGTCGCAGTCATGA
>Ga0209647_1004243_pt1 | contig 10860 bp, 9 predicted proteins | sample GraSoi_2013_60cm_FD_185827 | JGI IMG/M metagenome (GOLD analysis project Ga0209647, IMG submission 185827) | Grasslands soil microbial communities from the Angelo Coastal Reserve, California, USA - Sample 9_17_2013_60cm (SPAdes) (version 2) | ecosystem: Environmental > Terrestrial > Soil >...
CGAGGCCGGCTTCATCGTCGCGCGCAATCACGGCCGCTTCGAGCACGGCGGGGTGGGCGATGAGCGTGCTCTCGACTTCTGCCGGGCTGAGCCAGAGGCCCTGGACCTTGAAGAGATCGTCGGCGCGGCCGGCGTGCCAGAAAAATCCATCTTCATCTTGACGGTATTTGTCGCCAGTGCGGAACCAGTGGCCGACGAAGGTGTTTTTTGTTTTTTCGTGTTGATTCCAGTAGCCGGCGCAGAGGGAATCGCACTTGACCCAAAGGTCGCCGATTTCATTGGGCGCGGCAGGGCGGCCGGATTCGTCGGTGATTTTTGCTTCGAAGCCGGGGAGAATTTTGCCGCTGGAGCCGGGCTTTGATTCGCCGGGGCGGTTGGAGATGACCATGTGCAGGCTTTCGGTGGAGCCGAGGGCGTCGAGGATTTCGATGTGGAAGCGCTGACGGAAACGTTCGAAAAGAGGCGCAGGAAGCGCTTCGCCCGCGGAAATAGCGTGGCGGATGCTGGAGAGATCGAAGTCGGGGCCGCCGGGGCGGTGGTGATCGAGAAGCGCGGCGTAGTTGGTGGGCACGGAGAAAAGGAGCGTGGGGCGATATCGCTCGATATCGGCGTAAATGCTGGCGGGCGTGGGGCGACAGGGGGAGAGAATCGTGGTTGCGCCACAGGAAAGAGGGAAGTAGCCGGCGTTGCCGAGACCGTAGGCGAAAAAGAGGCGGGCGACACTAAAGCAGCGGTCGCGTTCGGTGATTTTGAGGATGGCGTGAGCGTAGTGGTGCGAGCTGACGACCATGTCGTGATGAAGGTGCACGCAGCCCTTGGGAACGCCTGTGGAACCCGAGGAGTAAAGCCAGAATGCGGCGTCATCTTTGGATGTTGGCTCGGCGGTGAGGTCCGGAGAGGCAGCATCCATTAGGTCGCGGAGGCGAGGATGCTGGTGCGCGGGGTTGGCATTGCCGACGACGATGATTTCGCGAAGATAGCCGAGATTTTGGCGCGGAATGGCTTGGAGTTGCTGCAGGAGAGCTTCGCTAACGATAGCTACGCGGGCGCGGGAGTCATTGAGAATATATTCGCAGTCGTGAGGTTTGGCTTGGGTGTTGACGGGAACGGCGACCGCGCCGATTTTGATGGCGCCGAAGAAGGAGTAGAGGAATTCTGGAGAGTCGAGAAGCAAGAGGAGCACGCGCTCTTCCGAGCGAACGCCGAGATTGCGAAGGGCGTTGCCGGCGCGGTTGGTGCGCTCGAAGAGCTGCTGGTAGGTGACACGCTCGTCTCCGCACTCGATGGCGACGTTGTGCGCGCGGCCCTCGAGAACATTGCGATCCACGAAATACGTGGCGGCGTTAAAGAGTTGCGGCAAATCGATCACGTGGCGGCCATGTTCGCCGCGCCATAGCGGCGAAAATTGAAATCGGAACGTCCTTGCAAGGACGACTGGTTGATAGTATACGCAGTAAGCGATTCCAGGCTGCAATTTGGCAGAGTTAGGCACAGGAGAGGATGATGATCGCGAAACAGAATGCGCGCACTTTGCTGTGTGCTTTATTATTGATCGGCGAATTGTCGCTGGCCGGCTCGCTGCGTTCGCAAGGAATGCGAGGAACCATTCGAAAACAATCCTTTGGGAAGACCGCTGGCGGGGAGCAGATTGATCTTTATTCGCTTACGAACAAGAAGGGCATGGAGGTTTCGATCACGAATTTTGGCGCCACGGTGGTCGCGCTGCGGGTTCCCGACCGAGCGGGGAAGGCGGCGGACGTTGTGCTGGGTTTCGACACACTGGAAGGCTATGAGAATGGGAAGGCTTATTTCGGCGCGACCGTTGGAAGGTACGGAAATCGCATTGCGGGCGGGCAGTTTTCGCTTGACGGGAAGACTTACACGCTCCCGAAGAATGACGGCAACAACACGCTGCACGGCGGAATTGTGGGATTTAACAAGAAGGTCTGGAAGGCACGAGAGATTGCTTCCAAGGACGGCGAATCGCTGGAGTTGTCGTATTTGAGCGCGGATGGAGAGGAAGGATTTCCCGGAAATCTTTCGGCCAAGGTGGTGTTCACGCTGCCTGCGGAGCGTAACGAACTGAAGATCGACTACACCGCGACCACGGACAAGGATACGGTGCTGAATCTGACCAACCATTCGTATTTCAATCTTGCGGGCGAGGGCAGCGGCGACATTCTGGATCACGTGCTGACGCTGCATGCGAAGCAGTTCACTCCGGTGGACAAGACATTGATTCCCACGGGTGAGTTGCGCGACGTGGCAGGGACGCCGCTGGATTTCACGAGCGCTACAGCGATTGGGAAACGCATTAACGAGAACTACGAGCAGCTTGTGTTTGGGAAAGGCTACGACCATAACTGGGTGCTGGCGCGCTCCGGGAGCGGGAATGGTTTGACGATCGCCGCGGAGGCCTATGATCCGAAGAGCGGCCGGAAGCTTGAGGTGCTAACGACTGAGCCCGGAGTGCAGTTCTACACCGGGAATTTTCTGGATGGTACGGTTAAAGGCAAAGGGAACAAGGCTTACGCGCAGCGAGGGGCTTTTTGCCTGGAAACGCAGCACTTTCCGGATTCTCCGAATCACCCGAATTTCCCGAGCACAGTCCTGAAACCGAATGCGGTTTTTCACTCGGAGACTGTGTTTCGCTTTTCAGCGAAGTAGTCGCAGCGTTACGGCGGTAGGAAACGCGGATGCGGCAGCCGACAACGGTCAGTAGCCCAATTTTTTATCGACCACGTTTAGCAGCGGCTCTCCACGGCGGAATCTTTCAAATTGAGCAATGAAGAAACGCATGGCGTTGTCCAGCCAGTCGGGCGTGTGGTCCGCGCAATGCGGACAGAGCAGGACTTTTTCCAGCTTGTAGAAAGGATGTCCCTGGGGCAGCGGCTCTTCCGCAAAGACGTCTAGCGCAGCTCCTTTGATCTTGTGTTCTGAGAGCGCTTTGATCATTGCGGGTTCGTCAATCACAGGGCCTCGGCCGACGTTAACGATCACGGCGCTTGGCTTCATGGCTGCGAACTCCGCTTTGCCGATCAGTCCGCGCGTCTCGGCGTTCAGCGGCGCCGCCACGACGAGGTAATCACAGCGCGGTAGCATTTCTATGAGGTGATCCGGGCTGTAGACTTGCTCCACAAGCGGGTCAGGATTTTTTTGCGAGACATGCCGCTTGACCGCGAGGACGTTCATTCCCAGCGCCCGGACTCTGGTAGCAACAGCGCGGCCGATATCACCGTACCCGACAATACCGACCGTTTGACCCGCAATGGGCAGCACATCAAATTGCTCCCATACGCCCGCCATTTGGTTGCGAATCATACGGCGAAAATCCTTGGCGAAGTAGAGGATCGCGGCGAGAGCAAACTCTCCGAGCGACGGGCTGAAGACGCCGCTCCCGTTTGTCATCGTGACGTCGCTTGCGATGAGTTCGGGGAAGAGCGTCCGCTCCAGACCGGCCGAGCGAGAATGGACCCATCGCGCCGCGTGTGACATCAAGAACACTTCGCGGATCAGAGAGAGCGAACCGGACCAGTTGAAAATGACTTCGGCGCCGGCGGGGGCCTTATCGAAGGCATTCGGGGAGTTTCCAATCACGATATTCGCGGTTTCGCGCAACTCGTCGAGCATCGAGAGCTGCGGCTCATCAAGAGCGGACAAAACGAGAATCGAAAGTTTTTTCATTGCCGCTTCGCCTTAGCCCAACTTCTCTGAGGAAGCAGCCGAGGGCTGCCGCCGCCCCGCGCCAACCGCAAGCATCAGAAATGCCGAGACGAAAAAGCTGCCAACCAAGTACCAAAGACCCGCCGTAAAGGACCGCGTACGCGAGACGAGGTAACCCATGATCAGCGGGCCCAAGAATCCGCCGAGGTTGCCCACGGAATTGATCAAGCCGATCGACGCCGCTGCCGCAGACTCGCTCAGAAACTCCGTCGGCACAGCCCAGAACGCGGGATGGAACGCATAATACGCAGCACCGACCATGGTGAAGAAAATGATCGAGAGAGCCACATGTGATCCAGAGGCGATGGCGAAAAGAAGCCCTAGTCCGCTGAGCAGTACGGGAACAGTGGCGTGCCAGCGGCGCTCCCTGGTTCGATCGGAATGCCACCCGTTAACCTGCTGGGTCAAAAAACCTGCCAAGTAAGGCAGAGAGGCAAACAACGTCACTTTCAGATCGCTCTGTCCGGACAAGCGCTTCAGCATGGTGGGAAGCCAAAACGCGATTCCGTAATTTCCCGTCAGCGCGAAGAAATAGCAGGCGGTGAGCAGAATAACGTCGCGGTGGCGCAAGGCTTGCCAAATGCTGTAGGAGCGAACTTCCTGCTTGGCTTTTTTCTCGCGATCAAGTTGCGCAATGACCCACTCGCGTTCCTCGGAGGGGAGCCACTTCGCTTGCCGCGGCCAATCCGTCAAGTAAACCAGAGTGATCAAGCCGAATATGACTGCGGGAATTCCTTCAAGAATGAAAAGCCAGCGCCAGCCTCTCAGGCCGAGCCAGGACAGGCCAAGCAGCAAGCCGGCGAGCGGTGAGCCGATGACATAAGAAAGCGGCATGGCCGCGTAAAAGCCTGCCACGGCCTTCGCGCGGTCCGCAGCGCGAAACCAATGCGTCAAATAAACAACCACCGCCGGAAAGAAGCCGGCTTCGGCAGCACCCACCAGGAAGCGCACGATGTAAAATTCCCGAACCGTGTGAATGAAAGCCATCAGCACGGTCAAAATTCCCCACGAGATCATGATGCGAGCGATCCAGAGGCGAGCGCTGCGGCGTTCGGCAATCAGCGCGCCAGGAATTTCCAATAAGACGTAGCCAAGGAAAAAAATGCCCGCGCCGAGACCGATGGCGCGGTCGCTGAATCCCAAGTCCCCAGGCATCTGCAGCGCTGCGGCGCTCACGTTCATGCGGTCAAGGAAAGCGATGATGTACAGCACGAAGAGAAACGGGAGTAGGCGGCGGGCCATGCGGCGCGTTGCAGCTTGCGCGAGGTCAACACCGCCGATTGCGGAAGGGATCGGCATCGCGTCGTCGAGCTTTAGCGCTTGCCTTGTATCTTTAGGGATCATCCGCATAGTCGACCCAGGCGACCCTCCCTATTAAGGGACTCGTGATGAGGCTCGATTTCGACGTCTGGCTTCTACGCACACGCCCTTACGTGGATTAGCGGGCGTCGAGGTCGAAGTCCTTGATGGGTACGTCCCAGTGCGCGTCGAGGATTTCGAAGCGGCGCTGCTCTTCTTTTTTGTAGGAGTCCTGCTCGGGGAAGAGCTGCTTTAGCAGCGGCGCGGAGTCGAAGTTGTCGTTGGCTATTTGTGCGTTTTTGAAGACGATGGTGGTGCGAAAATCCCAGCGGCCGTCTTCCGTGGCGTGGTAGCGGGGAACTTGAGCGAAGACTTTGAGGATGCGGCCCAGCTCGATCTCTTTTTTGAGTACGGGGTAGTGGTTCTTTTTGAAAAGGGCGATAAATTCTTCCGCGTGGCCCCATTTGGCTTTGTAGTAGTACTCGATGACGTACGGCTTATCGCTGACGGCTTGCTGCTGCGACGAGTTGGGTTGCGCTTGCAGGTCGCTTGAAACTGGGAACGCGAGGGCGGCAACGGTTGCGAGCACGGGAACAGCGAGCCAGCGTAGGCAACTTGGAATGGCGATTGGCATCCGATCCTCCGTGTGCTTTGTGGTGCACGGATGTTACTCTCATCCGTTCGCATACGCAGTAGTTTTTGCGGACGCGAAAATGAGTTGAGCCCAGGGCAAGAGGGTTCTTTGCATGAGTGAGAACAAGAGAAACCAAGAGTTGGGCATGCATTGCGCCATCACGCGACGGGATTTTCTGAACGGCGTGGCGGTCGGAGCCGGCGGGTTGCTGGCCGCTGATCCGCTTCTTGCCACTCTCGTTGCGGAGGAAACGGCTCCGGAAAAAGCGGCGGGCTACTATCCTCCGGCGTTGACCGGGATGCGCGGCAATCACGACGGTACATTCACGTATGCGCATCAGCTTCGCGATGGAAAGCGCTGGGATTCTCTCGGAGCGGCGGCCAGGAGCGGAGAAACATACGATTTGGTTGTTGTTGGCGGAGGGATTAGCGGGCTGGCGGCGGCATATTTTTACCGCAAGAGAGCGGGAAAGAATGCGCGGATTTTGATTTTGGACAATCACGACGATTTTGGCGGGCACGCGAAGCGCAACGAATTTCAGGCCGGCGGGCGCACGCTGTTGAGCTATGGCGGTACGCAATCGATTGAGAGCCCGGGGAACTACAGCGATGTTGCGAACGATCTGCTGGCGGAACTTGGCATCCAAACCGAGCGATTCTACAAAGCATATGACCAGAAGCTGTACGATAAGTTAGGGACGGCGGCCTTTTTTGACAAAGAGAAGTTTGGTGTGGATCGGCTCGTTATCGGAATGAATGTCACGCCGTGGCCGGAATTTTTGGCGCAGGCGCCACTTTCCGATACAGTGCGGCGCGATATCGCGCGCGTTTACACCGAAAGAGTCGATTATCTTCCAGGCCTTTCGAAAGAAGAGAAGCTGGCGAAGCTGGGGAAAATCAGCTACGCGGAATATTTGCTGAAGTATTGCAAGCTGGCTCCCGAGGCACTGTCCTTTTTTCAGACGTTTACGCACGATTTGTTTTGCTTGGGCATCGATGCGGTTTCGGCGCGGGCTTGCTACGAGGCCGGAGACGACTATCGGTCGTTCACATATCCGGGCTTTGATGGGCTGGAATTTCCAGAACACGAGAAAGAGGAGCCGTACATTTTTCATTTTCCGGACGGCAATGCGACAGTCGCTCGCTTATTAGTTCGCGCTTTGATTCCCGGCGCTGTCCCCGGCGAAACCATGGATGACGTGGTCACGGCGCGCGCGGATTATAGCAAGCTCGACAAGGCGGACTCGGCTCTGCGAATTCGGCTGAACAGCACCGTGGTACACGTGCAGCACGAGAGAGGCGCGAAGGCCGAAAAGGAAGTGGAGGTCGCATACGTGCGCGGTGGGAACCTGGCGACCGTCCAGGCGAAGAAGTGCGTGCTCGCGTGCTACAACGGGATGATTCCGTATCTGTGTCCGGAGCTGCCGGAGAAGCAGAAAGAGGCGCTGGCTTACCTGGTGAAGGCGCCGCTCGTATACACACATGTGGCGCTGCGCAATTGGACCTCGTTCCACAAACTTGGAGTGCATCAGGTCGTTGCGCCTGCCGGCTATCACACCTACACTGCGCTCGATTTTCCGGTCAGCCTCGGGCAATACCGGTTTCCGAGCAATCCTGAAGAGCCGATGGTGCTGTTTATGCTGCGCACGCCGTGCCGGCCGGGGCTTCCGCCGCGGGATCAGCATCGCGCGGGGCGCATGGAATTGATGCAGACGCCATTCACGACGTTCGAGCGCAACATCCGCGATCAGTTGGCGCGCATGCTGCGTGGAGGTGGATTTGACGCCGCTCGCGACATTGAAGGGATCACCGTGAATCGCTGGGCACACGGATATGCATTCACGCCCAATGCCCTGTTTGATCCGGACTGGAAAGAGGAAGAGAAGCCGTGGGTCATCGGACGGAAGCGGTTCGGAAGCATCGCCATCGCCAATTCCGATGCGGGCGCTGACGCGTACACCAATGTGGCGATTGATCAGGCGCATAGGGCCGTGGCGGAGTTGGCAGAGGGTAGGAGCTAACGTGCCCTTAGCCGGCGGAGCATCCGTGCTACCTAAACCTCGCGTTTCCGGTGATATGCTAAAATCCCGCGTACAAGGCGAACCGTGAAAGTTAAAGAAAAAAGGAAGACTGCGGAATCTCAGTTGCCGGTCAGCAGCAAAATTCGGCGCGAGATTATTGCCTGGTTCTGGGTGGGACTCGTCTTTCTGTTGATTAACGGAACGATAGGCCAAGCGCGTGTCATCCCGTCTGGCTCGATGGAGAAGACACTACTGGTCGGGGATCATCTAATCATGAGTCGCATCGGCTACGACGCCGGCGTGCCGTTCACAAATTGGCATGTCCCGCTTTGGCGCAATCCCAAGCGGCAGCAGATGATAATTTTTAAACCGCCTTTCGCGCCCCACCAAACGGACCTCGTAAAGCGCGTAATCGGCTTGCCCGGTGATCGCCTCGATATCCATGACGGCACGGTGTGGATCAATGAGAAGAAACTAGATGAAAATTACACGACAGGGCCCACGGAGCCAGAGCCGCCTGGGCGGTCTCCCTCCGGACAAAGTGACGTGAAATTCCCATACCTGGTTCCGCGCAACTGTTATTTTGCGATGGGTGATAACCGAGGAAATTCTTACGACAGCCGGGCCTGGGGTTGCGTCCCGCGAGAGGATATTATCGGCACACCAGTAATGATTTATATGTCTTTGGATGCGCGCTCGGACGCCTGGGAACCTGGTCAAATTCGCGGGCGATTTCTTGCGTACGCAAACGCATTACTGCATCCAAACAGCGTACGCTGGAACCGCTTGTTCCACACGTTCTAAACCACGCGAGCAGGTGGACCGTGCTCCAAAGGGTTGTTTTTTACATCTATTCCAAGGCCTGCGTAATAAGAACCTGATGGAGTTCGACTCTCGCTGGCCCGACCGTTCTTGGTCTCGAGTTCACCATTAACATGGGAAACTTGGGTCAGATTGCCGAACGAACGGGGGCACGTTAAACTGTTCAGGCTGGCCCGGTAGAGTAACTGGTTAACTCGTCACCCTCTCAAGGTGAAGATTACGGGTTCGATTCCCGTCCGGGCTACCAATTTCAAGCAGTAAATCCCTCCACGCAAGGCTTCCCGCATTGTCATGATGGCCGCGGAGGGCGGACGATTTCGCGGCATCACGTGGCGAGCCGGTGTATGGTAAGGCTCGGGGAGCACAAACCGGGACCATGGCGAAGATACGAATTCTCGTTTCGTTGACCACCAATGATAACGACTACCAAATCGAGCAAGCACAGTCTGCCGAGCAAGCCGCCAGCAAGCTGGGCGTGACCGCGGAAATTATTTACGCGAATAACGACGCTATCAATCAGAGCACGCAAATTCTGCGAGCCATTCAAGCGGAACCGGCAGACCGGCCGAACGCAATCGTCTTCGAGCCCGTTGGGGGAACGGCGTTACCGCAGGTGGCGCGCGCCGCGGCCGCTGCGGACATCGGATGGGCAGTGCTCAATCGCGATGCGAACTACATAGAGGATCTGCGCAAGACCGCGACCGCGGCAATTTTTGCGATCAGCTCCGACCACATGGAGATTGGGCGCATTCAGGGGCGGCAGTTTGCCGTGATGTTGCCGCGCGGAGGAACGGTGCTGTACATTCAGGGGCCTTCGGAGAATTCCGCGGCCAAGGAACGCACCCTGGGGATGCAGGAGACAAAGCCCGCGAATATCCAAATCATTTCGCTGCGCGGCCAGTGGACGGAAGAGAGTGCGCAACGCGCAGTGCGTTCGTGGCTGAAGCTGCCCACCTCACAAAAGGCCACGGTGGACCTGATCGGAGCGCAGGATGATTCGATGGCCATTGGCGCGCGCAAGGCCTTTGAGGAACTGCCCAACGAAGTCGATCGCGAACGCTGGCTGAAGCTGCCGTTCACCGGTTGCGATGGCCTGCCGAATACAGGGCAGGCTTGGGTGCGCAGCGGGCTGCTGGCTGCGACCGTTTTTGTTCCTCCCAATGCCGGCCAAGCCATCGAAATGTTTGTGCAAGCGATTCAGCAGAAGAAGCGTCCTCCGGAGCGCGTGCTTACGGTGCCTAGCTCGATTCCTCCTCTTGCTGCCCTCAAACCCCTGCGAATGACTTAGCTTGCCGTTGCAAAAAGCATCGTATAATGCCGCCCGGCTTCACGAGGGCGAAGCGTAGCCAGTGATTGCTGAGGAGAGCGCATGAAAAGTTCGCGCAAATCGTTGAGCATCGACCGGAGAGAATTTCTGGCGACTACTGGAACCGGTCTTCTGGCGGCGTCGATGCCGAATGTCGCGAGGGGGGCGAATTTTTCGGAGCGGTCAGGCGCTGTGTCGAGTTCTGCCGCGACGGCGTCCGCGCAAGGATCCAGTGGTTCGATGCGCAAAATTCCCATCGGCGTTTTCGATCCCGTCTATAAAGACTTGTCGCTGGACGCGATGCTAGATCGTGTGAGCGCGCTCGGTCTGGAGGCCATGGAAATCGGGACCGGCGGCTATCCCGGCACCGGACATTGCCCAGTCGACGAACTGTTGGCGGATGCCGGGAAAGCGAAGGCGTGGAAGAAGAAATTCGAAGATCGTGGCATTCACGTTGCGACGCTGAGCTGCCATGGGAATCCTGTCCATCCTGACGAAAAGCACGCGGCGCGCGACCGCGAAAACTTCCGGAAGACAATTCTGCTGGCGGAGCGCCTGGACGTCCGCGTGATCGTGGGATTTTCCGGCTGCCCCGGAGGCACGCCGACCGACACGCAGCCGAACTGGATCACATATCGCTGGCCCCCCGAATACGCGGAGATGCAGGACTGGCAGTGGAAAGAGAAAGTGATTCCGTATTGGAAAGAAACAGCGAAATTCGCACGCGAGCACGGCATACATCGCCTGGCGCTGGAGATGCATCCGAATTTCGTTGTCTACAATCCGCGCACGCTGATGAAATTGCGAGAGGCGGCGGGTGAGGAGATAGGCGCGAACTGCGACTTGAGCCATCTGTTCTGGCAAGGATGCGATCCGGTGGAAGTGATTCATTTCCTCGGAAAGCAGAAGGCGATTTTCCACGCGCACATGAAGGACACCGTGCTCTTTCCGGAGAACGTGGCGAAATACGGCGTGCTGAATTTTGCGTTCGACACCGGCGACCTGCCGCAGGCCTCGGAAACATTTCGGGCCGTGGGCTATGGTCACGGAGCGAGC
>Ga0209647_1004244_pt1 | contig 10857 bp, 4 predicted proteins | sample GraSoi_2013_60cm_FD_185827 | JGI IMG/M metagenome (GOLD analysis project Ga0209647, IMG submission 185827) | Grasslands soil microbial communities from the Angelo Coastal Reserve, California, USA - Sample 9_17_2013_60cm (SPAdes) (version 2) | ecosystem: Environmental > Terrestrial > Soil >...
TACGGCCTGATTGCACTCATACTGGCGGCCTACGCCCTGAATCTGCAACGCAGCAGGTTTCGCCGCATTGCGCTGGCGCAGCAGCGTCTCGAGTCCGAGGTGGCCCTGCGTACCCGCGAACTGGTCGAAAGCAATCGCCAGCTCGCCGAAGCGGCACAGGCCAAGAGCAATTTTCTTGCGCGCATGAGCCATGAACTGCGCACACCGATGAACGGCGTCGTCGGCATGACGGAACTGCTCACGCGCACGGCACTCTCCGCAACCCAGACGCGCCTGACCCAGACGATCCGCTCCTCGACGCAGATATTGCTGAAGATCGTCAACGATCTGCTCGACCTGTCCAAGATCAACGCCGGCAAGGTCGAACTCGAGGCCCTCCCGTTTGATCTCCTGCAGGTGATGGAGGAATGCACGACGCTGTTTGCGGGCGCCTGCGCGGACAAGGGCGTCGAGCTGATCGTGTGTCCGCCGCCCCCCGAATGCCGCAGACTCATCGGCGATTCCTTGCGCTTCCGGCAAATCCTGATGAACCTGGTCGGCAATGCGGTCAAGTTCACGGCTCAGGGTGAAGTGGTCGTCCGGGCTGATGCTGAAGCCCTCCATGGCGGCAGCGCCACGGTCCGGCTCAGCGTCGCGGACACCGGCATCGGCATGGACACCGCAACGATTGACAAGATCTTCGAGCCCTTCACTCAAGCCGATGAATCCACGACCCGCCGGTACGGCGGCAGCGGGCTGGGGCTCGCCATCTGCCGCGAACTCGCCACGCTGATGGGCGGCACAATCAGCGTCGACAGCCGGCCAGGCGGTGGCTCGGCGTTCTGCGTTTCCCTGATTCTCCCGCTCGAGGATAGCGGTGCCGAGTCGCAACCCGCGCCGCTCCCGCCAGGCCCAGTGGCCATCGTGACGCGACGCCCGGCCCTGGCCGAAGCCCTGGCACGCCACCTCTCGACGTGGGGCCTGACGGCGACCGCCCACGCCTGTGACGAACCGGCCGCGCTGCCCGCCAACCATCGAGCCGTGATCGTGGACGCCAGCAGTCAACAGCCCCTGCTTAGGGCCTGCCTGGATCTCGCAGCACCCTCGCGACCGGCGCTCGTCGTCCTGGCGTCCGCCGGAGAAGCCGACTCGCTCGATCTGCGGCGACAGCTGTCGACAGAAGTTATTGTCGCGAAACCGGTGCTGCACGACGCACTGAGAGATGCGCTCCGCGCAGCGCTGGGCCTGGCGAGCGCACTTCCCGCTCCGCCGTCGCTCCCGCGCTCCGACGACACGCGGCTCGGCGGCCATGTGTTGCTGGTCGAGGACGAGGCTGTCAACGCAGCCGTCGCGGAAGGCTATCTCGCTACGCTGGGCTGCACCTCCGTCTGGGTCGAAGACGGAGCGGAAGCGGTCGCGCGCAGCGCGGCGGAACGCTTTGACCTGATTCTGATGGACCTGAGCATGCCGACGATGGACGGCTTTGCGACCACCGCACTGATCCGCCAGCGTGAGGGCGGCGGGCGGCGCGTGCCGATCATCGCCCTCACCGCGCACGACGCGGTGAGCTATCGCAGCACCTGCCTCACGGCCGGCATGGACGACTTACTCAGCAAGCCGTACACACTGGCCGAATTCATGCAGCTGCTGCGGCACTGGCTCGACGGCGAGGCCACTGCAGCCACCGCGGAGCAACCCGCCGCGGGGCCGGTCGAGCAACTCGTGGAAGTCGATCGCGCAGCGGTAGCCGGATTGCAATCCCTGCCTTCCGGCGGGGGCGATGATCTCTACAGCAGACTGGTGGCTCTGTTCGAGACTTCTTCGGCCGCGGCAATGGGTCAGCTCGGCACGGTGCTCCAGGACGGCAATCTCCCCGCTGCCGGCGCCATCGCACACAAGCTCAAGGCGAGTGCCGCCAACGTGGGCGCGTTGGCGTTTTCCCGGCACACACGTCAGCTCGAACAACTCTGCAATGCTGGCGATGTGCGCGGTGTGCAACGCCTGTACGCGCGATTGGCGGCAGCGTACCCGCGGCTCGTCGAGGAACTGCTGCGGGTGCGGCTGCGGGCCAGCGCATGAGCACCGCCACGCCACCGTCACCGCAACCGGTCGCGATCATCGCCGACGATGAGGAGCTCGGCCGGCTGCTGCTGGCGGAATCGGTGGCGGCGGCCGGGCTGCGACCACTCGTCTTTGAAGGCGGGATCGCGGCGCTGGAAGCAGCGCTCACCCAAGAGCCGGCCATTGTCCTGCTCGATGTCGATATGCCTGGCATGGATGGCTACGCCGTCTGCCGGCGCCTCCGGACCGAACCGCGGCTGGCCAATACGCCCATCGTCATGGTCACCGGCCATGAGGACTCGGCAGCGATCGGTCTGGCCTTCGATGCCGGGGCGACCGACTTCGTGTCAAAGCCTGTCAACTGGGCGTTGCTGCCGCACCGGCTCGCCTACATCCTGCGCAACGCCGCCGCCGCTGGTCGAATCGAGCGCCTGGCCTATTTCGATCCGCTCACCGGCCTTCCAAACCGGCGCTATTTCGACGAGTTCTGCGGCCTGCTTGCGCGCCGGCGCAGATCTGGCGACGCGGTGGGCGTGCTGATGGTCGACATCGATCGCTTCAAGCTGCTCAACGATACCCACCGGCAACGCTGCATCGAAATCGCCGAGCGCCTCTGCACCGAAGCCGCTCAGTCGCGTGAATCGGTCGCCATGCTTTATCTGGATCTCAACAGCTTCAAGCGGGTCAATGACACCTTCGGTCACGCCGCGGGCGACGCCGTCCTGAAGACCGTGGCCGCCAAGCTCACACGCGCGCTGCATGGGTACCAGACAACTCAGGAGCAGGTCTCCCTGGCGCGATTTGGCGGCGATGAATTCGTCATACTCGTGCGACACGCCGACGCGCGCAGCGTCGCAATGACAATCGCTGCCGCCTGCTGCACCGAGTTCCGCGAGCCCATTGCCCACGAAGGCCTGGAATTCTATTCCGCGCCCAGCATTGGCCTGGCCGTCTACCCCGAAGATGGCGGAGATGTCGCCACGGTGTTGAAGCACGCCGATACCGCGATGTACCAGGCCAAGAACGGAGCCAGCTCCGGCGTCGCCGTATATTCAGCAGCCATGAGCAGTCACCTGCGCGACTGGCTCGACCTGGAGGCACGGCTGCGGCGGGCCGTCCAGGAGGATCTCCTGCGCCTGCAATATCAGCCCAAATTCAGGCTGCGCGACAATAGCGTCGCCGGCGTCGAAGGCCTGCTGCGCTGGCACGACTCCGAATATGGCGACATCGCGCCCGGCCGCTTCGTCGAAATCGCCGAAGACAGCGGCCTCATCATCGATCTGACCAACTGGGTGGTGCGGGCTGCCTGCCGGCAGCTGCGCCGCTGGCAGGACCGCGGCATCGCGGTACCCGTGGCGATAAACGTTTCCGCCAAGGATCTGCTGCATGGGGATCCAGCGCGCGTCGTGGAAACCGAGGCCGCCGCAGCGGGGGTATCCCCGGCCCTGATCGAAATCGAAATCACGGAGTCTTTGCTGGTCAAGAACTCCGTTACGGTGCGCAGCGCGCTGGAGAAACTGCGTCGCCTGGGTTGCCGGATCGCACTCGACGATTTTGGCACGGGCTATTCATCGCTTGCCTACCTGACCCGCTTTCCTCCCGATCGCATCAAGATCGACAAGGCGTTCGTCTCCGAAGTTGATCGTTCGACGAGCGATGCCGCGGTTGCGCGGGCGATCCTCTCGCTCGGCGAAAGCCTGGGACTCGTGGTGACCGCCGAAGGTATCGAGCGGCCCAGCCAGCTCGACTGGCTCCGCGCCCGTGGCTGTCACGAAGCCCAGGGCTTCCTGCTCTCCAGGCCCTTGTCCGCCGCCGAACTCGAGGAGCGTTTTCTGCTGGATGCGGACCGGGCGAAACCGCGGCCGCAAGTGCCCGAGGATGCCCTGCCGCGCCCGGCTCATTCAACCGGGAAATATTAGCCCGGGTTCGGGCGAGAGATCGGCCCTGGGGTGAGTACGGCCGTAGCGCCATCGCCCGGCGGAGGCCTACTGCCCGAGGGCCGGCTGAAACGCCGGATCACCCATTTGCCAGAGCGCGAATGCCCACATGTCGGCCCGCAGTTGTTCGCGCTGCGAGCGGTTCGAGCCGATGCCGTGGCCGGCGTCAAAATCGATGCGTAGCAGCACCGGCCGGGCGCTGTTTGTGGCTGCCCGCACCCGCGCGGCCATCTTCATCATGTGCCACGGTGCGACGCGCGGATCGTTCGCGCCAGTCAGGAACATCACGGCGGGGTAGGCTGTGCCGTCGCGCACATGCGCATAGGCACTCATCGCGTACAGTCCGTGGAAGCCCTCTTCCGTGCTGACGGACCCGAATTCGGAAGTGTTGGGCGGTCCATTCGGCTCGGTCTCCATGCGCAACGAATCGGACATACCCACTTCATCGAGAATTACGCGGTACAGATCCGGCCGCATGGTCAGGGCACCACCGACTGTGATGCCGCCGGCGCTGCCGCCGGTCGCCCCGAGGAGCGCCGTAGACGTGTAGCCCTGATCGATCAGATACTGGCTGCAGGCGATAAAATCGAGGACGGTGTTGGGCTTGGTGCGCATCATGCCGCCGCGATGCCAGTCCTCCCCAAGTTCACCGCCACCGCGCACATGCGCCACTGCCCAGACGCCACCGCGCTCCAGCCATGCTACGGAAGAGGGGCGAAATGCCGCATCCAGCACGATGCCATAACTGCCATAACCCTCGATGATGGTCGGATGCGAACCATCGAGCTTGATGCCCTTTCGATAGAGGATTGACAACGGCACCTGCGTACCGTCATGGCTCGTGACCATCACTTCCTGCGATTCGAGTTGCGAGGTATCGATACTGGACGCCGGCAGCAGGCCGGTATTGCTCGACGAGTTGCTCGACGGATCGTAAGCGTAGAGCTGGGCCGGCTGGGTCCAGCCCTGCATGTTGAACAACGCCCCAGGCTGCTGTGGATCGCTGACCGGTCCGTAGACGTTCCCTTCGAAGGGCAACGGCACGGCCTCCTGGTGCGCGCCCTCCAGGCTGGCGCGCATCAGGCGCGAGCCAGCTCCGTTGCGCTCGCGATAGTAGAGTCCGTCGCTGGCGATGTCGAAATCGGTGATCACCGCCCTCCCCTCGGCCACGATCACCTGCGGATGGCGCAGGTCCGGCCGCGCGAGCGGGGTGGCAAGAATCCGGAAGTGCGGAGCGCCCCGCTGCGACAGGAAGTAGAGCGAATCGCCGTGCAGCACGAATTGCGTCACGCCATCGTCAACTGCCGCGAATTTTTTCCACGGCGTGGCGGCCCCGCTTATTTTCGCTGCCGGTGCGACATAGAGCGTCGCCGGGGCCGAGTCCATGTTGTGGTTGGCAACGGCCACAAAATAGGCAGATTGCGGCGAGCCGACGAGGTAAGTGCCCTGCCCGTCAGGTACCTCGACGGCCTTGGAGACGCCGCGGCCGAATACCACCGCATCCTGGTCCCCGCCCGGGTGCGCACCGACCGTGTGCAGGTAGGTGCGCGCGTTGTACATCCGTTCAGCTGCCGGCGTCTGTGGCGTCGGCTCCGCGTATCGCAGATAGTAGAAGGAGTGGTTATCGCGTCGCCAGGCAATCAAATTGTCATCGGCGCGCGTGATTGCCTCGTCCAGCACCTTGCCGCTCGCGACCTCGATCAGATGCAGCGTGCTGGCTTCGGAGCCGCCGGCAGAGAGGCCGTAAGCGACCAGTCGGCCGTCCCACGAAGGCGTGTAGTAATCGAGCGCATAGTGTGTTGCCGGATCCGCCGCCAGCTTGGCCGGATCGATCAACAGGTGCTCTTCGCCTTTCAGCCCGTCGCGGTACATCAGCTTGGGTTGCTGGGCACCGGGTTCCACGAGCTGGTAGAAATAGCGCTGACCCCGCAGGATGAAGCCACTGCGCTGGGCATCGGCATTGGCGAGTGCATGGACGCGCTCCAGCAGCGCGGCGCGACCCGGCAGCTTATCGAGCACGGCGCGCGTGTACCCCGCCTGGGCGTGCATCCAGCCCTGCACCTGCGGATCCTGCAGATTCTCGAAATAGCGGTAGTTGTCCGTGAATGCCGTGCCGAAATAGGTATCGATGACCGGGCGCACTGCGGCTACGGGCGGCGCATCGGTCGCACTGGCAAGGGTAGCGGCAAGGCTCAGAGCCAGCGCCAGGCAGGCTGCGGGGCTCGAAGCGCCGACGGATAGGTTCTGCATGGAATGCAATCCCCCAATGTTTTGTTGCAGCCAATTGTAGCGCAGACGGTTCCTGACTGGCGCCGGGCTGCGGAGGGAGCCCACAAAGTCACTGGTGCCCAAGTGCATGATTAGACCGTGGCCAGGGGTCGAATCGAACCACCGACACGCAGCCATTCAGTCGATGGCCAAACTGGTTGTTTTAATTATCTATTTCCCGCCGGATTCCCGATAAGCGTGGACCGGTGCGCGATGTGATCGCCCCACCGGTCCTGTTGGAGAGCTCACCACAGTTATTGATTGCTGATTACGAGTGCAGAAGAATCGACATACTTGACGCCCGCGACTCGCTGGGCAGCTTCCTGGACCTGAACGATTGCATCCTTGCTGGGCACTGACCCAGCCAGCGCGACGATACCGTTCGCCGTCATGACTTCGACATTGCTATTGGGCGCAGCCGTCGCAATCTCGGTCTTCACCTTGGCCGTGATCTGACTGTCTGAAGCGACCGGTTCGCTGCTCGTAGCGGCCGGATCCGCGCCTGTCGCTGCTTTCTGCCCGGTCTGAGCAGGCGCCTGCTGCGTATCTGCTGTCATGCCCGCCGTGACCGCTGGCATCGATTCACTTGCAGACGGGGCCGGCGCCGGCACCTTGTCGCTCGTCACGCTGACTGAGTTGGACGAACCACTCTCGCCCGCGAGTATCGGGGTCGAGTTGGCCGCGGATACGACACGTATAGCTGGAATGTCCGCGGTGCTGCGCGCTTTGGCGACGCGGCGATCAGCCCGATCAGTTTTCTTCGACTGAGCTGGCTTGGACTCGTCGCTGGCCGGGATCCCGGCGTCGTCCTTCGCACTGTTGCTGCTGATTGGAGCGGCCGGTGGGGCACTCGACGAAGCGGCTGTCTGATCATTCAGCCCTTGCCCAGCCACGCCCTGAGCTGGCACCGTGGCGTCAGTGGCATTCTGAACGGTTGGATCAACCGTCGCGAGAGTCGGTGCATTGAGGGCAGCCTGGCTCTCATACGCTTGATTGGAATGCACGGCGAGCTCCGACACTCCGATACCGAAGACCGCGACGAGGCCAAGGCCAACCACGATCCTACTGGTTGAAACAGAGTTCATCATATTGCGCTCTCGGTTTGTTGATGGGTGACGCGGATACCTTATTGCCCCCGATGCTCACTTCCCGTAGGCCGAACGGAGAATCCCGCTTCGCGCCGGCCTACGTAGCCAGGTTCGAATGGCAGTCATCTCATTGATAACGAGCTGTTTTATTTGCGGTGCAGGACAGCGCCTACAAACGGATGCGACAAATGCTCGCTGCGCCAGCGGGGATGCTTATGCTGCGGCTGCTGATTCTGCGTTCCCTCAGCTTACGTCAGGCCAAGATTGCCGTAGCGCCAGTTCCCAGTGCGGGGCATGGGAGGACCGCACTCCTGGTGGGCAATTCACTTATGCTGCGCAGGCTGACTGCTGATTTCCTAACATCACCGGTCACGGAGATACTGGAAGCGCAGGACGCCATGGAAGCGGTCCATATCGCGCGCCTACGTCCCGCCAGGATTGATGCTCTTCCAGCCACCATCCCGAGGCCAGGAGTCTTCTGGCCTGGGTCGATTTGCCTGAATACGCCAGTTCAAACCCAAATCTTATTGCAACGTCGATCGCACAAGTCTCGGAGTAAAGCCATGTCGAGATCCCGATGGTTCAGTTCTGTGGCTGGCGGAGTTTTGGCCATTGTTGGTGGGAACACCTTCGCCACTGAAGTACCGTCAACTGAGCCGGCGAAATTGTACTTGCACACGGGCTGGCGGCTGCAGTCATCTTGCAAGGTCAAAGCCACGGGTGCAGAAATATCCGTCATGGGGTTTGACACCAAGAACTGGCACAGCGCGGATATTCCTGCGACGGTGGTGGCGGCTCTGGTGGCAGACGGAACGTATTCGGACCCGAACTACGGCACGAACCTGCAGTCGATGCCGGGCATGAACTATTCGAAGCAATCCTACTTTGGCATTCAGGATATGCCGGCAGGAAGTCCGTTCCGTTGCTCGTGGTGGTACCGCGCGGAGTTCCCGCTTCCGCTGGAACAGGAGGCCAGGACCGAGTGGCTCCATTTTTTGGGGATCAACTATCGCGCCAATATCTGGATCAACGGCCACTTGATCGCAGACAACACCAAGGTAGCCGGCACCTACCGTACCTACGAATTCGATGTCACGAAGGTGCTGCGAAACGGCATAGCCAATGTCATTGCGATAGAGGTGGCTGCACCAGGCAAAGGCGATTTGGGAATTACCTGGGTGGATTGGAATCCCACGCCGCCGGACAAGAATATGGGAATCTGGAAGGAAGTGTTTTTGACTCGGAGTGGACCCGTGTCACTGCGAAATCCATTCGTACGATCCAAGCTCGCTGCCGACTATCACACTGCGGCTCTGACCATTGCCACGGATCTGCGAAACGTCTCCGGCCGCGTTGTTGACGGCATTCTGCGTGCGCAGATAGAGGGCGTCACGATCGCTCAACCCGTGACGCTCGCCCCCGGTGAATCACGAACGGTTTATTTCGCACCAGAAGATTTTGCCGAACTGCATCTGGAACACCCCCGCGTATGGTGGCCCTATACGATGGGACAGCCGAACATGTACGAGGCGACCATCTCCTTTGCCATAGGGAACCAGACCAGCGATTCAGCGACATTGGCCTTTGGAATTCGCGAAGTCACTTCCGGGTTAACACCTGAAGGCAACCGATTATTCCGGATAAACGGGCGCAAGATATTCATCCGGGGGGCAGCATGGACACCGGATTTTCTCTTCCGCTGGTCATCCGGAAAACTGGACGCCGATCTCGCGTACGTGCGGGACTTGGGGCTGAACACGATCCGGCTCGAAGGCCGGCTGGATCGCGAGGAGTTTTTCGAAAAGACGGACCGCCTCGGCATTCTTGTCATGGCAGGCTGGACCTGTTGCGACGCCTGGGAACAGTGGAAGGATTGGCGGCCGGAACAACATGTTGTGGCCGCGGAATCCCTGGCAAGTCAGATCCGGATTCTTCGTAAGCATCCCAGTGTGTTCGTGTGGCTCAACGGAAGCGACAATCCGCCTCCAACCGACGTAGAGAAGTCCTATCTGGAAATTCTGAACCGCCTGCACTGGCCCAACCCCGTCCTTTCCTCTGCATCCGGCCAGGCGAGTGCCCTGAGCGGAAAGTCCGGGGTAAAGATGACCGGGCCATACGAATACGTGCCACCGATGTACTGGTCGGCTGACACTCAGGCAGGCGGTGCCTATGGCTACAACACCGAGACCAGTCCGGGGCCGGCAGTTCCGGCCCGCGGCAGTCTGGAGCGTTTCATTCCCCAAGATCGCTTGTGGCCAATCAATGACACATGGAACTTTCACGCCGGCGGAGGCCACTTTACGACCCTCAATGTCTACACTGAGGCCTTGACCCGACGCTACGGCCAGGCGACTTCCCTGGATGACTATTTGCGCAAATCGCAGGCAATCAGCTATGACGGTGAACGCGCCATGTTCGAGGCGTATTCGCGCAACAGATATACATCGACGGGCGTCATACAGTGGCTGCTGAACAATGCATGGCCCTCACTCATCTGGCATTTGTACGACTACTATCTCGTTCCAACGGGCGGATACTTCGGCACCAAGAAGGCCTGCGAGCCGGTCCACGTGCAATATTCCTACGACGACAACTCCGTCGTCATAGTGAACAACACCGATCAGCCGTTCAAGGATATGAGGGTCAGTGCCAAATTATACGACCTGGACGCGTCTGAAAAGATAGCGAAGGAGTTGACCCTGAATCTGTTGCCGGACAGTAGCGTCAAGGCTTTCGCTTTACCACCTGCGGACGGTCTCGCCAGGACTTATTTCTTGCGCCTACAGCTCCTGGACGCCGGCGGAAAACCGGTGAGCGACAACTTTTATTGGCTGTCGAGGAAAGCGGACACCATGGCGTGGGAAAAAAGCGATTGGGCATACACTCCACAGAGGGATTTCGGGGATCTGACTGGATTAGCCGCTCTGCCGCCGGTCAATGTCGAGGCCACGGCGACCGCAAGGACCAGCGCAGGCAGGGCCTCCATGCTGGTGAGGGTCAAAAACCCGAGTCGCAGCGTTGCTTTCATGGTTCATCTTCGGCTTACCCGTGGCAAGGGCGGCGAGGACGTCGTGCCTGTTCTTTGGGAAGATAATTACTTCTCGGTGCTCCCAGGCGAGGAACGGTCCGTAACTGCGGCATACGATGTTTCTATATTGCGCGGCACAGACCCCGATCTTGAAGTCGGCGGTTTTAATGTCGTGAGCAATGGCCTTCACGTCGAAGCGGAAGTGACAACCAAGGAGGCTCTGCAAGGGCAGCTATAAAGGGACCGACAGTGCGTGCGGTGCGCATCAGCTGTGGAGATGCTCCTGGGCCGCCAGAAAACACCGGCATGCGCAGGTAGGCCCCAGGCCGTCGGTGATTGGCCTGGGTTGCACACTTCTCGCCAGCTCGCTAGGTTGCGCCGAGGGGCCCGGGAAATGCGGCATCCAAAGTCTGAAGGTCTCGCGCCGTGAGGGTAGTCGCCAGCGCCGCGGCATTTTCCTTGACGTGCGCCGGTGAGCCGGATTCCGGAATTGCGA
>Ga0209647_1004245_pt1 | contig 10850 bp, 10 predicted proteins | sample GraSoi_2013_60cm_FD_185827 | JGI IMG/M metagenome (GOLD analysis project Ga0209647, IMG submission 185827) | Grasslands soil microbial communities from the Angelo Coastal Reserve, California, USA - Sample 9_17_2013_60cm (SPAdes) (version 2) | ecosystem: Environmental > Terrestrial > Soil >...
TTGGGCCTTATGGCTATGACGACCTCAGGGGCTATCTGCCCGAACGCAGGCCGAGCCGCCGATATCGCGGTGAGGGGCGGATCGAGCAGATGTGCGGCAATGACAGCCGTTCGGTTGCCGGCCTTCCGATCGATCAGATCGCGGAAGCCGTGCACCCGACCGAGGCGCAGGTTGTCGCGCTCGACGAACTCGGCAACGCCTCGATCGCCGCCGCCCAGACCATTCGTGCGGCATGTCCTGCGCAGGTGGTGTTGACTGCGCCGAACCGCCTTGCCGCCATGCAGCAGCGGATCGAGGCGATGGTCGCCGCAGTCGCCGCCGTGAAACCGCCGCTGGAGAAATTCTACGGCTTGCTGGACGACGAGCAGAAGACGCGGCTGAATGCGCTGGCGGAGGATCAACGCAAGGCATCGGCTGCAAGCGACAGCAGTACACCGCTTGCCAAGAATTGCGCCGCTGCGCAACCGGCGGCGCAGGAGTGGCCGGCCGGCGAGATCGACGCCCGACTGCATCTGAACGATACCCAGCGCGCTGCGCTCCAGGCGCTCCAGAACGCCAGCGCCGATGCCGCGCAGAGACTGAAAGCGGCGTGCCAGGCGAGCGACGCCATGACTCCGCCTGCGCGGCTTGCGTCCGTCTCCATGCGGCTCGACACCATGCTGCAGGTCGTCAAGGATGTCCGTGGCGCGCTTGAGGGTTTCTACGCCACCCTCAATGACGAGCAAAAGGCGCAGTTCGAGGCGATCGGGCCGAGACGATCAGCCTAGAGCTTCGGTTCTGATTGAATCAGAACGGAAGCTCCAGATCTTGTTTTGCCTCGCCTTGATGCGAAGCGATTAGCTCTGCCCAGCGAGCGCGCGCACGGCTTCGTCGACGCTGTGGAAGATGCAGCCCTTCGGCAGTGCGTCGTAGATCCCGAACCGCGCGAACGCTTGCTGCGCCCGCGTCGATTCGAGCCGGGCCATCGCGACGGTGAGGCCATCCGCCTGGCATTGCTTGATGAGGTCGAGCAGGATCTGCGCGGCGGTGAAGTCGATCTCGACGATGCCGCTGGCTTCGATCACCAGCAGCCGCGGTTTCGGTGTCGATCCGCCGACGACCTTCAGCACCTCGGCGCGGAAATTGTCGGCGTTGAGGAACGACAGCGGCGCCTGCAGCCCGACGACGGCGACATCGGGGTTTCGTTCGCCTTCGATATGCCGGCTCGCGGGCCACCAGATCGTGGTGCCGGGCACGCGATCGAACTCGGTGAGCCGCGCCCGCGTCGTGGTCCAGATACCGTGCAGCAGCGAGAACGCGATGCCGACAGCCACGCCCTGTTCGATCGGCAGTACGATAATGGCCGCGGCGGTTGCCACGATCAGCAGGAATTCGCCAAGCGATTGGTGAAAGATCGTGATGATCTGTTTCAGCCTGATGATCCGCAGCGCCACGAACAGCAGTACGCCGCCGAGCGCGGCTTCCGGCACGTGCTGTAACAGCGTGGCGCCGAACGCCAGCAGCGCCAGCACGATCGCGGCGGCGAACAGCCCGGATATCTGGGTTCGTCCGCCGGTCTCGGACACGATGCCGGTCCGTGGCGGACTGGCGTTGACCGGAAACGCGCCGAACAGGCCGGCCAAAATACTTCCGGCCCCGGCACCGAGAAAATCACGATCGACGTCGGCCGGCTGATCCGGATCGGAGAGGAAAGAACGCGTGGTCGCCGCGGTCTGTACCATCACGATGATCGCGATCAGAAACGCCAGCGGCGCCAGCTTCACCCAGCGTTCCGGGGTGAGCACTGGAAATGAGGGCGTCGGCAGCGTTCCCGGCACGGTGCCGACCACGCTGACGCCCTTGTTTTCGAGATGGCCCAGAATCACCGCGGCGGTGGCCGCAATCAGTCCGATCAGCGCGCCGGGAATTTTGGCGCTGATCTTTTCCGATCCGGCGACGATGGCGAGCACGCCGAAGCCGATAATGAGCGTGTAAAAGTTGCTCTCGCCGAGATGTTGCGCGAGCGCCGCGATTTTATCCAGCGTTGGTCCCTTCGGCGGCGGCAGCCCCAGCACGCCCGGCATCTGCGAGACCAGGATGTGCACGGAAATGCCGGCGAGAAAGCCGACAGTTACCGGCGTCGAAAGCAGGTTGGCGATCCAGCCCAGCCGGAACACGCTGCCCAGCACGAGAATGACGCCGACCATCAGCGCCAGCGCGATGGCGAGCGCTTGGTAGTCGGGCGATCCGGATGTCGCCATCAGCACCAGCCCGCCGGCGAAGATCGGCGTGATGGTGGAATCCGCGCCGCAGGACAGGAAGCGGTTGCTGCCCAGCGTGGCAAACCCCAGCGATCCCGCGATGAACGCGAAGAAGCCGATCTGCGGCGAGAAGCCGCCGAGCCGCGCGGTGGCCATCTGTTCGGGGATCGCGATGGCGGCCAAGGTCAGCCCCGCGATCAGGTCGCCCGGCAGGTTGCTCGGGCTAAAGGCCGCCAGCGAGCGGAAGATCGGCCAGTTGGCTTTCTCAGGAGTGTTCTTGGTCATCGTCCCTGCTCTCTGCGCAGCAGCAAGTCAGGGAACATTCCGATATCGCACGGCGAAAAGCCAGCCTTGTGCGGGACATCGTCCCACGCGTGTTGCGCGTGCGAACAGGACTATCCGGCGTGTGGCTCGGTGATGGCCTTGCGGATCGCCGCCAGCGGCGCGGCATCGTCGAATTCAATGCTCTCGCCCTGCGATTTCAGCCCGAGATCACGCCACAACGCCGCGAGGTCGGGGCTTACCGGCTTAGGCCCCATCTCGTTGTGAAGACGCGTCAGCACATCGACGCCGACCGCCTTGTCCGCGGTGGAGAGAACGCGATCCAGCGACCAATCCTTTTCGTGATTGCCGCCAGCCGATAGCACGCCGCGCATCGCATCCTGCAGGCCGAGGCGGTTATTGGTCCGTTTGCGGATTTCGATATCGGCGAGCAGGCAGAACATCGCGCCGCCCCAATATTTGCGGCCCCAGGTGTCGGTATTGTCGAGGCCCTGGTCGCCGCTCTCCGGCAGGCCCTTGGGCATGTCGCGCATGATATCCTGCCAGACGGCGCGCGCGGACATATCGCCGGCCTGCACCCGCGCGATCGGTTCGACATAGACGGCGAGGCCTTCCGACAGCCAGCCGTAGCGCTGGTCCAGATCGGGCAGGGCGGTATGCACCATCTCGTGCACCATGACCCAGTCGCGCCGCAGCACATCCTCGGTGGAGTCGCGACCGAGCGGGATGCGGATGGCGGCGCCGCGATAGCCCCAGGTGGTGCCGCCGCGAATGCGTGCGCCATCGACCGGCACCAGCAGCAATCTCAACGAGTTGACGGGAAAACGTCCGTAATAGGTCGAGACCGCCTTCGCCGACATCCTGATCCAGTCCAGCACCTTTTCCGTCGGCAAAGCGATGTCGCCGGGCGCGAACGCAACATGGATGGTGCCGCCTGCGATTTCGAGATCGGTTTTGGGCAAGCGGTCGAAGGCATCGTAGGGCATGCGATCGCCGCGCATGTATTCCGATTGCGCGTCGGCGCGGAAGGAAATGACGCTGGCCAGCATCGCCGCAATGACGGCGCCGGCGACGATCCAGCGAAAGGCCGTGGCGTTCTTCATCCCAACTCGCTTTGCATTATGGTGGGTTTCGGTTCGGGTGGCTTGGTGACGAAAGCGGCAACGTGCTCGTTGAGATCATCGAGCATGGCGGCGAGCAGCATTTCGCCCTTGGCCGATGTCGCAAGTGTCGGATCGCCGTAGCTGCCGGAACGGCTGTAGTTCGGCGAGTTTTGGTCTGACGGCGTCAGCGGACCCGGCGTGTCGCGGGTCACGGCAGGGCTTGCCTCGGCGCGTGCCATGTCGACGAGATCAGGCGCCAGCGCCAGCATCAGCGAGGTCTCGAGCTCGTCGGCGTGGCTGCCGTGGCCCTGTTGTGCCAACTCTTTCGCGACACGTGGATAGCGTGGACCTCCGTGGATCCACAAATGCTTCACCCGGCTGGCGTCGAGACGCGCCAGTGCGCGATCGACCGGCGCCAGCGTGCTGATTCCAGTATTGAGCACGAGCAGCTTTCGGCATCCGCCGCCGAGAATTGCCACGGCAACTTCGTGCACGAGCGCCTCGAATGTCGCCGCCGACAGGCTGCCGTTTCCGGCATATTCGACGAAGGCCGGGTAATGGCCGTAGGTCAGCGTCGGCCAGATCAGGGCATCGACAGGTTCGGCAATTCGGGCGGCGAGCCATTCGGCCTGAAGGCGATCGGTATTGAGGGGAAGGTGGAAGCCGTGCTGCTTGGCGGCGGCACCGATCGGCAATATCGCTGCCGCGCCGTCACCGATACGCCGGGCGACTTGCTGCCACGTCATTCGTTCGATGAAGTGGCGATCGGTGTCCGCGCCCATAGGTCGGGCCTTTCATGGCGTTTTCGAGCGAAGCCGGTACCGGTTAGCGTCAAGAAAAGCGTCAAACGAAAAGGGTCTATGCGCCGGTGGAAACGCCGGTCAGAAGTTGCGATGTAATCCAGCCGTGCAGATAGCCGGCGCCACGCGCCGCAGCGCCGTCCGGATCGTCATAGGTCGCCAGCATTTCGCAGAGCACGCCGAACGGAACGCCGTTGGCGGCTTCATCCCACATCATCGCTTCTTCGGCTGAAAGCTCGCGGAACATCGGCGTCGTGTCCTGACGCCAGATCAAGAGGCGCGCGGGCTCTTCCAGCACAGCCGCGTCGGGCGGGGTCTCTTCGCTCTTGAGCGCCAGCCAGACCGCGGACGCGTTGGTCACCAGATCCAGTCGGAAGGCGCTGGGATGCGGAACAAATTCGAGATCGGGCCAGGCTTCCGGGGAAAAGCCGGCCATGCCGGAAAGATCCACCACCGGGCCTTCCTTGGCGTCGAAGGCGTCGTTGAGCGCTTTCTCCAGCGCGGCGAGATCGGACAGCACGGGATGGTTTGAATAGGGCTCCGCCGATTTCAGGAAATCGGGCAGGCCTTGCGAGAACCAGCGCAGGTTCGGGTGCTCGGACGGACGCGCCTTGACATAGGCATGGCCCATCTCGTCGAACATCTCGTCACCGAGATAGAGGTGCAGCAATTCGTGATCGTTGCGCATTGCATCGACCAGCCGCGAGCCATAGGCATAACGATAGACGCCGAACAGCGTGTCGCGCTTTTCGCGCGGGCTATCGAGAATCTCTGATAGCACCGTGTCGTCGCCATCAAGGATACCGCGCTGAAATTCAGCCTGCTGTCGCGCGAAATCGCTCATCTCGGATGAGTTACTCATCCTACATGCGTGCCTGCCGCCGGCAACACCTTGTCGGCGATCTCCCGGGTCCGGTTCACCTCCTCGAGCAATTCGGCGAGCGGCGGAATGTTGTCGTCGCGCTCGATCATGGTCGAGACCCGGCCGAACCGTTTCAGGGCCGCGACATAGAGATCCCAGACGTCCTCGCAGACCGGATGGTCGTGGGTGTCGATGATGTGGGTGCCCATATGGCTGTGGCCGGCCATATGGAACTGGACGACGCGATCCGCCGGAATTCCGTTGAGGAAGGTCAGAGGATCGTAGCCGTGGTTGAAGGCCGAGACATAGACGTTGTTGATGTCGAACAGCAGCCAGCAGCCGGAGCGGCGCGACAGTTCCGAAAGAAACTCCCACTCCGTCATTTCGGAATTGTTGAACTGCACGTAGGTCGAGACATTCTCGAGCACGAGCGCGCGGCCGAGGAAATCCTGGACCAACTGAACGCGGCTGACGACATGGTCGAGCGCTTCGGAGGTGTAGGGGATCGGCAGCAGATCGTGCAGGTTCTTGCCGTGCACGCCGGTCCAGCACAGATGGTCGGAAATCCATTTCGGCTCGACCCGCCTGGCGAGATCTTTCAAGCCTTGCAGATATTCGAAATTGGGCGGCGCGGTGGAGGCGATCGACAGCGACACGCCATGCATCACGACGGGATAGCGTTCGCGGATCAGATCGAGCGTGCGCAGCGGCTGGCCGCCCGGGATCATGTAGTTTTCGCTGATGACTTCGAACCAGTCGATGTCAGGATTTCCGTTAAGGATTTCGTCGTAATGCTGGTGGCGAAGCCCGAGACCGAAGCCGAGGAAAGGCGGCTTTGCCGTCTGCATCGGGCGGTCTGCAAGCGCCGCGGCCGAACTGTCTGGCAACCTGCTTGCGACGTTCATGTCGTCTCCGCTTGGACGGTACCGCCAAATGAACCGGGAGGTCCAAGACCTCAAGCTCTCTGAGCTGGCGATCAAATTACCACGGAAATGAGGCCCGGCCTACACCGGGCCTCGCTCCGGATAAAAGCAGCGTTACGCCGGTTCGAACTTGCCCTTGGCGGCTTCGCACTTTTCCTTGGGCATGGCCGAGAAGCCCTGGCCCTTGCAGGCGTTCAGGCCCTTGCAGGAATGGTTGCCGCCCTTGCAGGCGCTCTGGCCCTTGCAGGCGTTGGCGCCGACGCAATGGCCTTCACCGGCGGCATAGGACACGGTCGACATGGTGGCGCCGGCCAGGAACAGAGTGGCTGCAGCGGCGGCAATGGCGGCGCCGGACTTGGAAGTCATCTTCATGTTTATCCTCCAACAATTATGTCGGTGCATCGCCCGCGAGCTGCGATAGTTTCGGCCCAAGAGTGCACCCACAGACAGCTACGCTTTCAATTCATCTTGGTTACACGGCCAGCTAAATTATTTTTAATCATTGGCCGTAACGAACAGGGGCCCGGCACGGATGCCGGGCCCCCTTTTGGATTTGACGATCAACCCTTGACGTAAGCGCCGCCCTTGGCCGCGCACTGCTGCTGGGACATCATCGAGAAGCCGGTGCCCTTGCAGGCGTTCAGCCCCTTGCAGGAATTCGTGCCGCCCTTGCAGGCGCTCTGGCCCTTGCAGGCGTTCGCGGCCATGCACTTGCCCTGGGCGGCGTTTGCCGGGCTCGACGTGGTGACGACGGCGCCGGCGAGGAACAGGGTGGCGGCGGCGGCTGCGAGCGTGGCGCCGGACTTGGAATTCAATTTCATGACGATCTCCTCGATGATTGTTTGAAGACAAAAGGTGACGCCGTGAGCATCCGATGATCCCAGGGTCATCCAAAGGATGATCCGAGGGATCACAGACCCGCACAACGCAGGGGAAGTACCGGAAAACATTCAGACCGCGGTGGCGGCGCCGGAGGACGTCGGCTCCGTGGTTTGAGTGCTCATCCAGAAACAGCTACGGGGCATCGGGCGGTTTGGTTACAGAGTTTCGAAAGAAAATTTTCTTTTTTTGGGATTGGACAGCCCGTTCATGTCTAACCCCGCCGCGGCAACAGTATTTCGTTGCGCGGCCGGAATGCCGGGAACCGGTGCCCGCGGCGGGGAAATCGCGTCGCTACAATCGATTAGACGGTAAGCCACGCGATTTCATTGCAGTGCACAAATGAAATTTAGTTCAGGGCCGCCCGTGTCGGCTTCAGCTTCGCCATCTGCTTCACGGTGGCCTGCAATTCCGCGGCATTGAAGGAGGGGAACGAGCAGATGCGGTTGCTGCAGGCGAAGGCCGCGGGTTCGCCGAGATCGGGATACTCGACGTCGGGATTGGGCAATTTGCCTTCGCGCAAGTCCAGCCATTCGAGGCGCTTGTAGCGGGCCGGCAGCGCGCGGGCGACGGCGTGCAGGGCCTGCGCCTTCGGATCGTCCTTATGCCCGACCACAGTCATATGGGTCGGCTCGATCGCGAGCTCTTCGTCGGCGAGCAATACGCCGGGCAGGGGACGTAGCATCTCGGCCGATGCGCTGGCGAGATAGCGCATCGCGTGTGAGGCCTGCTCGCGATAGCTCGCGTTACCGTAGTAGCGATCGAGCAGATTCATGAAGCGGGCAACCTGCACCTGATCGTCCATCAGCTTGGCTGGCTTGGCGAACACACCGGTCTTGCCTTCCGAGGTCTTCGACGTCAGGAAGCCGCCGGCGTCATCGCGGAAGGTTACGACAAAATCGCCGGCCTTGGCGGCGGAGGTCAGCCAGTCGCGGTTTCCGGTGGCGGCGTAAAGATCGAGGAAGGCCTGACCGATCGCCACGGTGTCGCCGAGGAACGGGCCGCCGCGATCCTTGTCGCCGTGGCGGAATCCGCCGTTCGGCAGCGCGCGGTTGTCGATCACCCATTTCGCCGATCGGACCGCGATCTCTAACGCCTTGGGGTCGTTGGCGATGTCGTAGTAAGCCGCCAACCCTGAGATCGCCCAGCCGTTTTCACGTGCGTACACATTCTTGTCGATGCGCGGCATCCCCAGTTTGCGGCGCTCGCCATCCGGCAGCGCGTAATATGTGTGGCCGTCGGTGTCGTGATCGAGATCGGCGTCCTGGCTGACATAGAATGCGCCGTCGGGGCTGGTCAGAAAGGCGGCGAGATAGCGTTCGATGTCGCGGGCTGCCGCGAGGTATTTCGGATCCTTCCACAACGCATAGGCTTGGCTGTATTGCCGCAGATATTGTGCCTGGAACGACATGATCTTTTCAAAATGCGGATGGCTCCAGGAGCCGGCCTCGGAGTACTGGAACACGCCGCCCCAGATCGGATCGATCAGTGCGACAGCGGCGTCCAGCGTCTGTCGTGCGCGCTTGATCGCGGTGGCGTCGCCGGTCTCGGCGCGCGTGATCGCGAGGTCGAGGCTGTCGGCATCGATGTATTTCTGGCTCTCGCCCCAGCCGCCGAGATTGTCCTCGTAGGATTCGTCGACGTTCTTCGTCAGCTCCGCGCGCGCTTCCTTGTTGAGGAACGCCGAAGTGGATGGCTTGACCTCAAAGGCCTCGCCGACCGAGGGCCCCGGCGATGGATCGTCGATGATGGCCTTGAGCAGCGCCTGCATCCGCTCAGGCTCGATATATCCCCTGATCTTGGCGATCTCGGTGCCGTCAGGGCCGAACACGATGGTGGCCGGCCAGCCCCAATCCCCGTAGCGGCTCGACAGGTCCGGATTGGCGTCCTGATCGACGCGTACCGGCAGATATTTCGAGGCCAGCAGATTCTGGACCTGCGGGTTCGCATAGGTCGTCTTTTCCATCACGTGGCACCAGTGGCACCAGACCGCCTCGAGATCGAGGATCACGAAGCGTTTCTCGGCCGTGGCGCGGGCGAACAACTCGTCGTCCCAGCCGCTCCATTTCAGTCCGTCCGCTGCAGACGAGGGCGACGCCGCAAACGCGGCAATCGCAAGTGTGGCAATGCGGACGAGTTTCATAGCGGCTCCCGGAGCTGTCGTTGAAAGAGCTACGGGCGCGAGAAAATCCGGGCTCACACTTTCCACCTTGTCACGGCATCGTGAGGGCGGCTCCCGGTTCATCCGAACCAGGAGCCCACTTTTTGTTTGACGTGTTTTCTTCACGCGAACCGGTATCCACTTCGCTTGAAAACGCTATGGCTTAGGTCGATTCTTCGGGGTGTCCCGCAGCATTGACCAGCAGCCGATCCAGCGAGGCCTTGCCGGGACCGCAGATCGCCAGCCACATGAAGGCGGCGAAGTAGGTCATTTCCTCGAAACCGAACAGCGTTTCCACTGAATCGATGTCGCCCCATTTTGCCGACTTGATCGCGACCAGCATGGTCACTGCCAGCATCGCGGCCGGGATCCGGGTGAACAGGCCGAGGATCAGCATGACGCCGCCGAAGCACTCGACGCCTGAGACGAACGGCGTCAGGATTTTTGGGAATGGAATTCCCCATCCGACGAAATTCTCGGTCACCTGCGCCAGGTTGGTGAGCTTGCCCCAACCGGTCAGCATGAAGGTGTAGCCGACGATCAGCCGCATCAGCAGCGGGCCGGCCCAGGAAAAATACGACGCGATCCGCGCCGGCAACAGGATGAGAAGATTGACGATAAAATTCATGCGAACCCCCCTTTAAGTATCGTGACGTGAAACCGCGGCCTGCGGCCTCTTCAATCCAGCGCGAACGAAAATGCCGCGGCCGCAATCGCGGCAACCTGGTTCTGGCAGGAGTTTCGCAATGGCCGGCCCGCTTGTTACGGGGCCTTAGCCGAAATTTTGCAGTGCGGGGAAAGTCTCCAGCAACCAGATGCTGATGCTGGATACGGTGCCGGTCAAGAAGCCAATGCCGGTGATCACCATTAACACGCCCATGGCGCGCTCGACGGTGTCGAGATGGCGCTTCATTCGCGCGAACAAGGAAGAGAACTGCTCGATCATGAAAGCAGCCAGCAGGAACGGGATTCCGAGCCCGGCGGAGTAGACTGCCAACAGTCCCGCGCCCTTGGTCACCGTGGCCTCGGCGGCGGCAATCGACAGGATCGCCGCCAGAATCGGGCCAATGCAGGGGGTCCAGCCGAAGGCAAAGGCGAGCCCCATGACATAGGCGCCCCACAGCCCGATGGGTTTGGGCGCCGTCAGCCGTCCTTCGCGCATCAACAGCCCGATCCGGGTCAGCCCGAGGAAATGCAGGCCCATGATGATGATGACGATGCCGGCGACGATCGAAAGCTCCGCCGACCATGTGCGGATCAGGCCGCCGATAATGGAGGCGCTGGCGCCAAGCGCCACGAACACGGTAGAAAAGCCGAGCACGAACATCAGCGCCGAGGTCATCACCGCGCGCTTCGAAGCCTGGGTGGTCTCGTCATTGCTGACATGCTCGATGGTCGCGCCGGTCAGATAGATCAGATAGGGCGGCACAAGCGGCAGCACGCAGGGCGACAGGAAGCTGACGAGGCCGGCTATCAGGGCCGCCGGGATGGAAACTTCGTGCATTGCATGACCTTCGAGAACTGCGGCCGAGAACTACGGCAGGGCATAGCGCCGTCTTGGCTTGTACGGAACAGGCAATCCAGAAGTTTCGCGACCTTA
>Ga0209647_1004246_pt1 | contig 10849 bp, 10 predicted proteins | sample GraSoi_2013_60cm_FD_185827 | JGI IMG/M metagenome (GOLD analysis project Ga0209647, IMG submission 185827) | Grasslands soil microbial communities from the Angelo Coastal Reserve, California, USA - Sample 9_17_2013_60cm (SPAdes) (version 2) | ecosystem: Environmental > Terrestrial > Soil >...
AATCAGGCATGTTCTTTAGTTAACACAAGCCGCCCCTCTCCGCAAATTCCAGGCGGCTTCTCGCTTTTCGGTTCCAACTAATCGGGCACTTTCTTTTCCTGGTCGGTGTCAATGTTCTAGGTGCACTCTTGAAACTCAAAAGTGTTACGTTCTGTCTTTCGGTCCTCTGTACACCCGGCCTCATGGCCAAGCAAGAACCTTCAAAGCTTGAAGCGGGCAAGACGTCACAGACGACACCCGTGGCGCAATCGCGGCAGTCAAACAGAATCCGTGTAAACGAAGATGTTCAAAAAGCAAAACTCGTTCATCGCGTCTCGCCTCTGTATCCGCCGCTTACTGGCAGGCGCCTGGATGGCACGGTCGTTCTGCACGTGATTGTGGGTCAGAATGGTGCTGTGAATAGCGCCCGATATGTTTCCGGCCCCATCAATCTTAGAGATTCCGCGGCCAAGGCAGTATTGCAATGGCGATACGAGCCGACGTTGGTCAATGGCGCGCCGGTCGAGGTGGATACGACGGTTTCGGTAGTGTTTCCTCCACCTGTGAAACAAGGGCCATGAGCCTCAAACCAGTAACTCAAGTCCTGAGCTACCGGAGCCGCTGGATTCAAACGGTTAGGCAAGCTGCCCGCTACTGTGATTCACGCCGCACTTCGGGCATCTCCAGAGGCGAAAGCTGGGATGTTCCCGCTGCACTTCGGACAAATACATTGGGTAGCGGTCTTTCGAACAGTATTGATGGGGAGGAGTCGAGCATTGCTCATTTATGGCTTCGCCTTGTATGTCCAGAAAATAGCCGTCAGAGACGTTGTAATGAACAAGACAATTACGTCTGTGGCAGGCGTAGACCCCAGATGGATTTGCCGCAAACTTGCGAACCGTCATCTCGGAATGGTGTTCGTAGCAGAGAGGATGAATTCTGCTCGCCAATGCTGTGCCAGGCATGAGATTACCTCCTCAACCTGAAGTGAAGAAGCACCGCGGTCAATACCTTGAATTTGGGTGGCCCTAGTAACCCCGCTGAAGGAAACTTCACTGAGCAGGGAAACTAACACTCTGGAATGTAGACGTCAATGACTAGTCGTTGCCGTTAGTATTTGCAGCGACCTGCTTGCCAGCTGCCCTAGCCGCTCGAACTCCAATCCGAAGGCGGAAACGCCACCCGCCAGAAACTTGGCGCGGGCTTTGCGAATTCCACTGCGACCGTTGGCGGTCCTGCCAGTTCCTTATTCACGGAGACTACGCGGCACTCTTGCTGCTCCCCGCTGGCCATGTTTTGCAGGAACAGTCTTTGCCTGGGAGCTACCATGCCCTTCAGAGCCAGCAGTGCGCCATGCGCATTCACCACAAGGGTCTTCGTGCTTTCATGGAACTGCGGGCCTTCTTTCGGCGGTCTGTGGACGACAACGGGAACGTCCAAATCAATCCGCCGGCTGCGCCGGCTTTTCAACCGCAGCGTTGGCTTACCGAGATTTTGGCTGTCCATACAGAATCAGGATAAGCCGCAATGCCCGATCCGGACTCAAATGTGGCACCGGAGTTTCCAGGCGGGCTAACTGGCCATGTGTTCAGGTGCTATTTAGGGATATTCCTCGCCAAAATTCCTGGCCCTCTCGCTCCAAACATTTATGATTGGTACAGGGATTTCCCCATAAAACCATTCGCGAGGTTCAAAATGATAAAACACCTTTGGATCTTACCGTGCGCCTTGCTTGCTATACCCGCGTTGTGTGCTGGTCAGACGGTACAGCCCAAACCCGTTTCCAAGAAGAGCTCTACATCTTCGACAAAGTCACCAAACACCGCGCCGCACCCGGCGGCCCCATCCGCCAAAATTGTTTACGCGGAACTAACCATCGGTGAGTTGATTGCTGAGGATGCCAATCGCTGGACCGACAAAATGTCTGCCCACGCCGCCGTCAGCGGGTTTATCACTCAGGTAGCAAAAGGAACCGACGGCGATACGGATGTCCGCATTTGCGAAAATCCCAAAATTGAGGGCATGGATCGCGCGCGCTGCATTGTGGCCAAGTGCATATCCAAGCTTCCTTGCGATTTGCCGCCAGTTGGCAGGCCCGTCACTGTGAAAGGAATCACCCGCTACGACGCCAAGGTCGGCACGCACTGGTGGGAGATTCATCCTGTCGAAGAAATAGAAAAGTAGGCCCAACTCTTAATAGCCAACCAAGCCCTGCACAACCCATGACAGGCGCGCGCTCCGAAAACTAATTCACCACCAGTTTTCGCCGAACGCGCGGCCAACTCGCTGCATTTGCAGCCCAAGTTTCACGAGCCGCTAATCAAAAATAAAGATAGGGAACCTGCGGTATCTGCCCGCCGGCCTCAAACTCAAAACATTTGTGGCCTTGCGGATGCTCCCAGAACTTATAGGGGATATCCTTGTAATCTTCCGGACTCGGCGCGGAAAAGTCCGTGCACAATGTGAACTTTGAACCCGCGCCTGCTTTGTACTCCAGTGTCCGTGCGGTCACCGGGTCTTTGGATGCCTGTTTTTGCTCCTCGCTCAGTGTCGCGGGCAGTTGCTGATTATGTTGCCCATAATAGTAGTTGATCTGTCCCGCAAGCTGCCCAATCGATTGGATCCGTTTCTCATCCGCTCGAATCAGCCGCTGCGACCCTGGCCCCCGAGTTTTCCAGAACCCCAGCCCCACCACGATGCAAATGGCCACCATCGCCATCAACGCGGCCGCCGTATCCCTAGTGAGTTTCATCGGCTTTTCCCCTGGCCGCTTCCCGCAGCGACCCGAAGTAATACCAGAACACCCCGCCCGAAATCGCCAGGGTTACCGCCACCTTCGCAAAAAACCGCGCCGTCAGCTCCCCCTTCAGGAAGAACGTCAGGAAGGTAACGACGTCCCCGATCATCACGCCTGCCGCGATCAGCAGCGCCAGATATGTCAGCCACTTTCGCACGCCCGAATCCAGTTTTTCCGGTGCTCGCCGCGTCTCCGACAAAATCACCCGCATCACCAGGAGGTAAATCGGGAACGTCACAATCACCGCCGCAAGCTCGCTGCTCATCTGGCTCACCATGTACTGCCCGTAGTTATGCGGCGCCAGCGGATCGGGAATCCAATTCTCAATCAGGATGAAACAAATCGAACCGGCGGCAATCGTCCAGGTCGCCAGGGTCGAAAACGCCAGCAGGTAAAGAAATGCGTCCTTCGCTGGTGTGGTGCTCTTCCGGCCAACGGGCACTTTCACGCCGCTTAAAGACTCATAGTGACGAGTTAGAATTCTCCATATCTCCGCCCTCGGCCAGCCTTCGCTTTCCAGCATTCCCAAGATCGCTTCATCACTCGCGCCTTTTTCTTTTGCAGCCGTGATAAAACTCAACACTTCAGGAGGAGGGGTGTGCGTCATAGTTTGCTAAGCCTCCGGACAAACCATTTCCCATCGGGTTATGTCGTCTCTTACTTGGCGTCCGGATTATAAGACATGTTGCCGAAAAATAGGCTGGTGTTCTTACCGGCAGGTCGCTTCTGTCTTGCGCGCAAGCGTCTTCGTCCCGGCATCACGGCAAGGTGGCGGGAATCTCTAGTTTCTCGACAATTCCCGCCCTTTTCCGTTCGCCATGGACCACTCCGTTTCTCGAAATTACTTCCCACCGCCGTTACTCAGCGGCAGATTCACTGCCGCCATTTCCTGCCGCTTCGCCAGCTGCTGCTCCTCGCGCGTCTCCAGCAGCTCCCGGCCCTTCTCTTGCCCCGACGCCCAGATCTGCGCCAGGAAATACCGCCCTTCATAGTTGTGGAACACTACGTGTGACTTTGCCACGGCCTTTTCTCCACGGCTGATCACCGGCATCGTCAACGCGTGCGCCACGCCATTCCCATCTTTTCCTTGAATCTGCAGCCAACCGCCCTGCACCAGCACGGTGTATTCACCAGCGGGCAGCTTGTTGTTCTCCACCTCGAATGCAAACGGCGCCTCAAACTTTACTACCCGGTCCGCTTGTTGCGCCCGAACCCCAACGCCGCTTCCAACGATTGCCAATCCTGCCAGCACTATGCTTCTGAGTAAGCTTTTCATTTCCGTTCTCCTTGTTTGAAATTGGTTCCGTTCCTGAGGAACGCGCCCAATTTCACAGAACCCGGCCGGCCCGACAATGCCCGCCTGGTAAGCCACGGGAAAAAGAAATCTCACCGTCCAAAGCATAGAAAAAACATGCCTTAACCATCTTTCTCAACCGCGATTGATACCCTCCCTACTAAACTTTTTGTGCTACAGTTCCGTCTTTACCAGCAGGAGATGTTTCGTGACCACCTCGCCCCAGCTTCCCACCGTCGTCCGCTTCGGCGCTTACGAGGCCGACTTGCTCTCGGGCGAACTCCGCAAATCCGGCATCCGCCTGAAGCTCCAGGATCGTCCCTTCCAGATCCTCGCCATCCTTTTAGAACACCCCGGCCTCGTCGTGACCCGCGAGCAGCTACAAAAACGACTTTGGCCTGAAGACACCTTCGTCGATTTCGAGCATGGCCTCAACACGGCCATCAACAAACTCCGCGACGCGCTTTCCGATGAAGCCGACAACCCCCGCTTTATCGAGACGCTTCCCAAGCGCGGCTACCGCTTCATCGCTCCCGTTTCCGCCAGCGCCGTGCCCCGCGCACACTTGCACGCCGTCGAGGCAGTGAACTCGCCAATTCCTTTTGCTGTTCCGGCAATTTCTCCGGCTGGCTCGCCTGCGGTTTCGCCTGTCACTCCGCCAGCCCCGGCTGTCCGATATCGTTTGACCACGTACCTGACCCCTGCGGTGATGTTGCTCCTCTACGTCGCTCTAATTGCCGCCTGGTATTTCTACTCGCACTCCCGCGGCGGCGGGGAGCGCGCCGAAATTCGAATCGCGCCGCTGAACGGGCTTCCCCGGGAAAGCGACGCCTCGTTTTCGCCGGATGGCGATCAAGTCGCGTTCGTGTGGGCCGGGGAAAAAAAGAACTACGCTCACATTTATGTTTCGCAGATCGGGGCCGCCGATTCTCCGCGCCGCCTCACCAGCGCAGACGATCAATCTTTCGAATTTGCTCCCGCGTGGTCCCCCGACGGCCGCTATATTGCTTTCTTTCGCTTCAACCAAAAGGAGCAGTCGCTTTCCGTCTACATTACCGCCTCGCTTGGCGGCTCCGAACGCCGCCTCTACACGGTGCACTCCTCCCGCAAAGTCGACGCGCTTGATTGGTCCCCAGACGGCAAATATCTGGCCTTCTGCGACAGCGCTTCCCCGGTTGAGGCTTCCAGCATTTTTCTCCTATCACTCGACACGCTCGAAGTACGGCCGATAACCTCGCCAACCGCAGGGACCCTGGGCGATTCCTCTCCGGCGTTTTCCCCAGATGGAAAATCGCTCGCGTTTGTCCGCAACACTCTCGACGTTCTCGAAATCTATCGCGTTTCGCTCGCCGGAGGTCCTCCAACGCAAATTACCTTCGACCACGCCGATGTTCAGGGAATCACGTGGACACCCGATAGCAAAGACCTGGTCTTCTCTTCTTCCCGGCAGGGTTCTCCAAGCCTTTGGCGCGTTTCAGCACAAGGCGGCACGCCGCAGCGCCTTCCGATCGCAGGGGCAGGCTGGTCCATGCGCCCCGCGATCAGCCGGAAAGGGAATCGCCTGGCGTACACCAGCGTGAATTACTCCGTTGCAATCTGGAAGGGGGCGCTCACCCCTGATCACAAGATCTCCGGGCCACTCGAACGCTTCATCACTTCCACAGGACTCGAGGAAGGTCCGCAGTACTCCAATGACGGCAAGCACATCGTGTTTCAATCCACCCGCACCGGGTATCACGAAATCTGGCGGGCCGATGCCGACGGCTCCAACACCGTCCAGCTCACGCATTTTTCAAAGAATCTCACCGGCACGCCGCGCTGGTCGCCGGATTCCCGGCAGATTGCGTTTGACTCGCGTCCCGGCGACCATTCCCAGATTTTCGTAATCAATTCCGAAGGTGGTCAGCCACGGCAGGTAACTCAAGGGGATTTTGACAGCGCCGTTCCAAGCTGGTCCGTGGATGGCCAGTGGGTTTACTTTGCTTCGAACCGCAGCGGCGAGTGGCAAGTCTGGAAGATTTCTCCCGCGGGAAATTCGCCCACGCAAATAACGAAGCAGGGAGGCTTCGCCGCGCTTCCTTCCTTCGACGGCAAATATCTTTATTATGCGAAGGGCCGCGATCTCCCGGGCATCTGGCGCGTCCCAACAAACGGTGGCGAAGAAACAAAAATGTTTGATGGTCCCCCTGTCGGCGGCTGGGGATACTACGCGGTCACTTCCGATGGCATCTTCTATCCCGAGGTAATTGCGCCAGCCAAACCCGGACTTTACTTTTACTCCTTCGCCTCCAAGACAATTTCGCTGGCGATGCTTGGCGACCACCAGCAACCTAGCAACGGCGCCCCGGCGCTCGCCATTTCGCCGGATGGGCGGAGCATGCTGATCAGCTTCCAGGAGCAACCCCTCGTCTACATCATGCTCGTCGAAAATTTCCGCCCGTAACGGCCCACCCTCAGTGCGTGTGTCATCCTGAACGCATCCGACAAGGATGCGTGAAGGATCTCAACGAAGCTTCAAGCACAAAATGAGCGCGGGAACTCCTACGAGTCCTTCGGCGCCCGTTTACAATTGCGCCAATTTTTGTGATGTGTTGGTTTTGAAACGACTGCTCTGAGGTCTAAAACAATCCCGGAATCTTCATTCCCGCCATGCCGGGGATTCCGCCCGCCAGGCTCTTCATCTGGTCCGCCAGTTCATCATCCACGCGCCGCGAGGCTTCGTTCACCGCCGCCCGCACCAGGTCCTGCAGCATTTCCTGATCCTTGCCCGCAAACACTTCCGGCTCGATTCTCACTTCCAGCACTTGCTTCTGGCCGTTCATCTTTACGGTCACCATGCCGCCGCCGGCCGACGCCTCCACCGCAACGGAATTCACTTGCCGCTGCAAGTCTTCCTGTACCTGCCGCATCCGCGAAAGCATTTGTTGTAGGGCGTTCACTTCCATGTTCATGTCAGCCTCACTTTGCCGTGTGGCTTATTCCTCGCCTTGCCGCCGCACTTCGGAAATTCTCCCGCCGAACCGCTGCAACATCGATTTCACCATCGGGTCGTTTTCGAACTGCGCTCGAATTTCCTGCGTGCTGCTTGCGGCTCGCGATGCATTTGCATCCTTTGCCGCACCAGTTTCCAGCTTAGCACAGACGCGCACCGCTCGCCCTAGTACCTTGCCCGAAGCGTTACGGATTTTCTCCAGCGTGTCTCGCCCTTCGATCAATCCCGCGAATGTGCTCTTCTCCGCTGGAAAATAAATCCGCAATTCCATTCCGTCCAGTTCCCATCGCGAAGAATGTTCCAGCAACTCCCCGATAAATTTCTGCTGCCCCTGTATCGCCGCCTTAATCTCCGCCACCTGCGCCGCTTCCAGTCCGCTTGCCGCAACCTCTCGCAATTTTTCTTTCGCCGCGGGCACAGCCGCAACTTGTGGCACAGACACTCCTGCTTGCCCCGAAGGAGCCTGAAGGGCCTGTGCGCCTTTTTCTTTCATCTCCAGTGCAGGCGCGACCGCTGCACCTGATACACTTACAGCAACTGCCTCAGGTTTTGCCACCGCCATCTCTTCGTTTTTGTAGCGGCCGCTTTCTGAAGCGGGCGCTTTTTCCTGGGTGAACCCCATCCCACCGGAAAAACTCGGAGCCGTCGCTGCTGCGCTCATAGCTCCTGCTGTTGCCGATCGGGAAGGCAATGCCGGCACCACGGAACTCGAACCCGAAATTCGCGGCGCAGATCCTCCGCCGGGTCCATTACCGCTCGCACTCTTCGCCTCTGCCAACAATTCCTCCAGCGGAGCCAACCGCGCCGCGTTGACCAGCCGCAGCAATCCCATCTCCAGATGCACTCGCGGATCCATCGCCCGCCGCAACGCATCATCTGTCTGCAACAAAATCTGAAAGTATCGCGTCAGATCCTCTTCACTGAAAAGCGCCGCCGCCTTTGCCAATCCCGGCCGCTGGTCCGGCGTAGCCGCGAGCAAATCCGAATCCGCCCCGCAAACCCGCGCGATCAAAAGATTCCGCATGTGCCGGATCGCTTCGCGGCAGAAATGTTGCAGGTTGCGTCCCTCTTTCTGGAACCGGTGCACCAGCCCCAGCGCCCGCTCGGCCGACTGCTCCGCAATCGCCTGCACCAGTTCATTCAGCGCGTCTTCCGGCACTACGCCCAGCAAATCTCGCACCGCCTGGTCTTGAATATCGTCGCCGCAATACGCACGCGCCTGCTCCAGCAGCGAAAGCGCGTCGCGCATGCTGCCTTCCGCCATTCGCGCGATCACCGCCAGCGCGCCATCCTCAATTTTCAGATTTTCTTTTGAAGCAATATATTTCAGCCGGTCGGTAATCTCATTGAACGTCAGCGCCCGGAAATGAAAATGCTGCGACCTCGAGCGGATCGTATCTTCCAGATCTTCCGGCTGCGTCGTCGCCATCACGAAAATCACCCGGTCTGGCGGCTCTTCCAAAGTTTTCAGCAATGCGTTTGAGGCCTCGCCCGTCAGCATGTGAGCTTCGTCCAGGATCACCACTTTGCTTCGCGAAGCAGCCGGGGCGTACCGCACCATCTCCCGCAACTCGCGAATCTGATCAATGCCGCGGTTCGATGCCGCGTCAATCTCAATCACGTCCAGCGAACTTCCCGCCGCAATCTCCTTGCACGAATCGCAAACCCCGCAAGGCTCCGGCGTCGGCCCGTTCACACAGTTCATCGCCTTGGCCAGAATCCGCGCCGCCGTAGTTTTTCCCACGCCGCGCGCCCCGGAAAAAATATAGGCATGCGCCACGCGATCCTTCTTGATCGCGTTCGCCAAAGTCTCCGTCACATGCTCCTGCCCCACAAGATCCGCAAACGTCTGCGGCCGCCACTTCCGTGCAATCACTTGGTAAGTCATACGTGTCGGTGTGCCGTGCTCCTCGCCATTTCAGCAAATCGTGGCTTCATTTTCAGCGTCCGCCCCGCAAAAGTCAAAACCCTTGTAGACAATTTGGGGGGCTGTGCAGATGTGACTGTTCAATCGATCGGAGTTGCGGAATTCAGCACTTCATAAAAAGCGGGTAAGTCTTCGCGGTCACCGAAGAAGGCGGCCCGGAGATTGTATTGAATGCCATTAGGTTGCGTGGAGCAGAGAGATTCCCAAAGGACGGAAGGATAGAGGGTGTTTGAGGGATGGTCAGCTCCGTCACTGTAGATGTGCTTGTATTCGTAGCATGTAGCTGTAAGCACCCCAACTTGGACTCTCCTGACGCCAACGTGGGTGGTATGACCAGTGGTGAGTTCGTGGTTCGGGCGCCACCACTCGTCGGCGTGTTTCGGATCACTGGTGTAGAAAACACTGTTGGAAGGCATACGATGATTGAACCAGATGGGAGTTAATCCATATTGTGCGGCGCCGTGGTTGCTGAAAAAAGCCACAAGGAAAATACCGTCCGAGCTCTTGATGATCAGCCAATTCAACGGAGCAGCGACACGATAGTGTGGGACGCCAGTGCCTGAATAGACGATATGGGAAGCCACGGGAAGGAAGAACAACACGAGCATGGAACACGCAGCGGGTAAGAGCAAGGAAATGGTTTGGAGTATCCGGAGGTACTTTGCGCAACGAGGATGCAGTTTTCGCCAGGAACGATAGCCGAGCCAAGCCTTAGCCTCGGCCGCGATGCTCCACTTTGCCGTCTTGCTGCGAAACCACACGACCGCGGCGCAGATCAGAGTAAAGCCCAATACGAGTGTGAGTGGAGCGAATCTACTGCCGAGAGAATTCAAATAGGCAGCGAGGACCGCCGCAAATATGAATCCGAAGAAGAGGAATACGAGTTCGCTGGCAAATAAGAGAAATTTCTTGAATAGCCGCAAATGAATCCCTATGGTCAGCCTGCCATCGTAGCGAGATCAAACGGAAACGAAGGCTGCTAGCAATGTAGACACCTGCGTAAGGCAAAAGGTGCCCGAGGATTCACTAAGAACAATTTCTTCCAAATCGAGGAACTTCGGGGTCTCCGCGGCACACTCGGCTTACCCGGTACCGTTGCTCCCTTCCGGGCCTGGCGGGGTTCGCGGGACCTCGTTGCACGAAGCCCGAAGTTCCACGATTCGGCAGTCGTCGTCTTCTCGACTGCTCCTAAATCTTAGCACACACTCCTGCCCGTGGAGTTCATCCCGCCGGCCCACCTCGATCGCGTTCCTACTACCTGCGGCCGCAAAGTTCGTTCTCTTCTTATCGCCGGCTCTCTTGCTGTTCACGGCACATCCATCCAACGCTCCTCCAGCCAGCAGGCATCTTCCGCTAAACTATCCTCGGTTGGAGTTCCTCCCTAACCGCCTGGCCACCGTTCGCGGCGGCAGTCAGGTCCGCGCGCCAGCGCAAGCCCGCCTCACCGGCGGCCGCTCCCCACGTCACGGGGACACCAAACCTGCACGCACGTGCAGCAGGAGGAATCTCATGAAAGCAGTTGTCTCTGTAGTTCTGGTTTTTGCGTTAGCTCTTTCCGCAGTTTTACCTTCGCCCGTTTCCGCCGAACCTCGCCAGATCATTCAAGGCACGGAAGTGCACCTTACTCTCCTCACTCCCATTAGCACTTCCACGAGCCGCGACGGCGACCCCTTCATCGCCGCTCTCGCGCAACCGCTCGCTCTCGACAGCCGAATCATTCTTCCCGCAGGCACCCGCATCCACGGCGTCGTCGGCACCATCCAACGGCCCAAAAATTTTTCCCTCTTCCGCGGCCAGGCCTACATGAACCTCGCCTTCAAAAGCGTTGAGCTCGACAGCCGCCTCATCCCCGTCCAGATG
>Ga0209647_1004247_pt1 | contig 10849 bp, 10 predicted proteins | sample GraSoi_2013_60cm_FD_185827 | JGI IMG/M metagenome (GOLD analysis project Ga0209647, IMG submission 185827) | Grasslands soil microbial communities from the Angelo Coastal Reserve, California, USA - Sample 9_17_2013_60cm (SPAdes) (version 2) | ecosystem: Environmental > Terrestrial > Soil >...
GGGGGGGGGGGGGGGGGGGGGGGTGAACTGCGCGAATCTTTTTGCATGCCCCCTCCCTATCCCTCCCCCGCAAGCGGGGGAGGGAACGCCGCGGCACGAGCGGCCCCCTCAGAACGATTCAGCTCTGCTTAAGGACTCGCCCCTCCCGCGCCGGCATACTCCATGCTGCGAAACTGCCGCTGCGCGCCACCTCGCGCCGCGGTGGCCGTGGCGGCCCATTTATCCTAGTCTTGCGACACCGGTATCCGTTCGCCGGCACGGGGCAACCCATGGCACCGGCTCAGATCAAGCGCCGCGTCTTCCTCGCGCTGCTCGCCGCGGCCGCCTGGCCGCTCGCGGCGCGCGCGCAGCAAACCAAAAAGATTCTGCGGGTCGGGGTGTTGTGGCCGAACCCGCCGGCGACATTCGAGTTCATGCGCCAAGGCTTGAATGACTTCGGCTACGTCGAGGGTCAAAACGTCGCTTTCGAGTTTCGCTGGGCGGAAGGCAAGCTCGATCAGCTGCCCGAATTGGCCGCCGAGCTCGTTCGCCTTCAGGTGGACGTTATCGTGACGCTCGCGCCTCAAGCGACGCTGGCGGCCAAGCAAGCCACGCAGACGATTCCGATTGTCTTCGTGGCGATGGGCGATCCTGTCGCGAGCGGAGTCGTGGCAAGCCTCGCGCGGCCGGGCGCGAACCTGACGGGCACGACCCGGATGATCTCCGAGATGAGCGCCAAGCACGTGGAGCTCATCAAGGAGGCGGTCCCCTCGCTCGCCAGACTGGCCGTCCTCTGGAATCCCACCAATTCGTCGCACGCCCCGGCGCTGCAGGCCGTCCATGCCGCTGGCCGCGCGTTGTCGCTGCAAGTTCAACCGTTGGAAGTACGCGCAGCCGCCGAGCTCGACGGTATTTTCGATATCGTCGTCCGAGAAAGAGCCGACGGCGTCCTCTTCATCGCCGACCCCGTCTTTTTCATCGCCCTCAAGCGCATGGCGGACTTCGTTGCGTCGAGCCGCCTGCCTGCCATCGCCAACTTTACCGAATTCCCCAAGCTCGGGGGCCTGATCGGCTACGCGCCGAGCATTCCGGATGAGTTCCGGCACGCGGCGAGTCACATCGACAAGATCCTCAAAGGCGCCAAGCCCGCCGATCTGCCGGTCGAGCAGCCGACGCGCTTTCAGCTGGTGATCAACCTCAAGACCGCCAAGGCGCTCGGCCTCGAGCTGCCGTTGATGTTCCTCGCCCGCGCCGACGAGGTGATCGAATGAACCGTCGCGCGTTCATGGCGCTGCTCAGTGCCGCCGCTGCGGCTTGGCCCTTTGCCACGCGCGCGCAGCAAAGCGAGCGCGTGCGGCGCCTTGGATTGCTGCAGGGACTGGCTGCGGATGATCCGGAATGGCAACGCCGCTTCGGCGCATTCAAACGCAGCCTCCAGGACTTGGGCTGGACCGAGGGCCAAAACGTCACATTCGAAGGCCGCTTCGCCGACGCCAAACCCGAGCGGCTGCCCGCGCTTGCCGCCGAGCTTGTTCGTGCAAACGTCGATGTCATCGTCACGAACGCAGCACAACCGATCGAGGCTGCCCGCAAAGCGACCAGCACCATTCCCATCGTCATGGCGTCGGTGGGCGATGCGGTGGCCGCCGGCTACGTCGCCAGCCTGGCGCGGCCGGGCGGAAATGTCACCGGACTGACGCTGGTTGCCACCGATCAAAGCGCAAAGCGGCTGCAGCTTCTCAAAGAAATCGTGCCGAATCTCGTTCGCGTCGCGGTGGTTTGGAACGGCAACGCGTCCGGCCATCGCCTGCAGCTTCGGGAGATGGAGCTGGTGGCGCCGGGACTGGGGATGACCTTGCAATCGCTTCCGCTGCGCAGTGGCGAGGACATCGACGCGGCCTTGCAGGCCGCCGCGCGGGCGAACGCGCAGGCGCTCTTCACCATGGACGATCCGCTCGTTCTATCGCAGCGTGCGCGCATCGTGGAATTTGCGATGCGGCAGAGACTGCCCGTCATGGGCGAGTTCAGGTCCGTTCCCGAGGCCGGTGGGCTTGCGAGCTATGGCCCGAACCTGCTCGACAATTGGCGCCGCGCCGCGCGCTACGTCGATAAAATATTCAGAGGCGCCAAGCCCGCCGATCTGCCGGTCGAGCAGCCCACCAAATTCGAGCTGGTGATCAATTTGAAAACTGCGGCTGCGCACGGCCTCACCCTTGCGCCCGGCGTGCTGGCCATTGCCGATGAGGTGATCGAGTGAGCATCCGTAGGGTGGGCAAAATCGCTCTCTGTACTGGTGCCGCGTGGGCGACCAGGGCGTTCACGCCCGTCTTCGACGGGCTGTGGCGGGCACGATTTTGCCCACGCGAAAGAAACGAGCAGCGCGCCTTTGCCCACCCTACGGCATTGAGAAAGCGCCTGCGGGAATGAGATCTTAAACGAATTATCAACCGTAAATGCCTGATTAATATTGCGCTTTGAGAGGTTCGAAGCCCTGCGATTGCCCTCAGACGCGGCACAGGAATTTCGCAAAAAATCACAGAATTGTCGGGAACCGCGCATTCTCTTGCGGGTTAAGGATTGGATGGACGGCCCTGGGGGGGACGGCATGCGGACAGCCCAAGACTACCAGCAGCGCGCTGCCGAATGTGTGCGGCTCGCTCGTAACTCCACTCATGCGACCAACAAGGCGCTCCTGCTCGAGATGGCCCTCACCTGGGTCAAGCTGGCCGAGCAGGCAGAGGCAAAGGAGAGCGAGGCGAGGTTGCCTCCCTCGTTGCGTCTGGTGCGGGTCGCTGCGGGTCAAGGAGCCTAGCCATGATCTTCCCCTTCATCGCGGATGGCTGCTTCGATCCCGAGGCGACCAAAATCATGGGCGATGTGTTCGACGAGATGATCTGGTCGCTCGACCAGTTCGGCCGGCCACGCATCATTCAAGAGGCGGTCGCGCGGCACGTCATCAAGGCCGTGCGCGACGGCGAGCGCGACCCCGACGTCATCTATCAACGGGTGCTCGCGGCGATGACGTCGAAGCTCGGCCTCGCCGAGGCAAGCCGAGAGAGCGCCAGCCGCGCACCGGGAGGAACCGGGGCTTCCGCCGGCTAACCGGTTGACACGCGCGAAGCGCGGGACTCGAGCCTGCGCCTTTCCGTTTAATCCGTGAGACAGGTCGGGCCGCGCGCTCGGTCCGTTCCCTCCCCGCTTGGGGAGGGACAGGGAGAGGGCGTGCAACCGCGGCGAATTCAGAACAATTCAGATCTGCGTCAGGGACTTGGCCGCGGTTTCGTGGCAACTTGAGCCTGCCGAAGACCGCCGGCGCCATCTTGCGCCGGTACGATGCTCGGCCGGCGGATGGCGGGAGGAGGGACATGCTCGAGCTTCGGCGGCGCGAGTTCCTCACGCTGCTCGCCGGCGCGGCGGCCGCGTGGCCGCTCGTGGCACGCGCGCAGCAGGGCGAGCGTAAGCGCCGAATTGGCGTGCTTATGAACCTTACCGCCAACGACCCGGAAGCATTGCGCCGCATGAGGGCGTTCGAGCAAGGACTCCAGCAGCTAGGCTGGACCGAGGGCGGCAACGTGGGGATCCATACGCGCTGGGGCGCGGGCAGTGCCGACCGCTTTCGCACCTATGCCATAGAATTGGTCGCTCTCAAACCGGACGTCGTGTTGGCTGCTGCGGGTGCGACCATGCCTTCGTTGCTCCAGGCGACCCGCACCGTGCCGATCGTGTTCGTGCTAGTCCCGGATCCCGTCGGCGCCGGCTTTGTCGAGGGCCTGGCGCGGCCGGGCGGCAACGCTACGGGGTTCACGAATTTCGAATACGGCCTGAGCGGGAAATGGCTGGAGCTACTCAAAGAAATCGCGCCGCGGGTGACGCGGGCGGCGGTCCTGCGGGATTCCAGCGAGCCTGCCGGGATCGGCCAATGGGGCGCAATCCAGAGCATGGCGCCGTCACTTGGAGTGGAGGTGGGTTTGATCGGCGTCCGCGACGCCGACGAGATCGAGCGCGGCATCGCTGCATTTGCGCGCGGATCGAACGGAGGTCTAATCGTGACTGGGAGCGCGCCGGCGGCAGTCAATCGTGAAATGATTATCGCACTTGCGGCCCGGCACCGTTTGCCTGCGGTTTATCCGAACCGGTACTTCGCTAGCGATGGCGGCCTAATCTCTTACGGTCCTGACGCGATTGACCCGTTCCGACGCGCGGCCGGCTACGTCGACCGCATTCTCAAGGGCGAAAAGCCAGCCGACCTGCCGGTGCAGGCGCCGACCAAGTACGAACTGGTCATCAATCTCAAGACCGCGAAGGCGCTCGGTCTCGACATGCCGCCATCGGTGCTCGCCCGCGCCGACGAGGTGATCGAGTGACGCTGAGGCTCAAGGCACCAATCCGTTCGTCCCCGCGAGGGGCACCCCGCGACGCTCGCGTCGCGGGGACCCCGTTGCGGGGACCCAGAACCACAGAGCGTGGCTCCTGGATTCCCGCTTCCGCGGGAATGAGCGGAATTGCGCGGCGCGCGTTCATCGCCGGTCTCACCGCCGCCGCCGCGTGGCCGCTCGCAGCCCGCGCGCAACAGGGCAAGCGGATGCGGCGCATGGGCGTTTTCACGGGCGTAGGCGAAGAGGATTTGGATACGCAGGCCCGCCACGCGGCGTTGCTGCAGGGCCTGGCGCAATTGGGCTGGACCGACGGCCACAACCTACAAATCGACTTCCGTTGGGGCCGCGGTGACGAAGAACGCATTCGCAAATCTGCGACCGAGTTGGCTGCGCTTGCGCCGGACGTCGTCTTCGCCACGGGCAGTGCGGGAGTGGGGGCGATGCTCCGTGTGACCCGCACCGTGCCGATTGTGTTCGCGATTGTCCCCGATCCGGTCGGTTCCGGCTTCGTCAATAGCCTGTCACGGCCGGGCGGCAACGCGACCGATTTTCTGCAGTTCGAATATAGTTTGAGCGGTAAGTGGCTTGAGCTTCTCAAGCAAATCGCGCCGGGCTTGACCCGAGCCGCGATCCTTTGGGATCCCGCAATAACCGCTGGGATCGGCCAGTTTGCCGTCATCCAGTCCGTGGCGCCGTCTCTCGGGGTGGAGGTAAGTCCGGTCAATTTGCGCGACGCCGGCGAGATCGAGCGGGCCGTCGCAACGTTCGCACAATCCTCAAATGGCGGTCTGATCCTGACGGCGAGCGCCTTGTCGGTCGTTCATCGCAATCTGATCGTCGCACTCGCGGTCCGGCACAAACTGCCTGCGGTGTACAACAACCGAAGCTTTGTCACCGACGGCGGCCTGATCTCTTATGGGGCTAATTTAATCGACCAGTACCGCCGCGCGGCCGGCTACGTCGACCGCATCCTCAAGGGCGAGAAGCCAGCCGATCTGCCGGTGCAGGCGCCGACCAAGTACGAACTGGTCATCAATCTCAAGACCGCGAAGGCGCTCGGTCTCGACATGCCGCCATCGGTGCTCGCCCGCGCCGACGAGGTGATCGAGTGAGGAGTTGTAGGGTGGGCAAAGGCGCGCTGCTCGGGTTGTCCGCGTGCGCAAAATCGTGCTCGCGCCGTGCCCACGCGTCGACCTTACAGCAGCCGATTTTGCCCACCCTACGGCGTGCCGATGAGGTGATCGAATGAAACGCCGCGCGTTCATCGCCGGTCTCACCGCCGCCGCCGCGTGGCCGCTCGCGGCACGTGCGCAGCAGAACGTGCGTGTACGGCGCATCGGCGTGCTGATGTACCTGGCCGCGGACGATGCGCAAGGACAAGCCCGTCTCGCGGCGTTCACACAGGCCCTGAAGCAATTGGGCTGGAGCGACGGCCGCAACCTGCGGATCGACACCCGCTGGGCCAATGCCGACGACATTCGCAAGCACGCGGCGGAGTTGGCCGCGCTGGCGCCGGACGTCCTCGTGGCTGGTACTGGCACCGCAACCGTGGCGCCGCTGCTACAGGCGACCCGCACCGTGCCGATTGTGTTCGTGAGTGTCATTGACCCGGTCGGCGCCGGTTTCGTCGCGAGCTTGGCACAGCCGGGCGGCAACGCGACTGGGTTCACGATTTACGAATACAGCATGAGCGGAAAATGGCTGGAGTTGCTCAAAGAGATCGCGCCGGGCGTGACGCGGGCGGCTGTCCTCCGGGACCCGGCCGTCGCCTCTGGGATCGGGCAGTTCGGCGCCGTCCAGATCGTGGCGCCGTCGTTGGGGGTGGAGTTGAGCCCGGTCGACGTGCGCGATGCCGACGAAATTGAACGCGCCGTCACGGCATTCGCGCGCGGCTTGAATGGCGGCCTGATCGTGACGGGAAGCGCATTGGCGATTAGTCATCGCCAACCGATCGTCGCACTTGCGGCCCGGCACAAACTGCCCGCGGTCTATCCCGCCTCCCTCTACGTCACAGCCGGTGGCCTCATCTCCTACGGTCCTGACCTGATCGACCCGTTCCGACGCGCGGCCGGCTACGTCGACCGCATTCTCAAGGGCGAAAAGCCAGCCGACCTGGCGGTGCAGGCGCCGACCAAGTACGAACTGGTCATCAATCTCAAGACCGCCAAGGCGCTCGGCCTCGACGTTCCCACCACGGTGCTCGCGCGCGCCGACGAGGTGATCGAGTGACGCTGAGGCTCAAGGCACCAATCCGTTCGTCCCCGCGAAAGCGGGGACCCAGTCGTTCGGCCGCACGACCATCCTGGATTCCCGCTTGCGCGGGAATGAGCGGGATAGAGCGCCGCGCGTTCATCTCGCTACTCGCCGGCGCGGCTGTCGCCTCGCCGCTCGCGGCGCGCGCGCAGCAGGGCGCAAAAATCCCGCGGATTGGCTGCCTCCTGACCGGCTCACTTGAATGGCCCGAGACACGCGCGACGCTCGACGCCTTCCGGCAAGGGCTGCGCGTACTCGGCTATGTGGAGGGGCAGAGCATCGTCACCGAATACCGAACCGCAGAAGGCAAGATCGAGCGATTTCCAAGCCTGGCGAACGAGCTGGTCGCGCTCAAGCTCGACCTCATTCTCGCCGCCGGTACGCCGGCGGCCAGCGCCGTGCAGCGAGCGACCACCACGATCCCCATCGTCGCGCCGGCCATGGGCGACCCCGTCGCAGACGGCCTCGTGGGCTCGCTCGCGCGGCCGGGTGGGAACGTCACCGGCTTGGCGTTCCTCGGCCCCGAGCTTGCCGCCAAACGTCTGGGTCTGCTCAAGCAAGCACTGCCCAACGCATCCCGCGTCGCCGCGCTTTGGCATCCCGGTGCTTTCGCCGAGCGCACGACGAGAGACATGTTGCAGGCGACCGATGCTGCGGCACGGAGTCTTGGCGTTGAGCTTCAGCTGCTGGACGTGCGGGGAGCCGACGAGTTCGACCGCGCCTTCTCCGCGGCGACCACAGGTCGTGCTGACGCGCTCCTCGTGTTGCCGAGCGCAGTCTTTTTCAACGCGCGCCAACGCATCGTCGACCTTGCTGCGCAGCATCGGTTGCCCGCGATGTGCCCCGCCAGGGAATTTGCGACCGCCGGCGGCCTCGTAGCGTATGGCGCGAGCATCCCTGACCTCTACCGCCGCAGCGCCAGCTACGTGGACAAGATCCTAAAAGGCGCCAACCCCGCCGACCTGCCGGTCGAGCAGCCCACGAAGTTCGAGCTCGTCGTCAATCTCAAGACCGCCAAGGCCCTCGGGATTACGATTCCGGAACCGTTTCTGTTACTCGCCGACGAGGTGATCGAATGAACTGCGGGCGCGAGCAGCGAGTCCGTTCGTCCCCGCGAAAGCGGGGACCCAGAGCCACAGAGCGTGGCTCCTGGATTCCCGCTTGCGCGGGAATGAGCGGAATTGCGCGGCGCGCGTTCATCGCCGGTCTCACCGCCGGCGCCGCGTGGCCGCTCGCAGCGCGCGCGCAGCAGGAGCGCATGCGGCACATCGGCGTGCTCCTGCCCGCAGTCGCGGACGATCCGGTATGGCAGGCCCGTCTCGCCGCGTTCTATCAGGGGCTGGCGCTATTGGGCTGGACCATCGGCCGCAACGTGCGCGTCGACGTTCGCTGGGGCACGCCCAACGCTGCCGAAATTCGCCGACAGGCGGCGGAATTGGCTGTGCTCGCGCCCGACGTGATTCTCGCTGGTGGCACTTCGCCCGTGGGGCCGTTGCTGCAGGCGACCCACAGCGTGCCGATCGTGTTCACGATCGCCAACGATCCGGTCGGTGCCGGCGCCGTCGACAGCCTGGCGCGGCCGGGCGGCAACGCCACCGGTTTCATGAGCTGGGAATTCAGCATAGGCGGGAAATGGCTGGAGCTGCTCAAGGAGATTGCGCCAGGCGTGGCGCGAGTGGCAGTGCTTCGCGATGCCAGCCAAGGCTTTGCAACCAGCATATTTGCTGCCATTCAGACCGCGGCGCCATCGCTTGGTGTGGAGGTGATCCCGGTCAATATGCGCGAGGCGAGCGAGATCGAACGGTCCATTACGACTTTCGCGCGCTCTCCCAATGGCGGTCTGATCCCATCGCCGAGCGCTGCAGTGGTGCGGCATCGCGATCTGATCGTCACGCTGGCGGCTCGGCACAAGCTGCCGGCGGTCTACTGGGAACGCTTCTTCGTCGCTGCCGGCGGCCTGATCTCATATGGGCCTGATCTGGTCGATCAGTTCCGGCAAGCGGCCGGCTACGTCGACCGCATCCTCAAGGGCGAGAAGCCGGCCGACCTGCCGGTGCAGGCGCCGACCAAATATGAGCTGGTCATCAACCTCAAGACCGCCAAAGCGCTCGGCCTCGACGTGCCGCCTACCGTGCTCGCCCGCGCCGATGAGGTGATCGAGTGAGGAGAGGCGCGTTCAGCATGCTCGGTGTGCTCCCTCTCCCCGGCGGGGAGAGGGTTGGGGTGAGGGGGTCCGAAGCCCATCGAGAGACCATAACCCCTCACCCCACCCCTCTCCCTATGGGAGAGGGAGCAGAGCGAGCGCGCGGCACGCACATCCGGATAGGCCGCCGCGCATTCATATCGCTCCTCGCCGGCGCAGCCGTGTGGCCGCGCGCGGCACGCGCGCAGCAGATGCTACGCGTCGGCTTTGTCGGCATTCAGCCGCGGGAGTCGTCGCTCTACAAGAATTTTCTCAGGCGCATGGCCGAACTCGGCCATCATGAAGGCCGCAACTTCGCCTTCGAATATATCCAGACACCGGATGTCGACAGCTACGAGAAGGACTATCGCGCGCTCGCCGCGCGCAAGATCGACGTGTTCCTGGCCGTCGGCAACGAGCGGGCGCTGCGCGCCGCGCTCGCGGTGGCGGGCGGCAAGCCGATCGCGTTTTTGGCCATCGATTTCGACCCGCAGGCGAAGGGCTATGTGGCGTCGCTCTCGCGTCCTGGCGGCAACGTCACCGGCCTTTTCGTGCACCAGGTCGAGCTCGCCGCCAAACGCGTCGAGATCGCGCGCGAGGGGTTTCCGCAGGCGAGCGTTCTGGGCATCGCATTCGACACGACTACGCGCGAGCAACGCGATGCCGCAGCGCAAGCCGCGCGCAATCTCGGCTTCGAGCCGCGCATGATCGAAATCAAAAGCGACCGGGGCTATGCCAGCGCATTTGCCGCGATGGATGATGCGCCCGGGCAGCCGCTCATTCTTCCGGCGGGCGCGATCTTCCTGCGCGACCGGGTGGCGATTGCGCAGGTATTGCTCGCGCGGCGCAGTCCGTCGATTGCCGCATTCCGGGAAAATATGGAGGCCGGCGCGCTGATCAGTTATGGCTACGACCTGATGGGCCTGTTCTACGACATCGCGAGCTTTGTCCACCAGATTGCGCGCGGCGCAAAGCCCGCGGAGATGCCGATCGAACAATCGCCGCGCTTTTACATGGCGGTCAATCTCAAGACGGCCGCGTCCATCGGGGCGTCGCTGTCGGATGTGTTCATCGCCCGCGCGAACGAGGTGATCGAGTGAGGCTGAAGCAGCGCGAGCGGCGAACTCGGTCTGCTCCCTCCCCCACGCGCCCCGGGCTTGCCCGGGTCGCGTCTTAATCTTGCGCAAGTCGGGCAAGCCCGGCTTGCGTTGGGGGAGGGCTGGGGAGGGGGGTCGTTGTTGTTGCCCGAGTCGTTTCCACCGACTCCGACCCCACCCCCAACCCCTCCCCACAAGGGGGAGGGGAGCAGACCGAGTATGCGGCGTGCGTGAAGCACGCACGGGCAAGCGGTATTCCACGCCGCATCTTCGTATCGCTCTTGGGCGCCGCGGCTGCGTGGCCGCTTGCGGCGCGCGCGCAGGACCGCACGTACCGTCTCGGCTTCCTGCTTCCCACTACGCGGCAGTCATCGCCGGTTGAGGCGTTTTTCGACGAACTTCGGATCAACGGGTTCGTCGAGGGAAAAAACCTCGCTGTCGTGCCGGGCGGCTTCGAGGCGACCGACGATAATCTCGCCGAGCGCGCGGCGGCTTTGGTCCGCGCCGCGCCCGATGCGATCATCGCCGGGCCTGCGCCGCCCCTGCGCGCGCTTCAGGCCGTCACTCGGACGGTCCCGCTCATCGGCATGTCCGAAGACATGGTGGGGGAGGGGCTCGTCGCATCGCTCGCCCGCCCCGGCGGCAACATTACGGGCATCAGTCTCTTGTCTCCCGAGCTCGACGGCAAACGCCAGGACATTCTCATCGAGGCGGTGCCCGGCGCGCGGCGGATCGCGGCGATCGCGGATTCCAGGCAAACCCCGCCGTACCACCTTGAGGCCCTGCAACACGCGGCGCGCTCGCGCGGCGTCGAGCTTTCGGTTTTCGGCGTCAATGGGCCCGAGGAGATCGCCTCCGCGATCGACGCGGCGAAGACCTCGGGTGCCGAGGGGCTGAATTTTTTGGCGACGCCGCTGTTCTCGCTTCCCGGCACGCGCAACAACGCGATCGTCATGGAGCGG
>Ga0209647_1004248_pt1 | contig 10849 bp, 9 predicted proteins | sample GraSoi_2013_60cm_FD_185827 | JGI IMG/M metagenome (GOLD analysis project Ga0209647, IMG submission 185827) | Grasslands soil microbial communities from the Angelo Coastal Reserve, California, USA - Sample 9_17_2013_60cm (SPAdes) (version 2) | ecosystem: Environmental > Terrestrial > Soil >...
GCACGTGCTCGATGCCGTCGACGCCGTCGTGCTCGCCGGGGAGAGCTCGCGTGTCCACGAGCGCCTTCCACAACACCTTGTAGAGAATCTCGTTGACCAGCGTGCTCTTGCCGGACCCGGACGCGCCGGTGATCGCCGTGAGCATCCCGAGCGGGAACGTCACGTCGATCGACTTGAGGTTGTTCTCGCGCGCCCCGCGGACGACGATCGCCTTCCCTGAGCCCGTGCGCCGCGTTTTCGGCGTCGCGATCGACCGTCTGCCCGACAGAAACTGCCCCGTCGGGGAGGAACGCGCCCTCAGGATGTCGTCGATCGTCCCCTGGGCGACGACGGTGCCGCCGTGGACGCCAGGGCCGGGACCCATCTCGACGATGTGATCGGCGGCGCGGATCGTTTCCTCGTCGTGCTCGACCACGATGACGGTATTGCCGATGTCGCGAAGCCGCTCGAGCGTCGCGATCATCTTGACGTTGTCCTTCGGGTGCAGGCCGATGGTGGGTTCGTCGAGCACGTAGAGCATGCCCATGAGCCCCGACCCGATCTGCGTGGAGAGGCGGATGCGTTGCGACTCGCCGCCCGACAGCGTCCCCGATCGCCGGTCGAAGCTCAAGTAGTCGAGGCCGATGCCCATGAGGAGCTCGAGGCGGCCGCGGATCTCCTTCAGCACCTGCCGGCCGGCGTCGGCGCCACGCCCGGTCACTCTCACCGCGCCGAGAAACGCGTGCAGCTCGTCGAAGTGGAGCCGGCCGACGTCATGGAGTGTTTTGCCGGACACGCCGAACAGCAACCGCGTCGCGCGCAGCCGCGCGCCGTTGCAGTCCGCGCACGTGCGCTCGACCATCACCTTGTCGAGCCACGCCTCCATCTTCGAGCTGGTTTCACCCCGCTGCCGGTAGCGGCGGTAGTACCGCTCGATCCGGCGGGCGCCTCCGTGAAAGCCGGTCTCGTGCCCTTCCCACTTTTCGCGACCGATTTTCGCGCCAGGCGGCGCCGTCAGCCTGATCTTGCGGTCGATCCCGTAGAGAATTGCGTGGCGGATCGTCTCGGGAAGCGCTTTCCACGGCGTATCCAGCGAAAACCCGAGGACGGTCGAGAGGGTGTACATGACCCGTCCGTCCCAGGTGTCGGGGTTGTACTTGTACGCCTCGCGCACGAAACAGCCGCCGGCGATACTGCGCTTCGGGTCGGGCACCAGGAGCTCCGGGTGCGTGAGCTTGTCCACGCCGAGGCCGCCGCACGTGCGGCACGCGCTTTCCGGGTTGTTGAACACGAAGTAGTCGGGGCCGATGTCGCCGTAGACGAAGTGGTGGGTCTTGCTGAAGCTCTCGTAGAAGGGCTTGTTCGCCTTCGGAAGGTGGACCTGGAGGAGGCCGTCGCCGACGAGCAGCGTCGCCGCGATGCCCGCCTTGATCGCCTTCTCGTGCTGCCGGCCGACGAGGAAGCGATCGACCAGGGCGTCCATGTGGGTCACCGAGGAGTCGTCGAGCTCGACCTTGTCGGACAGGTCGACAGGCTTGCCGTCGACGATGAGCCGGCGGACGCCCTTCTTGCGGATCTCGGTGAACGCGAACTCCAGGTCTTCTCCGTAGACCTTGAACACGGGCGCGCGCAGCTCGATCGCGGTCCCTTCCGGCAGCGACAGGATGGACTCGAGGATCTGGCTCGACGTCCGGCCCGGCACGGGCTCGCCGGTGCGCGGACAGTGCGCCTGCCCGATCGTGGCGTAGAGCAGGTTCAGATAGCTCGCGATGTCGGTCATCGTCCCCACGGTCGACCGCGGGTTGTTCGTGAGCGTCTTCTGCTCGATCGAGATGACGGGCGACAGGCCGAACACGAAATCCACGTCGGGTTTCGTCACCTGCGCGACGAACCGCTTCGCGTAGCTCGAGAGCGATTCCATGTACCGTCGCTGCCCTTCGGCGTAGATGGTGTCGAAGGCGAGGCTCGACTTGCCCGATCCCGACAGCCCGGTGACGACGACCAGGCGGTCGCGCGGGATCTCCACCGAGATGTTCTTGAGGTTGTGCACACGCGCGCCCTGGACGGCGATCGTCGTCCGCGCGGACGCAGGCTTCGGGCTTCGGGCTTTAGGCTTTGGGGCAGTCATCGGGAAAGATCAAAGAACGCGAGCTCCTGGACCTCCAGGTTGCTCTTCTTCGTCAGCCGGACCGGGGTCGAGGCCTTGCCGATGAGGTCCTGGTCGGCGAGGTACTCGCATGCACTGGTGACTCCCTCCACGTTGAAGTGCCGCTTGAAGTGATCTTCGATCTCGGCGGACGTGCGCGCCTCGCCGGCCTCGCGAAAGTACTCGAGGACCGGCGCGAAGAGCATCGGGGCACGTTCGGCCACGTAGCGCTCGGCCACCTCCAGCGCATCCCGCACGGCTTTCCGGGTCTTCTTCGCGTTCAGCAGATCGGTATAGATGGAGTGGAAGACGACCGGGTTGAGGGTCAGGGCCTGGAGGATCACCTCACGGTCGGCCAGCATGCGGCGGCCGATGACCTCGATGCGCGCGAGCGGCGTCGCCGCGTAGAGAATCCACAGCGCGGTGTAGTCGAGGTCGCCGCGCGTCAGAAACCACTTCCGCGCCTTGTAGAGTGGCGCAAGGGCGTGGGTCGCGGCTTGAAGCAGTTGCCGTTCGGCGTCGCGGTCGCCCATCCCCGCGAGCGCGGCGCACAGATCCCCGATCGTGGGGTCGTGCGTGTACAGCAGGCGGCCCTTGGCCAGGAACGCGTGAATGAAGGAGCTCCGGACGGAACCTTCGACCATCTTCCGGAACTCCGCGCGGGGGACGAGCAGCGCGTGAATGTTCACGCCATCCGCATACAGCGCCTTGTCGCCGGCCTCGATCTTCCGGTCGTCGACGGTCACGAGCACGAGGTCGACGTCGGACTTCGCCCAGACGGTATCGTGCGACAGGCTGCCGCAAAGGACCGCCGCGAGGATCGAGCGGTCTTCTTTGACCTGTTCGATGAACGACGCGAGCGCCGCCGTGAAACGCTGTTCGATCGACCCCAAGGCCATCCCGGGAGAGTTTATCTGAGACGGCTTTGGAATACGATAATGGTATGATATCGTATTAACATGAAGCGGGCCATCTCCGTGACGATCGGCGAAGACAACCTGCTCTGGCTCAAGGGACAGGCAGGCGCGAGCGCCAGCGGGAGCGTCAGCGAGGTCATCGACCGCCTGGTGCGGGACGCACGGGCCGGCGGGCGAACGGATGCGGCGGCGGTCCGGTCGATCGTCGGATCGATCGACCTGCCGGGTGACGACGAGGATCTCGAGGGCGCCGACGCCTACGTGCGGGGTGTCTTCGATCGGTCGCTGTCGCGGCCGATGCTCGTCAGGGAGCGGCCGCCAGCGCGGAAGGCCAAGCGGCGTGGCTGACCTCGACGCCGCGGTGACGGACACTCACGCGCTTCTGTATCACGCGGCGGGCAGCGCGCGGCTCGGGCGCCGCGCCGCCGCGCACTTCGATCGCGCGGAGCAGCGCCTCGCGATCGTCTACGTGCCCGCGGCCGTCATGTGGGAGGTCGCCCTGCTCGCGCGTGGCGCCCGCGCCAACCTCCGCCGCACGCCCCGCGAGTTCTTCGCCGATCTCTTCAGCAATCCCGCGTACCAGCCCTACGACCTGAGCGCCCCGCAGATCTTCGACGCCGACGACCTTCGGATCAATCGCGATCCGTTCGACGCTCTCATCTGCGCGGCCGCGCGCGACCTCGGGCTGCCGCTGCTCAGCCGCGACGCGGATATCGAACGGTCCGGGGCGTGTCGCGTCGTCTGGTAGGGCAGCGGCCTCCGTGTGGACAGGGCTCTCTAAGGCAGGTATCGCTCCCGGAGAATCTGGCACTGGATCAGTCTACCCACCAAGTCGCCGATCGAAAAGAGCCAGACGGTCGAAATGGACCCAGCCAGTCAGGCGGTGGCCGCCTTGTACATCTCGTCGATCTCCGCCGCCCAGGTCTGCTCCACGATTTTGCGCTTCACCTTCATCGTCGGCGTCAGCTCGCCGGATTCGATGCTGAACTCGCGCGGCAGCAGGCGGAACTTCTTGAGCCGCTCGAACTGGGCCAGCTCCTGGTTGAGCGCGTCGACGATCTCGTCGTAGAGCGCGACGACGTCATCGCGGCCGACGAGGACGGCGCGTTCTCCCGGCGGCCGCCCCAGGTCCTTCAGGCGGCGTTCCAGCGCGTTGAAGTCGGGGACGATGAGCGCGGAAATGAAGCGGCGGTGATCGCCGAGCAGGACCACTTCGGCGACGAGCGGGCTGCGCTTGAGGACCGCTTCGATCGGCTGCGGCGCCACCTTCTTGCCGCCGGACGTGACGAGGAGATCCTTCTTGCGGTCCGTGATCCGGAGGTACCCGTCGGCGTCGATCGACCCGATGTCGGGCGGTCTCGGCCGGCTTGTTGTAGTAGCCCATCATCACATTCGGACCCCGCACGAGGACCTCGCCGTCCTCCGCGATGCGCACCTCGACGCCGGGAATCGGCTTGCCGACAGTGCCGAGCCGGAGCGCACCGATAGGGTTGGCGGTCACGATGGGGGACGTCTCCGTCAGGCCGTAGCCCTCGGTAATCGGCAGGCCCACTCCGTAGAAGAGCTCGGCGACGTGCACCGGGAGCGGCGCGCTGCCCGAGACGAGGCACCACAGCCGGCCCCCGACGTTCTCGCGGATCTTCGAGAACACGAGGCGCTCCGCCAGGGCGCACTCGAGCGCGAGGAGGCCGCCGGCGGCGCCGCCCGCGCCTTCGGCCCGCGCCCGGGCGTGGGCGACCTTGACGCCCCACTGAAAGAGCGTCCGCCGGGGCTGCGGCAACGCGTGGCCGCGCTCGAGGATCCGCGCCTCGAACTTCTCATACACTCGGGGTACGCCCGTCATGACGGTCGGGCGGACGATGGTCAGATCGCGGCCGACCGTGTCCATCGACTCCGCGAACACGATCGTCACGCCGCAGGCGAGGTAGACGTAGGACGTGAGCCGCTCGAACGAATGGCTCAACGGCAGGTACGACAGCGAGACGTCCTCGTCGGTGACGGGTACGATGGTGTGGCCCGCCAGCAGGTTCGAGATCAGGTTCTGGTGCGACAGCATCACCCCTTTGGGCTCACCGGTCGTGCCCGACGTGTAGATGATGGTCGCCAGGTCGGCGGGTCGGATCTCGCGCGCCGTGTCGCGGTACTGCCGGCCGGCGCCCCACTCTCCCATCAGCCGTGCGTGGCCGCGCTCGAGGACGGCATCGAGGGCGACCACCGACGTCGAGGGTTTCGCGACCGGCGCAAAGGTGACGATCGCCTCGAGCGATGGCAGCGCGTGCCTGACGCGCTGCAGCTTCTCCAGCTGCTCCGCGGTCGAGACAAACGCGATGCGCGCCCCGGCGTCCTGGATGATGTAGCGCGCCTGGCCGGGCGTCAGCGTCGCATACACCGGCACCGTCACACCGCCGAGCGTGAGGATCGCGAAATCGGCGAGCAGCCACTCGGGCCGGCTCTCCGACATGATGACGACCCGGTCGCCCCGGCCGGCGCCGAGCGACGACAACCCGAGCGCCAGATCGCGCACGCGATCGAACCAGTCCCTCGTCGACTCGCCGGCGATCACGCCGTCGCGGACCTGGCCGATCAGGAGCGGCTTGGGATGCCGGCCGAGGACATGGAACGGCAGGTCCGCCAGCGTGGCGAGCTCCGGAGCCGGCTCCGACACTCAGTAACCCGCCTTCTTGTCGACGGAATTCGCCAGGGGCTGTCCGGCCGCGAACCGGCGGAGGTTGTCGGTGAAGATCTTCATGATGACCGGCCAGTACTCGGCATGGAACCCGGACACGTGGGGCGTCACCAGGACGTCGGTGCGCGCCCAGAGGGGACTGTCCGGCGCCAGCGGCTCCGGCTCGAACACATCCAGCGCCGCGCCGCGCAGCCGCCCGGTCCCCAGCGCGCGGGCGAGCGCGGCCTCGTCGACGAGCGTCCCCCGGGACACGTTCACCAGCACCGCGTCGTCTTTCATCATCGCCAGTTCGCGATCGCCGATCAGGCGGGTCGTGGCCGGCGTCTGCGGCGCGGCCAGCACGACAACGTCCGCAAGGGGCAGCTCGTCGTGCAGGCGATCGGCCGTCACGACGGCCGCCACGCCCGGAGACGGCGGCCCGTCCGCGCGCCGCCGGATGCCGACGACGTGCGCACCGAAGGCGGCCGCGAGCCGGCCGGCTTCCCCGCCGATCGATCCGAGACCGATGATGAGCACGCGCGCGCCGCGAAGGGTCCTGATCGACGCGCCGCCGTCGAACTCGTCCTGCGCCCACGTACGCTCGGCCTGCCGCCGCCACGCGAGCGGCAGGTCCCGCAACAAGGCGAGCGTGACGGCGATCACGTGCTCGGCGATCGTCGCGGAGCTGTTGCCGCGGGAGCTCGTCACGTCGATGGACGAGGCGATCATTTCGGGGAACATCATGTTGCCGACCCCGGCCGCCTGGCTGTGAATCCAGCGGAGCCGCCGGGCAGCGACGATGTGTTCCGGTTTCAGCCACCCGCCGAACACGACGTCGGCATCCGGAATGCGCTCGAGCACCTCGGCGTCGGAGTCCGCGCGCACGATAGTGTGCTCCGGGAACTCCCGCCGGAGCTGCGCCACCTGCGCGTCGGGGATGCGCCAGGCGGCAACCGAGCCGTAAATGGCGACGAGGACCCTCATTTGGTCTTTTTGATCAGCCGGATGTCGCCAATCACCATCGTCTTGTCGGCCGCTTTCACCATGTCGTAGATCGTCAGCGCCGCGACGGCCACGGCGGTCAGCGCTTCCATTTCAACGCCCGTCGGCCCTGTCGTTCGCGCGACGGCTTCGATCTCGTACCCGCCCGCGATCGGCGTCAGCCGGACGTCGGCGTGCGAGAGCGGCACAGGATGGCACAGCGGGATCAGCGACGAGGTTCGCTTTGCCGCCATGATGCCCGCGAGCCGGGCCGTCTCCAGGGGATCCCCTTTCTTCATGCCGCCGGCGCGGATCTGCTTCATCGCCGCCGCCGAGATGGCGATGCGGCCGCGCGCGATCGCCTCGCGTGCCGTCGCCGGCTTCGCGCCCACGTCGACCATCCGGATGCGCCCCGCGGCGTCGAGATGTGACAGCTCCGTCTTCCGACTCCCGTCGTCCGACTTCCGTCTTGTCTTATCCATTGGATTCGCCCTGCACGAGGAAGAACGACAGGCTCTCGAGGGAGACCGTCAGGTCGATGTTCTTCAGTTTCACGCCGCGCGGCACCCTGAAGGCCCCCGGCGAGAAATTCAGGATCGCTTTCACGCCCGCGGCGACGACGATGCCGATGGCCTCCGGGGCGCCGCCCGCGGGCACGGCGATGACGGCGATCCCGATGTTCTCGCGCTTCACGATCTTTTTGAAGTCGCGGATATCGTGGATGAGGACCCCGCCTCGCGACCGCCGGCCGATCTTCTCTCTCAGCGTGTCGAAGAGCGCGACGATCTCGAACCCGTCGCCGCGGAAGCCCGGGTAGTCGGCGAGCGCGAGCCCGAGGTTGCCGGCGCCGACGATGGCGACGCGGACCGCATGGTCCAGCCCGAGAATCTGCCGGAGGTGCCGCCGCAGCTCCTTGACGTAGTAGCCGATGCCGCGGACGCCGAATTCGCCGAAATACGCCAGGTCCTTCCGGATTTGCGCCGCGTTCAGGTGGAACTGCTCCGCCAGCGCCTGCGACGAGATCGTGCGCACGCCGGAGGCGTCCAGCGCGCTCAGGCAGCGCAGGTACACCGACAGGCGGTTCGTCGTGAGCTCGGAAACCGGCTCGGCCAACACGCGCGGCCGCGGTTCCGGAGCCGGCTTGTTCTCCATGGTCACAAGCGATGAGTATAAATCCGGGGCCGAGGATCGAGGGTCGAGGATCGGGGGCCGTTTCGGGGTCTTTCGAACCCCGACCCGCGACCCTCGATCCGCGATTCCCGGGTCGGGGTAATATCCACCGCTATGGCCAAAACGCCGATGAAGACGACGACATCAAAGGGGGCGTTCCAGCCCTACGTCCCCGCCAGCCAGTCTCCCGCGGAGTTCACGGTCAAGGCCGTCGTCCTCGGGGTGCTCTTCGGCCTCCTTTTCGGGGCCTCGACCGTGTACCTGGGCCTGCGAGCGGGGCTGACGGTCAGCGCGTCGATCCCGATCGCGGTGCTCGCCATCTCGGTGTTGAAGAAGCTGGGCGGCGCCACCATCCTCGAAAACAACATGGTGCAGACGATCGGATCCGCCGGCGAATCGATCGCCGGAGGCGTCGTCTTCACCATCCCGGCGCTGATCTTCCTGACGCCCAACGGACCCGGCTATTTCAGTTACCCGCAGATCCTGATGCTGGCCTTTGCCGGCGGCATTCTGGGCGTGCTGATGATGGTCCCGCTGCGGCGGGCGCTCATCGTCAAGGAACACGGGGTGCTGCCGTACCCGGAGGGGGCGGCGTGCGCGGACGTGCTGATCGCGGGCGAGCGCGGCGGCGCGCTCGCGAAGACCGTGTTCAGCGGCCTCGGCGTCGGAGCCGCGTGGAAGGCCCTGTCCTGGATCGTCCAGATCTTCAGGACCGACGTCGGCGCCTCCCTCTCCCGGACCAGCTTTTTCCCGAATGCGACGCTGAACGTCGACATTTCGCCGGAGTACATGGGGGTCGGCTATGTGATCGGCCCGCGCATCGCGGGCGTGATGTTCGCCGGCGGCGTGCTGTCGTGGCTCGTGCTCCTGCCGCTGCTGAGCATCATGGGCAACCACATGACGGTGCCTTTTCCGCCGGTTCCCGCCAGCGGGCTGCGGATCGACCAGATGTCGGCCCGGCAGCTGTGGAGCGCCTACATCCGGTACACGGGCGCCGGCGCGGTGCTCGCCGCGGGCCTCATCACGCTCGCGCGCACCATCCCCACGATCGTGTCCTCCTTCCGCGACAGCATGAAGGACTTCGGCGGCGGCCCGGGCGCCGTCAAGTCGCGCACGGAACGCGACCTGCCCGCGATGGTCGTCCTCGTCGGATCGCTGGCGCTCGCGATCTTCCTCGCGGTCGCGCCCAGGATGCCGACGCAGGGCAACTTCCTGGCGGCCGTGCTGATCATCATCTTCGGCTTCTTCTTCGTGACGGTCTCGTCGCGGATCACCGGCCTCATCGGGACCTCGTCGAATCCGATCTCGGGCATGACGATCGCCACGCTCATCCTCACATGCACGATCTTCGTCGCGATCGGGTGGACGGGCGATGCCTACGCTCCCGTGGCGCTGTGCGTCGGGGCGGTCATCTGCATCGCGGCCGCGCAGGCCGGCGGAACTTCTCAGGATTTGAAGACCGGCTACCTGGTGGGAGCCACGCCCATCTATCAGCAGATCGGGCTGATCATCGGCGTCGTCACCTCGGCGTTCGTGATCGGCTTCACGACCCTCTACCTGCACCACGTGATGACGATCGGGTCGCAGGCGCTGCCGGCGCCGCAGGCCACGCTGATGTCGACGATCATCAAGGGGCTGCTCAGCCAGAACCTGCCGTGGGGCCTCGTGCTCGTCGGCGTGTTCATCTCGATCACGCTGGAGCTGTGCGGCATCCACTCGCTGTCCTTCGCGGTCGGCTCCTACCTGCCGATCGCCACCACCGCGCCGATCTTCGCGGGCGGCATGGTGCGCTGGTTCGTGGAACGGAAGACGGGCGTGGCGGAGGAATCGGAAGTCGGATCGGGCACGCTCTTCAGCTCGGGCCTGATCGCGGGCGGTTCGCTGGCGGGTATCCTGTACGCCGTGCTGTTCGGCCGGCACCTCATCAAGGCCGCGGACGACAGCGACACGCTCGGGCTCATTCCGATGCTGCACGAGGGGACGATCGGCATGGTCGCGGGGGGCCTGCTCTTCGCGGCGCTCGCGGTCGTGCTTGCGCGGGCGGCCCAGAAGAAGCTGGCGTAGGCGCGCGGCAGATGTGAGCGCGCGAGAAGTGCGGGAGGGGCTGGAGGGGAAAAGCGTAGTGCTAAAGGGGCTGGGGCCAAAGGGCTGGTGCTAAGAGTGCTAAAGGTGCTAACGGGGCTAAGGGTCCTGGTGCTAAGGGTGCCAAAAGTGCTAACGGTGCAGGTGCGGCTGGTCTTGGCGCTGAGCACCATCAGCGCGCTCAGCGCCCTTAGCCCCTTTAGCACCTTTAGCACTAGCACCCTTAGCACCCTTGGCACCTTTAGCACCTTTAGCACCAGCCCCTTTACCACCAGCCCCTTTAGCACCACGCTTTTCGCCCAATCCTTCACTCGCCTCGCCACCACTGCGGAGTCTCTGGTGGCTACCCCGGTTTTTTTCCATGGAAAGCAGATCGTCGTCCGGCGCGACGTCGAACCGGCCGGGAGTCTGATGCGGCTGGCGAACACGACCAAGCCGGTGTTCGTGTTCTGGCGGGACTCCCCGAGCGCGCCGAGGAACAGCGAAGTCCGCGGCGAGTTCTGGGACGTGGGCCGGCTGGAGCGGACGGACTCGCGATTCTCGAACGTCAACTTCCAGCCGATTCTCGACGCCGCGTCGAACGGCCAGTGGCCGGGGCGGGACCAGGTGTTCGTGATCCTCGGCGCGAGCGCCGTCGAGTCTCCGCTGCCGGAGGATCCGAGCCTCCGGGCGCTGGCGCTGGCGCCCGAGCGCTATGTCGGCAAGGGCGTGACGATCACCGGACGGTTCCGTGGCGCAAACCTCTTCGCGGATCTCCCGCAGGGCGCCGGAACGAAGGGGCGGTGGGACTTCGTCCTGCAGTCGGCCGACGCGGCGATCTGGGTGAGCGGCGTCCGGCCGCGGGGGAAGGGCTTCGATCTCGACATCACCGCGCGGGTGGACACCGGCCACTGGCTCAAAGTGGCCGGC
>Ga0209647_1004249_pt1 | contig 10848 bp, 9 predicted proteins | sample GraSoi_2013_60cm_FD_185827 | JGI IMG/M metagenome (GOLD analysis project Ga0209647, IMG submission 185827) | Grasslands soil microbial communities from the Angelo Coastal Reserve, California, USA - Sample 9_17_2013_60cm (SPAdes) (version 2) | ecosystem: Environmental > Terrestrial > Soil >...
CAACGCCACTTCGCTGCCTTGCCCGCAGACGAGGTGACGACCAGTGACCGGATCCCTGTCACCACGGTCCCCCGCACGCTCTTCGACCTGGCTGCCGTCCTCCGCGTCGACGCCGTCGAGCATGCGCTCCGGGAATCGGAACGCCTACGCCTCTACGACGCGCTCTCGCTCGAAGACCTGCTCGAGCGCTACCCGCGCCGCCGCGGTGCCCGGACGGTCCGCGAGTGCCTGCGCCGCCGCCGAGGATTGCCCGTCGGCGTCACTCGCGAGGAGCTCGAGGCGCGTTTCCTCGCTTTTCTCGATCGCCACGGCCTGCCGCGGCCACGCCTGAACGCCTGGCTGACGATCGGCTCGCGGCGCTACCAGGCCGATTGCCTCTGGCCTCGGCAACGCGTGATCGTCGAGCTCGACGGCTACGCGACGCATGGCACCCAGGGCGCCTTCGAGGACGACCGCGACCGCGACCGCCGCTTGACGGCAGCGGGTTACCGCGGCACCCGCGTCACCTGGCGCCAGCTCCACGAGATTCCCGACGAAGTCGCTGCCGACCTGAGGGCCACTCTCACCCTTTGACTCTGCGCCGCGGACGGTGGAGAGTTTCGCCGCCTTTGCAAAGCCGCTGTTCGCGCGCCAGAATACATTTGTCTGTGATAGCGTACGCCACGATGAGGACCGTCGTTGAGACCACCGCTCGTACCTCAAAGGCCTCTCGAGTCCGCACCGCCGACCCCTCGGCCGCCGTCGGGCCGCGGATCAAGGCGCTGCGCGACGCGATGGGCTTCTCGCTGCGCGACCTCGCCGAGCGCAGCGGGGTGAGCGCGCCGATGCTGTCTCAGGTCGAGCGCGGCGAGACCAGCCCGACCCTGGCGGTCGCCGAGAAGATCGCCGCCGGGCTGGAACTGACCCTGTCGCAGCTGCTGCGCCTGGACGAGGGGCAGCACGTGGCGGTCAGCCGCGCCGGCCGGCGGCGCCGCTTCGAGCGCGGCGGGCACCGCTTCGAGGAGCTGACGCCGCCGCTGCCCGGCCAGCGCGCCGACGTCTCCCTGCACGTCCTCGACCCCGGCGCCGCCACCGGCGGCCGCGAGGACCCACCGATGCACGAGCCCGGCAGCCGCGAGACCACCGTGGTGCTCGCCGGCACCCTGGCGCTCGTCGTCGACGGGATCCGCCACGACCTGCGCGAGGGGGACAGCGTCACCTTCGATGCCGACCTGCCGCATCATTTCGAGAACGATGGCGACGAAGCGACCCGGTTCCTTGCCGTGATTGCTGCCGGTCTGAGGAGGAGCTAGCCGCCCGGACGCGGGAGCCGAGCGAGAAAGACTGTCGGTGCTCATGAGTTCGAGCGAGCGAGAGCAGAGGAGGCGGCGCTGATGAAGAACATGTTCGAAAAGATCTGGGAGGCGCACGAGGTCTCCGGCGACCTCATCTACATCGACCTGCACCTGGTCCACGAGGTGACCTCGCCGCAGGCCTTCGACGGCCTGCGCCTGGCCGGACGTCCGCTGCGCCGCCCCGACAAGACCCTGGCCACCGCCGACCACAACGTGCCCACCGACGGCACCATGGCCGCGCGCCTGATCGCCGACGAGCTCTCCAGGGTCCAGGTCGAAACGCTGGAACGCAACTGCGAGGAGTTCGGCGTCCCGCTCTACTCACTGGGCTCCGACCGCCAGGGCATCGTCCATGTGATCGGCCCCGAGCTGGGAGTGACCCAGCCGGGGATGACGATCGTCTGCGGCGACAGCCACACCTCCACCCACGGCGCCTTCGGGGCGCTGGCGTTCGGCATCGGCACCTCCGAGGTCGAGCACGTGCTGGCGACCCAGTGCCTGGTGCAGAAGCGACCGAAGACGATGCGGATCTCCTACTCGGGCGAGCTGGGCTCCGGCGTCACCCCAAAGGACCTGATCCTGGCGACGATCGGCCGACTCGGCACCGGCGGCATGGTCGGCCACGCGGTCGAGTACGCCGGGGCGGCGGTCGAGTCGCTCTCGATGCCCGGCCGGATGACGGTCTGCAACATGACGATCGAGGGCGGCGGCCGGGCCGGGATGATCGCCCCCGACGAGACCACCTTCGAGTGGGTGCGTGGGCGCCCCGCGGCCCCAGAAGACTTCGACGCCGCGGTCGAGCGCTGGCGCGAGCTGCCGAGCGACGCCGGCGCCAGCTTCGACACCGAGGTCGAGGTCGACGCCGGGGCGATCTCGCCGATGGTCACCTGGGGCACCAACCCGAGCATGGTCGTCGAGGTCACCGATCGGGTCCCCGACCCGGCGGCGATGGACTCTCCGGCCGACCGCGAAGCGGCCGAGCGGGCGCTCGCCTACATGGGCCTGGAGCCCGGCACGCCGATGACCGAGATCGCCCCCGACCGGGTCTTCATCGGCTCCTGCACCAATTCGCGGATCGAGGACCTGCGCGAGGCGGCGGCGATCGTCGACGGGCGCCAGGTCGCCGACTCGGTTCGGGCGATGGTCGTCCCCGGCTCCCAGCAGGTGAAGGCGAGCGCCGAAGCCGAGGGCCTGCACGACGTCTTCCGGGGCGCCGGCTTCGAATGGCGCGAGGCGGGCTGCTCGATGTGCCTGGGGATGAACCCCGACATCCTCGCCGAGGGCGAGCGCTGCGCCTCGACCTCGAACCGCAACTTCGAGGGGCGGCAGGGGAAGGGTGGGCGCACCCACCTGGTCAGCCCCAAGATGGCGGCCGCGGCCGCGATCGAGGGACGTTTCGTCGACATCAGGGACTGGAGCTGAAGATGAGGCCGATCGACGTGATCGAGGGCAGGGTGTCGGTGCTGGACCGCGCCGACGTGGACACCGACCAGATCATCCCCAAGCAGTTCCTCAAACGGGTCGAGCGGACCGGCTTCGGCGAGTTCCTCTTCTACGACTGGATTCGCGACGGAGAGATCGAGCTGGAGCCGAACCCGATCCTGGTCACCGGGCGGAACTTCGGCTGCGGCTCCTCGCGCGAGCACGCCCCCTGGGCGCTGGAGGACTTCGGCTTCCAGGCGATCGTTGCCCCCTCCTTCGCCGACATCTTCTACTCCAACTGCACCAAGATCGGGCTGCTGCCGGCGATCCTCGGCGAGGAGCACTGCCGCGCCGTCGCCGAGGCGGGCGAGGCGCGGATCGACGTCGACGACGAGACCGTCACCTGCGCCGCCGGCGTCTTCGAGTTCGAGGTCGAGCCCCACGTCAAGCACCGGCTGCTGAACGGCCTCGACGACATCGGCATCACCCTGGAGAACGCGGCGGCGATCGACGCCTTCGAGGGTTCGGGAGGGGCCGAGCGGGGGCCGGTGACGACTGCGCTGTGAGCGGCTCGGACTCGACAGGGGCGATGAACAGCAGCGCCCGCGAGTGGGACGCCGACACCTACGACGCGGTCTCCGATCCCCAGTTCAGCTGGGGGATGGAGGTGTTAGGCCGCCTCGAGCTGCGCGGTGACGAGGTGGCGCTCGACGCCGGCTGCGGTTCGGGCCGGGTCACCGCCGAGCTGGCGAAGCGCCTGCCCGACGGCCGCCTGATCGCGGTCGACGGCTCCGAGGCGATGGTCGCCAAGGCGCGCGAGCTAGGCGCGACGATCACCTACGAGCCGATGGACATGCCGATCGGCCGCTTCGCCGGCCTGATCGACCCGCAGGGTGCGTCGTTCTCCGTGATGCAGGCGACTGGCGTCACCTGCCTGGTGGCCGACCTGTCGCAGCTCGAGCTGGACGAGCCGGTCGACCTGGTCTTCTCGACGGCGACCCTCCACTGGATCCTCGATCACGATCGCCTCTTCGAACGCCTTCGCGCGGCGCTGCGACCGACCGGCCGGCTCGTGGCGCAGTGCGGGGGAGAGGGCAACGTCGCCGAGCACGCGAGGGCGATCGCGACCGTCGCGGCGCGCCCCGAGTTCGCGGGCCATTTCCACGAGATGACCGGAATCTGGAACTTTGCCTCCGCCGAGGAGACCGAGTCGCGGCTCCGCCGTGCCGGGTTCTCCGAAGTTCGCTGCTGGCTCGAACCGAGGCCGGTGAAGCCGGAGCGGCCACTCGAGTTCACCTCGACCGTGACCCTCGGGCCTCTCCTGGCCCAGCTTCCGCCGGACTTGCGGCGGCCCTTCGCCGAGGCGATCCTCGAGGAGTCCGAAAAGCCCCTGGTGCTCGACTACGTGCGGCTCAACATCGAGGCGGTCACCGCCTAACCCGTAGAGTCCCGCCGCGTGAGCGACGCCCCGCGCATAGTCGTCCTGCCCGGAGACGGAATCGGCCCGGAGATCGTCGCAGCGGCGCGGCGGCTGCTGGAGTCGCTGGGCGAGTTCGAGTTCGACGAGCGGCTGCTCGGCGGCGCCTCGATCGACGCCCACGGCACCGCCCTCACCGAAGAGGTCCTGGAGGCCTGCCGCGCCGCCGACGCGGTTCTGCTTGGCGCCGTCGGCGGGCCCAAGTGGGACAGCACCGACCCCGACGCCCCGCGCCCCGAGCAGGGACTGCTCGGCCTGCGCAAGGGGATGGGCCTCTACGCAAACCTGCGCCCGGTGCGGCCCAGCCCGGCGCTGGTCGGCGCCAGCCCGCTGCGCGAAGAGCGGATCGCCGGCACCGACCTGCTCGTCGTCCGCGAGCTGACCGGCGGCATCTACTTCGGGGACAGCGGCCGCGACGGCGACGTCGCCCACGACACCTGCGAGTACTCGGCCGGGGAGATCGAGCGGATCGCCCGCACCGCCTTCGAGGCGGCGCGGCGGCGGGCCGAGAGCTCCGGCCGCAGGCCACGGGTCACCTCGGTCGACAAGGCCAACGTGCTGGAGACCTCGCGGCTCTGGCGCGAGGTGGTGGGCCGCGTCGCCCCCGACTACGCTGACGTCGAGCTCGATCACCTTTTGGTCGACAACGCGGCGATGCAACTGGTCTCGCGCCCCGCCGACTTCGACGTGATCGTCACCGAGAACCTCTTCGGGGACATCCTCAGCGACGAGTCGGCGATGCTGACCGGCTCACTGGGGATGCTGCCCTCCGCCAGCCTCGGCGTCGACGGCGCCCCCGGGTTGTTCGAGCCGGTCCACGGTTCCGCCCCCGACATCGCCGGCAAGGGCATCGCCAACCCGCTCGCTACCTTCCTCTCGGCGGCGATGATGCTGCGCCACGGCCTCGATCGCCCCGGCGACGCGGGTCGGATCGAGGCGGCGGTCGACGTCGCCCTCGAGCGCGGCCTGCGCACTCCGGACCTCGCCGGGGGCACCGTGGCAGCGGCTCCGCTGCCAGAGGTGCCCCGGGAGGTCGAGGTCGGAAGCGCGGAGATGACCGACGCGGTCCTCGAAGCGCTCTCCGCCTAGGGAGCGGTCACCGCCCACTGGCCGTAGGCGAAGTAGGGATTGGCCAGGTTGGATTTCGCGACAAGGCCGAAGCCGAGTCGGGTGTTGTTCTCGACCGCCAGTGGCGTGGTGGCATCGAGGTTGGTGCTTTCGGTGATGTAGACGCAGAGGTTGCCGCCGGTCGCCTGCGGCGTTTGCGAGTTACCGCCGCCAAGACCGCCGCAGTTGGCGCTGGTCTGCCCTTTCTGCAGGACCGTCACCGAGGCCGGGTTGAGCAGTGGGAACTGGTAGCTCGCGGCAGAACGGGCGAGGTCCGCCGGGGCGGCCGCGGTGGAGCCGACGTCGAACACCCCCCGCAGCGTCTGGCCGCTCTTCAGCGTGGCGACGATCGGCCCGAATTCATCGCTCAACTTCGCCGGCGTCACCGAGCCGTTGGCGAGGATCGGGTTGGTCACCGAGCTTTTTCCTAGTTTCGCCGTGGTCACGGCTTCGTTGGCCAGTTTGTTGGTCGTGACGACGCCGTTCTTGATCGAGCTTGCGATCACGGCGCCGGCGCCGATCTTGGCGCTGGTGATCGCGCCGTTGCCGATGTTGCCCGGCAGGACCGCGTTGGGGCCGAGCTTGCCGGCAATCACCGACTTCGGCGCCAGCTTGCCGCTGGTTACGGCGCCCTTGCCCAGGGCGGCGGCGGTGACGGCACCGCGCTTCAGCTGTTTGGGGCCGACGCTGTGCCTGGGCAGGCCCGCGGCGACGGCGGCGCCGCCGAGGGCGACGAACAGCGCGATCGTCGCGATCACGTTCGAGTACGTTAGCTTCGGGCGAAGACTTGAATTCATGGGCTGACGCTCCTTGTCTGGCTTTCGGCAATCATTCGCGGCTCTGGGGGTGAAGCCCTTCGTTTGATCGGGCATACTTCCCCAACATGGATCAGGCAGATTTGATTTGGCAGAACGGCGAGCTGGTGGCCTGGGAGGACGCCAAGGTCCACGTGCTCAGCCACGGGTTGCACTACGGGACCGGCGTCTTCGAGGGCATTCGCTGCTACGAGACCGAGCGCGGTCCGGCGATCTTCCGCCACCGCGAGCACCTCGAGCGGCTCGAGAAGTCGGCCGCGCTCTACTACTTCGAGCTGCCCTACACGGCCGAGGAACTGCGCCTGGCGACGCACGAGCTGCTGCGCCGCAACGGGCTCGCCTCCGGCTACATCCGCCCGCTCGCCTTCCGCGGCTACGGCGAGATGGGCCTCTACGCCAAAACCGCGCCGATCGACGTGATCATCGCCGCCTGGCCCTGGGGCAGCTACCTCGGCGACGAGGGCAAGCGGCACGGCATCCGCACCAAGGTCTCCTCCTGGCGGACCATCTCCGGCGACAGCCTGATCCCGCACGCCAAGGCCTCCGGCCAGTACCTGAACTCGATCCTGGCCAAAACGGAGTCGGTCAACGCCGGCTACGACGAGGCGATCCTGCTCGACCAGCACGGCTGCGTCTCCGAGGGCTCCGGTGAGAACGTCTTCGTCGTCCGCGACGGCACCCTGCTGACGCCGGGCCACACTTCGGCGATCCTCGACGGCATCACCCGCAACGCCGTGGTGCAGATCGCCCAGGACCTCGGCTACAGGGTCGAGGAGCGGTCGATCGCCCGCGCCGAGCTGTACCTGGCCGACGAGGTCTTCCTCACCGGCACCGCGGCCGAGCTGGTCCCCGTGCGCGAGGTCGACGACCATCCGCTCGGCGAGCCCGGCGAGATCACCCGCGTGATCCAGGCCAAATTCGAGGACGCGCTGCACGGTCGCGTCGAGGAGTACCTGGAGTGGCTCGACTTCGTCGAGATGCCGGCAGAGGTCGACTCGCCGAGTAGAGTGAGCTCCTGATGCACCGTCTTTTCGAGGCAATCGGGCGAATTACCGCAGCCGCCTAGCGGCTGGCGCGGCGCTGCCGCGCAGGCGGGCCAATGGCCCTCTCCCCGATCTTCCGACTCGAAAGGCAGCAGATGGAACAGGTGAAGCTCTACGACACGACCTTGCGCGACGGCATGCAGGGCGAGGGGATGTCGCTCTCGGCGTCCGAGAAGGCGCGCGTCGTCCTCGCCCTGGACAAGCTCGGCGTGCAGATGATCGAGGCCGGGTTCCCCAGCTCCAACCCGAAGGAGGTCGAGCTGTTCGAGCAGCTGGCCGACCTGGAGCTGGAGCAGGCGACGATCTGCGCTTTCGGGATGACTCGGCGTCGCGACACCGCGCCCGAGGAAGATCCCGCCCTGGGGACCCTGGTCGGCTGTTTCGCGCCGGTCGTCACCCTGGTCGGCAAGACCTGGGGGCTGCACCTGGAGAAGGTGACGAAGGTCTCCCGCGAGGAGAACCTGGCGATGATCGCCGACTCGGTCGGCTTCTGCCGCGAGCGGGGCAAGCGGGTCGTCTACGACGCCGAGCACTTCTTCGACGGCTACCGCGACGACTCGGGCTACGCGATTGCCTGCCTCGAGGCCGCGATCGAGGCGGGCGCCGAGAACGTCTCCCTCTGCGACACCAACGGCTCCAGCCTGCCCGGCCAGGTTGTCGAGGCGACCGCGGCGGCCGCGGCGAAGCTGGGGGGGAGGGTGGAGGTCGGCATCCACGTCCACGACGACGCCGGCTGCGGCGTCGCCAACTCGCTCGCCGCCGTGCGCGAGGGCGCCCGCCTCGTGCAGGGCACGGTCAACGGCTACGGCGAGCGCTGCGGCAACGCCAACCTGACCACGATCCTGCCCGCCCTGCAACTGAAGATGGGCTACGGGGTGGTGACCGCGGGCCAGCTCGCCTCGCTCGCCGAGACAGCCCACTTCGTCGACGAGCTCTGCAACGTGACGCCGAACCCCGACGCCCCCTACGTCGGCCGCAACGCCTTTGCCCACAAGGGCGGGATGCACGTCGCCGGGGTCGCCGCCGACGCCCGCACCTTCGAGCACATCGACCCGGCCGCGGTCGGCAACCAGCGCAACGTGCTGCCTTCGGAGCTGTCCGGGAAGGCGACGATCCGCGCCCAGGCCGAGCAGGCGGGGCTGGAGATCGGCGACGAGGCGGCGGCGCGGGCGGTCGAACGGCTGAAGGAGCGGGAGCACCGCGGTTACCACTATGAGGCGGCGCCGGCGTCCTTCGAGCTTCTGCTGCGCCGCGAGGCTGGCAGCTACAAGTCGCTGTTCAAGCTCGAGAGCTTCCGCGTCGTCACCGAGAAGCGCGCCGGCGGCGAGGTCGAGACCGAGGCGACGATCAAGGTCGAGGTCGACGGCGAGCGCTACGTCCGCGTCGCCGAGGGCAATGGTCCGGTCAACGCCCTCGACCGCGCCCTGCGGAGCGCCATCGCCGGCCGTTACCCGCACCTCGCCGACATCGAGCTGACCAACTACAAGGTCCGCATCCTCGACGAAGCCCACGGCACCGGGGCGATCACCCGGGTCCTGCTCGACTCCGCCGACGGCGAGCGGGAGTGGGGAACGATCGGCGTCTCGGAGAACATCATCGAGGCCTCCTGGGAGGCGCTGGTCGACTCGCTGGAGTACGCGTTCCAATGAGCGCGGAGCGAGCAAGTGTCGCAATCTGGTCCTTCACGCCGCGAGCGCAGCGCGAAATTTATGGCGAGTAGCCACGAAATCCCGCTGGCGAAGCCCGAGATCGGCCCGCGCGAGGAGGAGCTGGTGCTGGAGGTGCTGCGCTCCGGCCGGCTCTCGCTGGGACCGATGGGGGAGCGCTTCGAGCGCGAGCTGGCGAGCTGGCTCGGCGTCGGGGACGCGGTCGCGGTCTCCAGCGGCACCACCGCCCTGCACCTCGGCGTGCGGGCGCTCGGCTGGGGCCCCGGCGACGAGGTTCTGACCAGCCCCCTCAGCTTCGTCGCCTCTGCCAACTGCCTCCTCTACGAGGCCGCCAAGCCGGTCTTCTGCGACGTCGACCCGGCGACCCTGAACCTGGACCCGGCCGCCGCCGAGGCCACGGTGGGCGAGCGGACCAGGGGCATCCTGCCGGTTCACGTCTTCGGCTACCCGGCGGCGATGCCCGAGCTGGAGGCGATCGCCTCCCGGCACGGCCTCGGCGTCCTCGAGGACGCCTGCGAGGCGATCGGCGCCGTCGACTCCGAGGGCCGGGCGGTCGGCGCCCGCGGCAACCTGGCCACCTTCGCCTTCTACGCCAACAAGCAGATGACCACGGGAGAGGGGGGGGCGATCGTCCCCGACGGCCCCGCGACGGCGGCGCGCCTGCGCAGCGAGCGCAACCAGGGCCGTGCCGCCGACATGGGCTGGCTAGACCACGGTGGCCTCGGCTTCAACTACCGGCTCCCGGACCTCGCCGCCGCGCTCGGGGTCGCCCAGGTCGAGAGGCTCGACTGGCTGCTGAAGCGGCGGGCCGAGGTCGCCTCGCTCTACCGGCGGCGGCTGGCGGGCATCGAGGGCGTGGAGGCCCCGATCGCGGCCCGGGGGAAGGAGCGCCGCAGCTGGTTCGTCTACGTCGTCCGCCTCGCCGACGGCGTCGACCGCGACGCGACGATCGCCCACCTCGCCGAGCACGGCATCGCCAGCAAGGCCTACCTGCCCTGCATTCACCTCTTCCCGCACCTGCGTGAGCTCGGCTACCGCGCGGGCCAGTTCCCGGTCGCCGAAGCCGCCTCCGCCCGCTCGCTGGCGCTGCCTTTCTTCCCGGCGATGAGCGAGGGCCAGGTGGACCGCGTCTGTCAGCAACTGGCGGCGGCAATACGATCCCGCCGATGAAACGTCGGAGCGACGCACTCGCAAGCATCCATCTCTGTTTCTCTGCGCCGCGAGTTCGTCGCGACTGGTGTATCTGATGTCCCGCTTCCGCAAAGACCCCGACCCCCGCTTCTGGCGCCTCAATCGCTCGATCGAGTTCGACTGGCGGCTGGCGCCCTACGACATCGACCAGTCGCGGGCCCACGCCCGCGGCCTGAGAGAGGTCGGTGTCCTCGACGACGAGGAGCAGGAGAAGATCGACGCCGGCCTGGAGGCGGGCCGCGACCGGTCGAGCGCCTGCTCGGCGAGGAGATCGGCCCGCTCGCCGGCAAGCTCCACACCGGCCGCTCCCGCAACGACCAGGTCGCCACCGACGTGGCGATGGTCGTGCAGGCGCACGCGCTGCGGGCGATCGAGCTCTGCGGGGCGACGATGGAGCGCCTGCTGGAGCTGGCCGAAGCCCACCGCGACTGGGCGATGCCCGGCTACACCCACCTTCAGCGCGCCCAGCCTGTCTACCTCGGCCACCACCTGCTCGCCTACTTCTGGATGCTGGCCCGCGACGTGCTGCGCTTCCAGTTCGCACTCGACAGCGCCAGCGTGATGCCGCTCGGCTCGGGCGCCCTGGCGGGGGTCAACTGGGAGATCGACCGCGAGTCGGTCGCCGCCGACCTTGGCTTCGAGCACGTCAGCCACAACTCGATCGACGGCGCTTCCAACCGCGACTTCGTCCTCGACTACCTGGCCGCCGCCTCGGCCTGCTCGATGCACCTCTCGCGGCTCGGCTCGGAAATCGTCATCTGGTCCAGCAGCGAGTTCGGCTTCTGCGAGCTG
>Ga0209647_1004251_pt1 | contig 10845 bp, 11 predicted proteins | sample GraSoi_2013_60cm_FD_185827 | JGI IMG/M metagenome (GOLD analysis project Ga0209647, IMG submission 185827) | Grasslands soil microbial communities from the Angelo Coastal Reserve, California, USA - Sample 9_17_2013_60cm (SPAdes) (version 2) | ecosystem: Environmental > Terrestrial > Soil >...
GGCATTCTTCTACGGCGGCTTGGTCCACCGCAAGAGCGTACTGACGATCATGATGCAGAGCTTCATCGCGATGGGTGTCGTGTCGGTGCTCTGGGTCCTGGTTGGCTTCAGTCTGGCGTATAGCGGTGATACCCTCGGCCTCATCGGCGACCTGCGCAATGTCGGCCTGGCCGGGGTGGGCGTCGCGCCCAGCCATACCTACGCCACGACGATCCCGCTGCTCGCCTTCTTCATCTTTCAGGTCATGTTCGCCATCATCACGCCTGCCCTAATTAGCGGCGCGTTCGCCGACCGCGTCACGTTCAAGGCCTACCTGCTCTTCCTGGTGCTGTGGAGCCTGCTGGTCTACATTCCCTTCGTCCACTGGGTCTGGGGCGGTGGCTTCTTGCATCAACTGGGCGTAGTAGACTTCGCCGGCGGCATCGTCGTGCACCTGAGCGCTGGCATGGCCGCCCTGGCCTCGGTCTTCTTCGTGCGCGGGCGCTTGCAGTCGGAGGAGGGCGTGCGCCCGCCGCATAACGTGCCGTTTGTCGCGCTAGGCGCCGGCTTGCTCTGGTTCGGCTGGTTCGGCTTCAACGGCGGCAGCGCGCTGGCTGCCAACGGAGTCGCCGCCGTCGCCTTCGTCAATACGAACACCGCAGCCGCTGCGGCGATGGTCACCTGGCTGGCGCTGACCTGGTGGCGCGAGCAGAGGCCAAGCGTGACGGGCGCGCTGACGGGCGCCGTCGCCGGCCTCGCCACGGTTACGCCGGCGGCGGGATACGTGCCGCCCTGGGCCGCCGTCATCATCGGCGCACTCGCCGCGGTCTGCTGCTACGCTGCCATACAGTTTCGCATGCGCCGCAATTGGGACGACGCGCTGGATGTCTGGGGGGTGCACGGCGTTGGTGGCGGGCTTGGCACCATCCTGACAGGTGTGTTCGCCAGCGCCGCCATCAATGGCGTCTCCGGGCTGATCGAAGGCAACGGCCGCCAATTCGGCGTGCAGATTCTGGGCGTAGCCATCGCCGCCATCTATGCCTTCGTCGTGACCTACGGGATCTGGCAGCTCGTGAACCGCTTCCAGCCGGTGCGTGTCACCAAGGAGATCGAGATGGCGGGCCTCGACCGCGCGCTGCACGGCGAGGTCGCCTATGACTAGCGAGGCGGTGCACTGTGGCGCCTACACCCGCTCCTGGCGGAGCGAGACGGCCGCGGCGACGATCATCAGCGCCGCGAAGCCGACGAGCACCGCCAGGTACGGCCAGATTTGGTCCAGCCCGAAGCCCTTGAGCATGACGTCTTTGAGAGCGAAGTTGGCGTAGGTGAGCGGCAGGATGTAGGCAACCTGTTTGAGCACGACGGGCAGCGTCTGCACCGGAAAGAACAGGCCGGCCAGCAGCGCCTGCGGCACCAGCAGCAGCGGGATGAATTGGACCACTTGCAGCTCGTTGCGCGCGAACGCCGAGATGAAGATGCCCAGGTTCACCCCGCCGATGGTGAGCGCCAAGGTCACCAGGAAGATCAGGCCGAGGTTGCCGGCGTAGTGTACGCGCAGCACATACACCACGAAGAGCAGAATCAGCAGCGACTGCACCAGGGCGAAGAGGGTGAAGCCGAAGACATAGCCCAGCACCAGCTCCGTCTTGCTGAGTGGTGAGACCATCAGCCGCTCGATGGTGCCCTGGGAGCGCTCGCGCAGGAATGAGACGGAGGTGAGCAGAAAGACGAAGAAGAAGGCGAACAGGCCGATGAAGAGCGGCGCCAGCGCGTCGGTCTGCGTGTATTCGGGCCCGCCATAGAGATAGCTAACATTCAGCGCGCCGGCGCCGCTTGGCAGTGCCGGCGCCGCATTGCCGCCGGCGCCGCTCTGCTGTGGGAGGCCAGCGACGAGCTGCGCGACGAGGCCTTTGAGCTGCTGCGCCGCCGCGGGATTCGATCCCTCCAGGCGCAGCGCCACCGTCGCGCCGGCGCCGATCTGCGGCGGAAACACCAGCACGCCGTCGGCGCCGTCCTTGAGCGCGGCGTCCACGTCGCTGCGCGCCACCGTGCGGATGGTGAGGCTGCCCTGCCCGACGAGCTCCACCTTGATCTGGCTCACCAGCGCGTCGCCGACAGGGCCGTCTGGCGGCACGACGCCGAGTGTCACGCCGCTCGTGCTGCTGTTGAGCACGAAGTTCAAAATCGTCATGACCAGCAGCGGCACGACAAACACTAATCCCAAGGTGCGCCGGTCGTGGGCGAACTGCCGCACGATGCGCAAGGCCAGAGCGGACACTCGTCGTATCGCCATCGTCGCCACCTCCCCAATGGGCGATTGCGGGCCGTTCACACAGAGAAGCGCAGAGGTCAGGACCAAGACGCGCGGAGCCGCCAACCGAAAGCGCTACCCTGCTGCCCCTGCCGGGGCGGTGCGCTGCGCGAAATAGCGGAAGGCGCGATCGAAGTCCTCTTCGCCGGACTCGCGCCGCAGACCATCCGGCGAGTCCACCGCGAGCAGCCTGCCGAAGCGCAGCAGTGCAAGCCGGTGGCAGCGCGCCGCCTCGTCCAGGATGTGGGTCGAGACGACGATGGTGACGCCGCGCGTGTTGAGCTGCGCGAAGTAGTCCCAGAAGATCTGGCGCAGCTCGGGATCGATGCCAACGGTCGGCTCATCTAGGAAGAGCAGCTGCGGCTCGTGGACCAGGGCAGCCGCGAGCGAGACGCGCTGGCGCATGCCGCCGCTATAGGTAGCCACGGGCGCGTCCGCGCGCTCCTGCAGGTCCACCAGCGTCAGGGTCTCGTCGAGCCGGCGGGCCAGCGCTTTGCCGTGGAGACCGTAGAGCGTGGCGAAGAAGGCCAGGTTGTCGCGTGCGCTCAGCTCGTTGTAGAGCGCGCTGGACTGGGTCATGTAGCCGATCTGCGGCGCCACGCTGCGGTCTGGCATGATGCGCCCGAGCACGCGCACCGTCCCGCCCGAGGGACGGCCCAGCCCGAGGAGCAAACGAATCAACGTGGTCTTGCCGGAGCCATTCGGGCCAATCAGCCCGAAGGTCTCGCCGCGGCTGACCGTGAAGCTCACGCCGTCGAGCGCGCGGACGTTGCCGAAGTTCTTCGTGACGGCTGTGATCGCGATTGGGGTGTCGCCCCCAGCGCTGTCGTGTGCCATGTGCTACCGTTCCTCTCTACCGACGCGAGTGCTTCGATCAGCGAGCGGGCAGCTCGACACCGCTTATGTGTGCTGGCTGAGTGCTCAGTCAACCACAAGGTCAAATAGAACGAGACGATGCGCTGTTAGCGCGTGCTGATGCCGCCGAGCAGATTGTCGAGCATGTGCGTGATGTTTGGCTCCGCCGGCGCAGCCGTGGCGTGCACGGCAAAGACGAAGCCGGCAATCATGCGCGCGGTCGTCTGTGTATCGTGCGGCCGTAGCTCGCCAGAGGCGATGCGCGCGTCCAGGAACCCGGTGAGTATGGCGATGCCGCTCTGCTGATACATACGCACGTGGCCTTGCAGCTCTGGATGCGTCAGCGCCTCGCGGAACAAGATACGCACCAGCGACTGGTGGCTGCCAATCAGTCCGAGCGCTTGCAGCATGGCGTGGTGCAGCACCTCACGTACCGGGCGGCTGCCCGCCGACAGGAAGACCTCGGCCATCTCGCCTATGAAGTTGTGCCGCTCGATGACGGCGACCAGGAGATCCTCTTTGCTGGCGAAATAGTGGTAGATGAGGCCCTGGGCCACACCGACCCTGGCGGCCAGATCTTTGATGGTCGTGTTATCCAGCCCTTTTTCCGCGAAGAGCGCGAGCGCCGCGTCGATGAGCTGATTGCGGCGCTCCTGCGCCTGTAGCTCGCGCCGGGTAGGACTGGTCATGCCGCCAATGATCCCGTTAACTGAACACTCACTCAACGAACAAAGCGAGCATACCCTGGCTGTCGCCCGTTGTCAATGCCCGCGATCAGTCTAGGCGCGCTTCTGCCATACCATCGCAAAGCTGACTGGCCGCTGTTGATAGGGGGCCCACTTGGGTTTGCGCGCGAGCCATTCGTCGTCCACCAGTCCTTCGTGCATCTCCAGCAAGGACCAGCCTGCCGCGAGGGCCGCTTGCACGTGGTCGCTCAGCAAGTGCACGAAACACTCGATGGTGGCGGCTTCGCCCGACGGGCGGGTGAAGTGGGTGGGAACGCCGCTCAGCAGGAAAAAGGGGTGGAAGCCGACCAGGACGAGGTAGCCATGCGTCCGGGCAATGCGTGCCGTCTCCTGGTAGAGCGGGCGGACGTCTGGGAGGTGCTCGTCCGCCAGCACGACGGTCGCCAGGTCATACCCTCCCGCCGGCAACGGCGTCTCCCGCAGATCCCCGACGAGCAAACGCCGATAGATGCCTTTGGCGGCCGCCTTCTCCAGCATCGCCGGCGTGAGATCGACGCCGTCGATTGCGCTGACGCCTTGTTGCCTGAGCCAGGCTCCCGTGCGCCCGGTGCCGCACGCCAGGTCAGCCACCTCGTGTACGTGGGCCCAGTCTACCGTGCGAATGCGCGCGAGGAGACGCAGGTCCATGGCGTCCAGCACGATGTCTTCATATGTGGCTGCCCACTCGCCATAGCCGTCCTGAACGGAGACGGTGGGATAGTTACGCGCATCGAAACGGGAGAAATCCATAGCACTCTCTTCCGTCCTCCAGAATTCACCGTCCTATACCGGAGTAGAGAACGTATCTGGTTCCTGCTTCGCCGAGGACCGTTTCACCTGAGCCGTACGACCCAGGCCAGCGCCGTCCCCTCCACAGGCGTTTAGGCTGTCCGGCGAACTACCGGCCAGCTGTGCCAAATTGATCGCCGCATTCACGTCGCGGTCAAGGACGAGGCCACATGCCTCGCAGTGGAACACTCGATCGGCCAAGGTGAGCGTGTCGTCTACCCACCCGCAGCCAGAGCAGGTCTTCGAGGAGGGCTCCCACCGGCTGGCGACCACCACCCGGCAGCCGTACCAGGCGGCTTTGTAGGTGAGTTGCCGTCGGAACGCGCCCCAGCCGACATCGCCGATCGCCAGCGCGAGTGAATGGTTTTTCAGCATGCCGGCTACGTTGAGATCTTCAATCACCACCACTGACTTGGTTTTCGCCAGCCGGCTGGTGAACTGATGCAACGTGTTGGCCCGCTGATTCGCCACCGTGCGGTACGCGGTGCCCAGCCGCCGCGCGGCCTTCTTCCGGTTCTGGCTCCCCTTCACTTTGCGGGTGACGGCGCGGTGCAGCCGCTTGATCTTGCGCAGGCGCGTCTTTAGATGGCGGGGATTCTCAGCGATCGCTCCGTCGGAGAGCGTCGCCAGGCGCTTCAGACCCAGGTCGACCCCCACCACCGGGCCACTGTTCTCTGGCACCACGTGCTCGTGCTCGACCAGCAGCGAGACGTACCAGTGTCCGGCCTGCTCGGTGACGGTGGCCGAGAACACCTTCACGCCGCCAGTGGGCAGGTAGCCGCGCTCCTTCAAGCGGAGTCGCCCCAGGCGCGGCAATTGGATGACGCCGGGGAACACGACGATGGCGCCGGTGAGGCGAAAGCTGCCGAGCCCGCGCTTCTTGCTCTTGCGCGTGGGATAGCCGAGCTTGCCATGCAGCTTGCCCTGTTGCTTGAGCTGCGCCCGGCGGAAGAAGTGGGCGAAGGCGCGATCCAGGTTGCGCAAGGCTTCCTGCGGTGCGCACTTGGACACCTTGTACATCCAGGGAACCTCGGTCTGCTTGAGTGCGTTGAGCTCACGATGCAAGTCTATCGCCGACGGGCTGTTGCCGGTCTTGCGGTACGCATCCTGCTTGCGCGCCAGTCCCCAATTGTACGCCCAACGCGCTGCCCCTGCATGTTTGCGACATGCAGTGAGCTGCTGATCGTTGAGATCCAGCTCGGTTTTATACGCGCGCTGGATGGTACTCATGCCTGGTGCGCTTCTTCCACTTCTTCCTCTGCCTGCTCAACACAGCGTTTGACGCACACCTGAATCTGGGCGGCGCGCTGCTTCGCGTTGCGCCGCCCATAGAGGCGCACCGCCATGCTCGTGATGACCGACACGAAGTCATCGACCAGGTCGTTGCCGGTATCGCTTGGATAGATCGCCTCTACCCGCCGTCCCTCATGCTCCAAGAGCGCCGCGAGGTACCCATAGCCAAACCGAGTGAGGCGGTCCCGATGCTCGACGACGATGACGCCCACCTGCGCGTCAGTGAGCAGCTTTGTGAGCTTGGGCCGCTCATCGTTCAGGCCTCGCCGGTCCCCGTGCCGGCCTCTTGCCAACCGCCGCATTCTATCACGCGGGAGATGCGGACCAGCGTGCGGGTCACCATTCGTTGGTGGAGTATAATGGAGGGAAGGCCAGACGCGAGAACGATGCGACACGCGGGAGCGGGTAGAGGAGGGCGTTCGTGCGGCAGGGGGAGAACGACGGCGAGCACATTTGGTTGCGCCAGTCGGTAACATTTACAACCAACGGGCAGACGCGGACCGTCGAGATCGCGATTCCGTTGCGCCCTGGCGCGACCGCGGATGAGGTGGAGGTGCTGCTGAACGAGGCAGATGCCGGCATGGAGCGGCTCGCGCGGCATCTGGATGCGCGGATCGCCTCGGCGCTAGGGACGGCTGGCGCGACGCCGACCGCACCCACACCTGCTCCCGCTCCTGCCACCACACCCGCGCTTGCGGCTGGGCCAGCAGCGCCCCAGGGCGATAGCTCGCCGGCAACGAGTGAACAGGAGCTGCGCGCCCCTGTGCCCGAGGTGCCTCTGCCCAGTGCGCCACCGGCTGCCCGTGTCCCCACACCTGCCGCACCCGCCGCAGCGCCAGCGGCTACACCCGCCGCAGCGCCAGCGGCTACACCCGCCGCAGCGCCAGCGGCTACACCCGCCGCAGCGCCAGCGGCTACACCCGCCGCAGCGCCGCCCGTGCGCGCGCCGCAGGCGGAGTCACCCGCTCGCCCCGCGCCGTCGCGTGCCGCCGCGCCGCCGCCCACTGCCCCGCGCGAGCGGTCCGCCTCCCCGTTGAGCGCAGCTCCCCCCGCCGCCGAGATCTCGCGTCCGGAGTTCCTGGCCGCCATTCGCGACCTGGGGATGGATGCGCGCCAGGCAATGCAGCAGCTGGGCGTGCGCTCCCTCGAAGGGCTGAATCTGCGGGAGGCGCTCGAAGCGCTGCGTCGCCAAAACCTGCGTGGAGACGAGCCGGAACCGGCCGCCGCCGCTCCAGCGCCGCCCGCGGCCATGGCGAGCCAGCCAGCCGCGCCCCCGCGCTACTTCGAGGAGGAGGACGAGCCGGAGATCACCTTCATAGTGGACGGCACGCCGCCGCGGGACGCTGACGACTTCGCGTTGGCCGGCGACGAATCGCCCTCCGGAGAGGACGACCTGAGTGAGGACGAGCTGGGCGAGCTCGAACTGGACGACGTGCCAGACTTCGCGCCGCCATCCAGCCGCGCGGCGCCCGCGCCAGCCGCTCGCGCCGCGGCAAAGCCGGCCGCGCGGCGCGACACAGCAGACTCTGCTGCGCGCGGGCCTGCTGTGCCGTCCGGTGATGAGACGGGGGCGGCGATTCTGGCGCGCCTGCGCGAAGCAACGGGCAGCGGCGCGGCGAGCGGCCAGCAGCGCACGGCGTATGGGAACATCATCGTGCGCGAACTGGGCGAGGCGAAGGCTGCGGCGCTCGTCAGAGGCGTCTGGCGCGTGCCGCCGGAACGCATCGGCCCAGAGCAGATGGCCGAGCTCTTGAGTTGGGGGAAGCGCGATACGTTTGGCGATGAGGTGGCGTTGGTGCTGGCGGAGCTGCGCGCCGAACGCGACCGCGCCCAGGCCAACGAGGAGCCAGGCGCACCGCGACCGAATGGCGCGACGCCCGCGCCCCGGCCACGCGGCGGCGCACGTCCCGCCAACCGCGCGGGAGGGTCGTGATGCGCGTCGTCTCCGGCTCGGCGAAGGGCCGGCGACTGAAGGGCCCAAACACTCCTGGCACTCGACCGGTGATGGACCGCGTGAAGACGGCGCTGTTCGATGTCCTCGCGCCGCGCATCGTCGGCACCCGCTTTCTCGATCTGTTCGCCGGCACCGGCGGCATCGGCATCGAAGCGTTGAGCCGGGGCGCGGCAGCGGTGACCTTCGTCGAGCTGAGTCCAGACGTCTACAAGCTGATCCGCGAGAACCTGGAAATCACCGGGCTGGCGAAGCGAGCCGAGACCATCCGCGCCGACGCCTTCAAGTTTCTGGCGAGCGCACACACGGCCGGCCGCTGGTTCGACATCATCTATGTCGCGCCGCCACAATATCAGGGGATGGCGGCACGCACGCTGGCGCAGCTCGATGCGGCGCCGCTCACAGAGCCGGGCAGCCTCGTGATCGTCCAGATCCACCCCCGCGAGCGCGGCGAGCTGGATGCGCTGACGACGGGGCGGCTCGTGCGCCGCGACGAGCGCAAATATGGGAGCACGCTGCTGCTCTTCTACGATCACGTGGCGGCGGAGGGCAGCGCCTCCGCCGCGAAGGGATCCGGCGATGATGAACACACCCCCTAAGTTCGCGTTTCAGGACGAGGGAGAGGCGCTCCGGCGGCTTGGCGTGGACCGCGATACGTTGCTGGCACTGGTGCGCGAGGGGCGCCTGCGCGCCTATCGCGGCTTCGGCACCGGCAGCTTCTTCCGCACGCAGGATCTGGACGACCTGTATGTGGAGCTGTATGGCGAGCGGTTGGAGGCGCAAGCAGCGGCGGAGGGCGAGCCCGGTCAGGCGAGCACGCGCAAGGTCTTCGATCCCGCCTACAAGGTCCATGTGCGCTTGCAGGCGGACCTGAAGTGGTACGACCTTGAGGACGAGGATCTGCGCGCCTGGGCGCGCGAGATGACGGCGGAGGGCTATGCGCGCCAGCGCGGGAATATCGAGCGGGTCATCGAGAAGCTACAGCGCATGATCGCGCTGATGGACGAGCAGGCCGCGACGTGGAAGCATCTGACGCCGCCGTCCACGCTCCCCGCTCCGCCAGCCAGCGACACGCCGCAGCGCAAGGTGCGCGCTCCCCTGCCGATGGCCGGCGCCGGCGGCGCAACGTCACCTGGCCCCTCGGCGGGCGCCGGCAGCGGCGCGCCGGAGAAGAAGGCGCGCCGGCCGCTGCCCATGGCCGGCACCTCCCCAACGCCGCCACCGCGGCGAGAGACTCCAGCACCCACCAACGATGCCGACGGCGAGGCTTGACCTTCCAGCGACAGGAAGGTGTACGCTGGCTCGTGGAGGGAGGTGCGCGGATGCACACCAACGACCGCTACTCAACTCATACGGCTGACGGCCTCACCATTGGCCAGCTCGCGCGTCTGACCGGGGTGCGCGCGAAGACCGTCCGCTACTACGAGGAGATCGGGCTGCTGCCGCCGCCGCCGCGCGGCGCCAACGGCTACCGACGGTACGGTAAGGCGGATGCGAATCGCCTGCACGTGCTGCGGCGTATCCGGCTGCTCGGCGTGCCTCTCTCCTCGGCGAAGTCGCTGCTCGCGGGCAGCGCGGACGCGCGTTGCGCCGAGGTCCAGCGCGAGCTGCTGGCGCTCGTTGACGAACGGGTGGCGGCCCTCGACCGTGAAATCGCCGAGTTGCAAACTTTGCGCGCGTCGGTGGAGGCGTACCAGCGGACGCTGGCGTCGTGCGCCGCGGACGAGCGCATGCCATTCAGCGCATGCCTCGACATGCAGTGTATCGCGCTGCCCGGAGAGCCGGTCGGCGAGGAGGAGTGTGATGAGCAGTGTCAGGTTGGCTAGCTACGCGTGTGGCTGTGACTGTGACTGTGACTGTGACTGTGACTGTGGTCCTGGGGACTGCCCCTGCGGCTGCCCAACGGGTTGCTAGCCACTGATCCCCAATCTCGTGGGGAAAGCGGGGAGGGCGCGGTGCCGCGCCCTCCCCGTTGTGTTGCCCGCGCAGTGACACGCTTAACGCTTAGTGCGCGTGCTCTTCCTGCTGGCGGGAATGCTCGGGCTGGCGCAGCTCGCAGTAGAGCCGGTCACCGCAATCTGGTGGGCAGGCGCAATAGCCCTCGTGGCTGCTGTGGGCGGTGCTCTCGAATTGGATGGTCGCGTGGCCGATGCCATAGGCGGCGCGCAGCATCGCCGTGATGCGGTCCAGGATTGGCGCGCTGTCGCTTGGCGGCACGTCGTCTATCACGGCATGGCAGGAGAGCGCTAGCACCCCACTGGTGATGGTCCAGACGTGGAGGTCGTGCACGTCATGCACGCCAGGCACACGCAGCATATCGCGGATGAGAGATGGCAGCGAGAGGCCGCGTGGCGCGGATTCGAGCAGGATGCTGCTCGCCTCGCCAATCAGCCGGATGGAGCCGGCGACGATCAGCGCCGCGATCAACAAGCTGACCAGTGGATCGACCCAGGCCGCGCCGGTGAGCGCGATGACGAGCGCGGCGAGGATGACGCCGGCTGATGCGGCAACGTCGCCGAAGACATGCAGCGCGGCGGCACGCACATTGAGGTTGCCGTGACCCTCGCGGCTGAGGCCGATGCCAATGTAGAGGTTGACGGCGATCGCGAAGCCGGCGGTGGCGATCATGATGGCCGGGCTGACCGGCTCCGGGTGGGAGAAGCGCTGCAGCGCTCCGTAGACGATGCCGCCGGAGATCGCGACGAGCGTCAGGCCGTTGACCAGCGCCGTCAGAATGCCGACACGATGGTATCCGAAGGTGCGCCGCTCATTGGCAGGGCGCTCTGCCTGAACGGCGGCGAACCACGCCAACCCCAAGGCGCCTACGTCGGTCAGCATGTGTCCGGCATCCGACAACAGCGCCAACGAATGCGCGGCGAAGCCACCGGCCGCCTCGACGCCCAGGATCAGCAGCGTGAGCAGGAAGCCCAGGCGCAGCGAGG
>Ga0209647_1004252_pt1 | contig 10840 bp, 7 predicted proteins | sample GraSoi_2013_60cm_FD_185827 | JGI IMG/M metagenome (GOLD analysis project Ga0209647, IMG submission 185827) | Grasslands soil microbial communities from the Angelo Coastal Reserve, California, USA - Sample 9_17_2013_60cm (SPAdes) (version 2) | ecosystem: Environmental > Terrestrial > Soil >...
GATCATCCGGAAAGACGACGCATGTCTCTGATGCAGAGGCTTGCTTCGGTCGGGCTCGGGCGGCGACCCGAGGCGGAGGCGCCACCAGCCCCGCCGATGCCTCGCCAGGCGCGTCCGATGCCCCAGTTTGAGCGGCCGCCGCAGCGCCCGACGGCTCGTCATCCTGAGGGCCGACCGGCTGAGCCTGTATCGGAATATGCGCGACGGGCGGCTCCCCAGGGCCTAGACCCCCACGGCCGGTCTGCGCCTGTGCATAATTCGGCCGAAGAGGACCAACTCGACATTCCGGCGTTCCTGCGCCGTCAGGCCAACTAAGAACCGATCCAGCAACCAATGGCCCCGCTTCCAATTCGGAAGTGGGGCCATTTGCTGATCGGCTGTGATCGATGATAACCTACTGAAACAAAACACGATTTAGGCCTACGGGTATCATCGACTATCGTGGCAGCCGGCGGGTTTGTCACGCTGAACTCATCGCCTGCCGGTCAAATTTTGAGCAGAGCGGCCGCCGAGGTCCGGCAATTGCGGCAAAAGAGAGTAACAGTTGGTAAGAAAGCGTGAGTTGGAGAAGGCAGTCGCAATAGCCTAAGTTTCAGGAGTGAAAGGGACTTTTCGAGTCCTTGGGGATAGCTGCCGCAGCTGCGAAGGCGGTTTCGACTGAAGGCAAAAATGTGGCCCTCCAGGGGCCACGGGGATGGGGCCGCGGCTCTTAAAAGGGCCGTCGGAAGTTGGGTAGATGAAGGGCGCTAAGCAGACAACGCTACGCCATCAGGTCGCCGTCTCCGGCATGGGTGTCTATTCAGGACTCCCCGTTACACTCACACTTCATCCCGCTGACGATGACAGCGGAATTATTTTCCAGCGCATCGCGGCTGACGGCTCGATCGAGCGCGAAATTCGCGCCGACGTGCGCGCAGTTACCGCAACTGAATTCGCGACTGTCCTTGGCGATGCCAAAGGCCCGCTTTGCTCTACCGCCGAGCACCTTCTCGCAGCCTTGCGTGGCCTCTACGTCGATAACGTGGTCGTCGAAATCGACGGGCCCGAAGTGCCAATCATGGATGGCAGCGCCGCTGCGTTTGTGGATGCAATCGACCAGGCCGGCCTCACCGCGCGGGCTTTGCCACGCCGCTATATCGAGGTGATCAAGCCCGTCTCGGTTTCCAAAGATGGTGCATATGGCGAGTTGCGGCCGTACCAGCATGGTTTCCGTGTCGAAGCCAAGATCGATTTCGATCATCCTCTTATCGGCAAGCAGGCGCTTTCGCTCGACATCGAGCCCGACACGTTCCGCCGTGAGATTGCGCGCGCCCGTACTTTCGGTTTCATGCGCGACGTTGCCAAATTGTGGAGTGCGGGTTACGCACTCGGCGCTTCGTTCGAAAATACTCTGGTGGTGAGCGAAGATCGTGTGCTCAACCCGGAGGGATTGCGCTTCGCCGACGAATTCGTGCGCCATAAGGTGCTCGATGCCATTGGCGATCTGGCGCTCGCGGGTCAGCCACTGCTCGCCGCCTACAAAACCGTTCGTGGCGGCCATAAGCTTAATCACGCTGTGCTATCCGCGCTGATGGCCGATCCAAGTGCTTGGCGCGTGATTGAGGCGGCGGCCGAACCGGCCCGTCGCGTGCGTGGCCACGCGAACGTCTTTACGGGCCAGGTGGCTCCGGCCTACGGGCCGGAAGTATCCTGAAAACCTCAGGATTTTGCCTTAACCTTCGCCTTAATCCGGGCCGAATGTCGGCTTAGTCGCATGGCGAAATCGCGTGCTTTCGGATAAACCGACGCGGGTAGTCGCGCTTTTTACAGGCGTTTGCGAAGCCGACTTTTGGGGAAAAAACAAGTTCGCGTGGATGAGTTCGAGTTCAAGATATACATGGCCAAGCACATCGTGCCCGAGAACGCCGCAGAAATGAGGGTGGCTCGAAAATCGGTAGGCTGGACGCGTTTTGCGCGCGCTCTGGCTATCGGGTTGCTGGCGGCAAGTCTCGGTGCATGCAGCAGCTTCGATTTTTTCAGCAAGAAGGACGATACGCCGCCCGATGAGCCAGCCGACCGGCTCTACAATGAAGGGCTTTATCTCCTCAACGCCAAGAAGGATCCGAAGGAAGCGGTCAAGAAGTTCGAGGAGGTCGATCGTCAACACCCGTATTCGGAGTGGGCGCGCAAATCCCTCATCATGATGTCTTACGCGTACTATCAGGCTGGCGAATATGATGACTGCGTGAATTCAGCCAAACGCTACATCACTCTGCACCCTGGCAGCTCCGATGCCGCTTATGCGCAATTTTTGATCGGCTCTTCTTATTTCGACGAGATCCCCGACATTACGCGCGATCAAGCGCGGACCGAAAAGGCGCTGGCCGCGCTTGATGAAGTCATCCGGAAATATCCGACCAGCGAATACTCGAACAGTGCCAAGCAAAAGATAGAAATCGCTCGGGACCAGCTTGCCGGGAAGGAAATGGAGACGGGACGCTATTATCTGCAAAAAAAGGATTACACTGGCGCCATCAACCGCTTCAAAGTTGTCGTCACCAAATACCAGACGACGCGCCATGTCGAAGAAGCGCTTATGCGGCTGACTGAAGCCTATATGGCGCTCGGGATTGTTGAGGAGGCTCAGACCGCGGCCGCCGTGCTCGGGCACAATTTTCCCGACAGCACCTGGTACAAGCACGCCTACGCCCTCGTGAAGACCAGCAGCGGCGTCGAGCCCACTGAAAACAAAGGCTCCTGGATCAGCAAGGCATTCAAGAAGGTGGGGCTGGGCTAGCCATCGCCGTATCGAATTCACAGCGTAATGGCCGGCACAAGGCTCGTGCTCGGGGCGGGCCGCGGGCACGTCCCGAGCACGAGCCTTGTGCCGGCCACCGGCGTCTTTAATGATGGAGAATCTGCAAGACGTAGGTGCCCGGAACGCGTCCGGGCATGACGAAGCCTTGGACCGTACGCCATGCTCTCCCGACTTTCGATCCGCGATATCGTCCTGATTGACCGGCTCGACATTGATTTTGCCGACGGGCTTGCCGTACTCACAGGCGAGACCGGCGCGGGGAAATCGATTCTGCTCGATGCTTTCGCGCTGGCTTTGGGGGGGCGCGGCGACCAAGCACTGGTAAGGCAGGGCGTCGAACAGGGCCAGGTGACCGCTGTATTCGATGTCGCACGCGACCATCCCGCGCGCGCGTTGCTCAAGGCCGACGATATACCGGCCGAAGACGAGCTGATTCTGCGCCGTGTGCAGCTCGCCGATGGTCGCACCCGCGCATTCGTCAACGATCAGCCGGTCAGCGTCCAGGTGCTTAAGCTGCTGGGCGGCGCACTGGTCGAAATTCACGGCCAACATGATGAGCGCGCGTTGGTCGACGCCGGAACTCACCGCCGACTGTTGGACGCCTTTGGAGGCCTCGAGGACCAGGCGGTGAAGGTAGAAGCCCGGTGGGAAGCCAGGCGCGAGGCACACAGCGCTGCCGACATCCATCGTGCCGAAGTCGACCGCGCCAAACGGGAGGGCGACTGGCTGCGCCACGCGGTCGATGAGCTTAACAAGCTTGCGCCGCAGTCCGGCGAGGAGACCGCGCTCGCCGAACGGCGGACCTCGATGATGCAGGCCGAGAAAGTGGCCGAAGATTTGCGTGATGCTCACAATGTGATCGCCGGCCCCAATTCCACCGTGCCCGCGCTCTCGGGCGTGATCCGAAGGCTGGAACGACGTACCGCTCAGGCGCCAGGCTTCGTCGAACCGGCGGTGAAAGCGCTCGATGCGGCGCTGGCCGCCTTGGACGAGACCCGCAACCATCTTGAGGCGGCCTTGCGCACTGCAGACTTCGACCCCGCCGAACTCGAACGCATTGAGGAGCGGCTCTTCGCGCTCCGCGCCGCCGGCCGAAAATACAATGTCCCGGTCGATGGGCTCGCAGCGCTGGCGCAGAAGTACAATGCCGACATTGCGTTGATCGATGCCGGCGAGGTTAAGCTCAAAGCCCTGCTGGCAGCTGCGGCGCAGGCCGAGGCCGCCTATCGCGCGGCGGCGCAGGCGCTTTCCCAGGCGCGCGGCAAAGCCGCGGGCACTCTCGACAAGATGGTGAACGGCGAGCTCAAGCCGCTCAAGCTGGAGCGAGCGAAGTTTTCTACCGAGGTCGAGAGCGACGCGGCCGCTGCGGGTCCAAACGGTATCGACCGGGTGGAGTTCTGGGTGCAAACCAATCCCGGCACGCGTCCCGGACCCCTCATGAAAGTTGCATCCGGCGGCGAGCTGGCGCGTTTCCTGCTGGCTTTGAAGGTTGTATTGGCCGACCGCGGCTCGGCCCCGACGCTCGTATTCGATGAGATCGACACTGGTGTAGGCGGTGCGGTTGCCGACGCCATCGGCATGCGGCTTGCCAAGTTGGGGCGCGGGGTCCAGGTGCTCGCTGTAACGCATGCTCCCCAAGTAGCGGCGCGCGCTGATCGACACTATCTCATCACCAAAGACGCTCTGGAGAAGGGCAAGCGAGTCGTTACCCGCGTTACTGAACTGGCGGCGGAACGACGGCGCGAGGAAATAGCCCGCATGCTTGCAGGTGCGGAGATCACCAACGAAGCGCGCGCTGCAGCCGAACGGCTGATCAAGGCGGCGAGCTGATATAGTGCCGGCATGGCCAGTCACGACGCGTCAAAGGTCAGACCTGCCGACCTCAGCGAGCCGCAAGCTAAGGCCGAGCTGAAACGGCTGGCGGCCGAGCTCGCCGCGCACGACAAGCGATACTATCAGCAGGATGCGCCCACGGTTAGCGATGCCGCGTATGACGCGCTGCGCCAACGCAATGCCGCGATCGAGGCGTGTTTCCCCGAATTGACCCGTTCCGATTCGCCTTCGCGCCGCGTGGGGGCGGCGCCGACCGGAAAGTTCAAGAAGGTCCGGCACGCTGTGCCGATGCTCTCGCTCGACAACGCGTTCGCAGAGCAAGATGTGGTCGATTTCGTCGCGCGCATCCGGCGCTTCCTGAAATTGAGCGAGGACGAAAAGCTTGCGTTCAGCGCCGAACCAAAGATCGACGGACTTTCGATGTCGCTGCGTTATGAGAAAGGGGAGCTCATCACGGCCGCTACTCGCGGCGACGGCGCTGAAGGCGAAGACGTCACTGCCAATATTCGCACCCTTAAAGACGTCCCACACACGCTGAGGGGCAAAAACGTTACACCGGTCTGCGAAGTGCGCGGCGAGGTCTACATGACCAAGAGCGGCTTCCTCGCGCTCAACAAACGCCAGGCCGAAGCCGGTGAGCAAACCTTCGTCAATCCGCGCAATTCTGCTGCGGGTTCATTGCGGCAGAAGGACCCGACAATCACAGCCACGCGGCCGCTGGGTTTTTTCGCTTATGCCTGGGGCGAGATGAGCAAAATGCCGGCTGATACTCAGTCCGGCATGATTAATTGGTTCGAAACCTGTGGCTTCAAAACCAATCCACTGACTAAAATTTGCCGTTCGACCGACGATCTCATCGCGTTTCACCGCGAGATCGAAGAGAAGCGGGCAAAGCTCGACTACGATATCGACGGTGTCGTCTACAAAGTGGACCGCATCGATTGGCAGGAACGGCTCGGCTTTGTATCGCGCACGCCACGTTGGGCGATTGCGCACAAATTCCCAGCCGAGCGAGCGATCACGGTGCTCAACGATATTGAAATCCAGGTAGGACGCACCGGCGCGCTTACGCCGGTTGGCAAGCTGGAGCCGATCGGCGTCGGCGGCGTCATCGTGCAGAACGTCACGCTGCACAATGAGGATTACATCAAGGGTATCGGCGGCGATGGCGAGCAATTGCGCGAAGGCCGCGATATTCGCATCGGCGATACCGTCGTCGTGCAGCGCGCCGGCGACGTTATTCCGCAAGTTGTCGATGTGGTCATCGACAAGCGTCCAAGGGATGCCAAGCCCTATCATTTCCCTAAGAAGTGCCCTTGCTATCTGCACACTGACATCGTGCGCGAGGAGACCGCGACCGGCGAGGAGGGCGCCCGTGCCCGGTGCACAGGCGAATTTGCCTGTCCGTATCAGAAGATCGAACACCTGAAGCTTTTTTGTTCGCGCCGCGCCTTCGATATCGAAGGATTGGGCGAGAAGCAGATCGAGTTTTTCTTCGAGAAGGGGTGGATCAAGGAGCCAGCGGACATTTTCACGCTTCCCGAGCGCAACAAGAAGATCAAACTCGAGGAGGTTGAGGGATACGGTGAAACCTCGGTACGCAACTTGTTTGAGGCGATTGAGCAGCGACGCGAGATTTCACTCGATCGTTTCATCTTTGCTCTCGGCATTCGTCATGTCGGCGAGACCACAGCACTGGCGTTGGCTCGCGGGTACGGTTCATGGAAAGCGTTCCACGACGCAGGGTTGAAGGTCGCTAAAGGAGACGAGGAAACGATTGCCGAGATGGACGCTCTCGATCAGATCGGCGAAACGGTGATCCGGGCCGTCACCGCCTATTTCGGCGAGAGCCACAATCGCGGCATTGTCGAGCGACTGACCAAAGAGGTGAAAATCCTCAACGCTGAAAAGCCCAAAAAAGATACCGCCGTTGCAGGCAAAACGGTCGTCTTCACCGGATCTTTGGAGAAAATGACGCGCGAGGAGGCCAAAGCTCAGGCGGAGAGGCTTGGTGCTAAGGCCGCCGGCTCTGTCTCGAAGAAGACCGATTATGTTGTCGCTGGCCCAGGCGCCGGCTCTAAACTCGCAGACGCTAAGAAATTCGGAGTAATGGTCCTTACCGAGGATGAATGGCTGAAGCTGGTGGGCGGGTAGTCGCTTTGCCCGCCCATTCCCGCGCAAGCGTAAATCAAGACCGGTAACTACCGCGCTTTCGATCTTGATTTGGGTCCTCGCCTTCGCGGGACCAAGCGGCGCGTTTGCTTTTGCTTGCTGGAATTGAGAGCGCGCGTGGCTTTCTCCAGCCATTTGCGCGTTCCCTTGTCGACGAGCGGACCAAGCACCTCGTGCACTCGCTCGTGGTAGTTGTCGAGCCAGGCGCGCTCCTTCGTCGTCAACATGCGGCTGTCGATCAGCCGTCGGTCAATCGGTGCGAGCGTTAGCGTCTCGAATGCATTGAGCGGTTTTTCGGCGCCGATCGGCTCAGGTGCGGCGATCACCAGCACGAGATTCTCGATGCGAATGCCGTAGGCTGCGGTTTTGTAGTAGCCCGGTTCGTTCGACAGGATCATGCCGCGGCGAAGGGCGACGTTGCCAAATTTAGATATACGTGCCGGTCCCTCATGGACTGACAAATAACTGCCGACTCCATGTCCCGTGCCATGGTCGAAATCGAGCCCGGCCTGCCACAAGGCCGTACGGGCCAGCGGATCGAGCTGCGCGCCGTTGGTGTTCTCGGGGAAGATGGCAGTCGCAATGGCAATGTGGCCTTTGAGCACGCGCGTGAAGCGGTCGCGCATTTCATCGCTCGGTTGGCCGACAACCACTGTGCGGGTGATGTCAGTGGTGCCGTCTTCGTATTGTGCGCCGGAATCGATCAAGAACAGCTCATTTTTGCCGATACGGCGGTTGGACCGCTCGGTCACGCGGTAATGCACGATGGCACCATTCGGCCCCGCGCCGGCGATTGTTGGGAAAGAGATATCCTTGAGCGCTCCGGTATCGCGGCGGAAGGTTTCCAGTGCCGCCACCGCGTCAATTTCGGTGAGCTTGCCAGAAAGCGCTTCCTTATCGAACCAGGCCAAAAAGCGCGTGACCGCCATGCCATCGCGTTTATGGGCGGCGCGGCTGCCGACGATCTCCGCGTGATTCTTCGTCGCCTTCAGGAGCGTAATTGGGTCGGCGCCGCGCTGGGGTTTGGCGCCCCCGCCGGCGAGTACTCGCGTGAATGCGTCGCCGGCACTCGCTTGGTCGAGTCTGAGAGTTTTGTCCTTGAGCTTGCTCAGATCGCGGACAAGATCGTCCGGAGGGCGAACGTCGGAGAATTCCTCCAGCGCCTGGCGAACGTTATTGTTGAGCTTGGTGCCATCGACATAGAGTGCTGGCCGGCCCTCGCGTGAAATGAGTCCGTAAGCAAGTACGAGTGGCGTATGCGCGACATCCGCGCCGCGAATATTGAATGCCCAGGCCACGTTCTGCGGATCGGACACCAACAATGCGTCGGCGCGCAACTTCGCGAGCTCTGCCCGGATACGCTTGATCTTGTCGGGGGCGCTTTCGCCGGCCAACTTTAACTCGCGCAGGCTGATCGGCGCCGCCGGCGGCGTAGGGCGGTCGCGCCAAAGTCCGTCAATTGGATTGCTGTCGACGGCCACGAGCTCGGCGCCAGCTGCGCTGCAAGCCTTCCTGAGCTTTTCGACCTGTTCACTGGTGTGCAGCCATGGATCGTAACCGAGCCTGTCTCCGCTTTTTAGCTTCTGCTCGAGCCATTGCTCCGGCGGACGTTCCACCAGATGCTCAATTGAAAACTTATTTGCGTCGACTTGAGTATCGGCCTGAAGCGTGTAGCGGCCGTCGACGAACAGTGCTGCGTTTTCGGCCAGTACGATCGCCGCACCCGCAGAGCCTGTGAAGCCGGTGAGCCAGGCCAGCCGCTCTTCGCTCGCAGGCAAATACTCGTTTTGTTGGCGGTCAGCACGAGGCACCATAAAGCCGGCGAGCCCGCGTCGCTTCAACTCTGCTCGCAATTCGGCGACGCGCTTGGCGCTGTGCGCGCGTTCGCTCGAATCGTCGAATGACTGGAAATGGGCTTCAAACATTCGCGGCACTCTAACGCCCCAAACGGCCGTAGCAATGCAGGCATGCGCGTGCCGTCGGTCGACGCCTTTGCGTGCGTTGCCTGACCTTGGTGAAAAATTTTGCCGCGCTGAGGGGTAATTCGGCAACGAATCCGTTGTTTGATTCAAATTTGTGCATCGCACTGATTTGCCGCAATGATGCCATCGATCTCTACAAGTGATTAATCACTTCATGCTGGAATATCAGGGCTTCCATGCGCTCGCACGTATACTCTAAGTTGCCGTATAGATTATATTGCATTGCAATAGTTTCAGTCGCGAATCGCATTCCGGTTGCTGAAATTTTTTTGAGAAGGAGAAAGACATGGTTGCAGTAACTTATGGCGTTGCCCGCGTTCCGGCCAAAAAAGCCAATGAGCGGGCGCAAGCCGCCGCTCCGCGCAAGACTTTTTTAGTCCGTTTTATGGAAGCCTTGATGGAGTCACGGCTGCAGCAGGCCCACCGCGAGATCGTGAGACATGCACACCTGTTGCCGCGCGTGTCCGATGAACAGGGCAACCGGTTGACCAAAATAGACGAGATGCCGTTTGGTGGTCGGTAAGCGTAAGCTTTCACCAGCGAAGCCGCCCCGGTCGTCCCCGCCCGGGGCGGTTTTGTTTTACGCGTTAGCCAAGGCGAAGCGGCGGCGGAGCCCTCCGCGCCGCATGATCAAAGTAACCCAGTCGTCGAGTGGGATACGCCGTTCGAGCGTGAAGCCCTGAACTCGATAGACCGCAAGAACAGCATTGGCGTGACCGGCCAGCAGGCCGGAGAGCACGATGCGTGCGCCGGGGGCGGTGAGCTTACGGAGCGGCACGGCCAGCCGCATTAACGGCCCCAGCAGAATATTGGCGAAGATCAATTGGTACGGTGAACGCGTTATGATGGTTTGTGCGCTGGTACCAGTCGCACGCGCGAACGTAATCGTAGAGGCGACGCAGTTAAGCCGCGCGTTGCTGCGCGCTGCGTGGACTGCTATTGGGTCGATATCGCTGGCGACAATTTGTGTCCGCCATCGTCGCGCCGCTGCAATAGCGAGCACACCCGAACCGGTTCCGATGTCGAGCACGCGTTGGGGTTTGCGGCGTTTCGCCAAATCGCTGAGCGCTAAAAGGCATCCGCGCGTAGTGCCGTGGTGACCGGTCCCAAAGGCAAGTGCGGCTTCAATTTCGATGCCGATACTGTTTGCCTTAAGGCGAGCGCGGTCGTGGGCGCCGTGAACAATAAACCGGCCGGCACGCACCGGTTTGAGGCCGGCGAGACTTTGGGCGACCCAGTCCGCGGCGGCGACCGGCTCGATGCTCAGCGCGTGTGCCGCCGCCGCGCCGGCCGCGAGTTCGACCAATCCGCGCAATCTTGCCTCGTCGGGAGCTGCGCGGAAATGGACCGCCACTTGCCAGCGACCGCCGTCGTCCTCGAAGGCGGCACAGGCGCTTTCCTCGGCATCGAGGATTTCACCGAGATACGCCGCAATCCGGCGGGCGGTCGTTTCGTCGCAGGCGAGGCGGGCGACGGTGGAGGGCGCATTCATTTGGTGCAAGTTTGCCCTTCGCAATGGCCCAAGCAATGGCTATTTACGCGTTGTGACGATCGAAAGGCCACATTCCGCCGACCTTGAAGCGCTTGCTCTGGCTCGCCGTAACGGCTGGCCGGAGGATATGCGCTTATTGATCGACCGCTACCCGCGAGAACTGTGGAATGGTCATGCCAACCTAGGCGAGATGGCGCGATTCTGGCTGTCGCGACATGCCATGTTCCGAGAACTAGCAACCACAATCGATGAAATCACGACGCAGTTTCGTGCCGGGCAGCTTCCGCCCACTGAATTCGCCCGGCAGTTCGTGCCACGGCTGCAGTTCATCCTCGACCAGCTTAATGTTCACCATCAGATCGAAGACCTGCATTACTTTCCGATCTTTCGCGCGGCCGATGAACAACTGGCGCGCGGGTTCGACGTGCTGGAAGGCGACCACCATGACATCCATGCCGACATGGCGCGCACGGCAGAAACCGCCAATGCTTTGTTACAAGCGCTGCAGGCTGGCGGCGATGCGCTACGCCGCACCAGTGACATCTACGCGAATGCGAGTGGCGC
>Ga0209647_1004256_pt1 | contig 10837 bp, 10 predicted proteins | sample GraSoi_2013_60cm_FD_185827 | JGI IMG/M metagenome (GOLD analysis project Ga0209647, IMG submission 185827) | Grasslands soil microbial communities from the Angelo Coastal Reserve, California, USA - Sample 9_17_2013_60cm (SPAdes) (version 2) | ecosystem: Environmental > Terrestrial > Soil >...
CGTTTCCGGGCGATAAAACGATCCAATGCGGGAAAATTCTTCAGAAAAGCGTCACCACGATGCGAAGCTTTGTGGTTGAGCCGATGCGCTACGGCCGCCTATTCCTGGCGGGCGACGCGGCTCATGTGGTACCGCCGACCGGTGCAAAAGGAATGAACCTCGCCGTCGGCGATGTCTGGTTGCTAGCGCAGGCTCTGGCTGCTTTTTACGCCAAGGGCCAGACTGAACCTTTGGACACCTACTCTGATCGTTGTCTGCGACGAGTCTGGAAAGCACAACGGTTTTCTTGGTGGATGACCTCCTTGTTGCACCGGTTCGATCAAAACGACGCGTTCGAATATCGGCGGCAGTTAGCGGAGTTAGACTATCTGACTACGTCTCGCGCAGCGGCAACTACGTTGGCAGAAAACTATGTTGGTCTCCCTTGGACAGATTGAAGGTCATCAGGGCTCCGCCGGAATGATGCAAATTAATCATTGGCGGCCTGGTGAGACGGGCGACACCGCTCTCGTTTCTGAGCTTTCTTGCAGTAGCCCAAACAGAAAACCAAGAACGTTCCAATGACCGTTGGCGACTAGTTCTGTAACCCCCCAGATACAATGAGCACGTCTGTCCCTATTACCTCAATCCAAAATCAGTCGGCTAACTACGAAATAAAAGCAGTTGCGCTGTTAGGCCTCGGTTTCGGCTTATTAGCGCTCGACCGTTGGAGTATTGCGACTCTTTTTCCGTCTATCAGCAAGGATCTGAATCTAAACTATCAGGATCTCGGCAATTTAACCGGCGTGCTGGCGATCGCCTGGGGGATCACTGCGATTATTATGGGCCGCGTCGCCGACCGACTTGGCCGGCGGAAGGTCCTGTTGCCCGCAATAATAGGGTTTTCATTGATGGCGGGCTTCTCAGGTTTAGCGACCGGGTTTGTGACCCTCTACCTGATGCGGCTGCTAATGGGTGTGTTCGAGGGCGCTTACACTCCCGTAAGCATTGCTTCCACGACCGAAGCGTCTCGGCCCGAACGTCGAGGACTTAACATCGGAGTTCAGCTAGGTTGTTTCGCATTAATTGGTCTATGCAAAACTGAGCACGTCTGATATGGGCTTTGTTCTCTCCGCCATCGGTTTCTTTGGAGCTGCGGGGCAGATTTCTATGGGAGCAATCTCAGATCGCATCGGACGCCGGTTAGCGCTGAATCTGTCGTTTGGGTTCGGTATCGTGTTCTTGCTTTTGCTCATGCGCGTTGGTGCAGACAAGATGCTTCTCTTCTTGTTATTGGGAGGATTGTCTGCATGTGCTTTTGCTATTCTCGGGTTGTTATCCGGTCCCGTGGCCACGGAAGCGGTACCGGCCGCTCTCATCGCCTCTGTAGCCGGCATTTCCACTGGGGTGGCCGAGATCTTTGGGGGTGGCATCATGCCAAGTATTGCCGGGTTTGTTGCCCAACATTTCGGGATTCAGCACACGCTAACCGTAGGGCTGTTCGGCCTGATTGGCGGGCTGATTCTAAGCTTCTTTATTCGGGAAACCGCTCCTAGATTCGCCCGATCTCCCAGTGCGGCGATTTGAAAAAGGTACGTCAGTCTAAACAACCGCGAATAGACGCGAATGGACGCGAATGAACGCGAATGTTAGTTGGCGGTGTCGCGACTCGGATTTAACCAGACTGTGGGGATGCCTCGTTTTCCGGTGAGCCGCGTCCGAAGAGCCGGATCGACGTTTTCTAAGGTCAAATGGCCAAAATCTGACCTCGACCTTTTTGATCTTCATTCGCGTTAATTCGCTGCCGGTCGCGCCGTAGGACGTTCGGCGAGCTCAGTCGAGTCGCTTCGCGGAGGCGGATCCATTCGCGGTTGTCTTGTGTAAGTGGCGAGTCATGTGTATCAGCGTCCGGGAACACGGATGAGCGGGAGCTCATCGCTGCCGGTCAAGAATGCTTTTAAGGAGATTAAAAGCGACGACTTGTTTGCCCGCTTCGAGGGCATCCATGGCTTCGCGCACCCGCTGTTTCAGCTCTTTGATATCGTCCCGTTCGGCGGCCGGCGGCTCTGCAGGCTCAGGTTTTTGGAACTTGACGACCTTATCTTCGGAAGCTGCTTTGGAGCTTTCCTGATCCTCGCTCTCTTTTTCAGCTGGCTCTGCTTCTTTCTGTTTCGCTGTGGCGGCCTTTGGCACTACGGTCGGAACTTGCCGATCAGCTCGTTTAGGAGCTTCACTGGTTTTTCTTGCCGGCGCGGGTTTGGGTCGTTCTTCGTCTACTGGTTTAACCGGTTCTTTCTTGGCGGTTTCCTTTTCCGGAACAGGAGTGTCCTCGAGCAACTCATACTTAATCCCGACGATTCGCTGACCGTTAAAAGGTTTCAGCGATTTAGGGAACACCAGAAACTGGCGGGATCGTCCCTGTTCAAAGCCAACGATTCCATGATCGGTGCTTCCGGACTGCTGGTAAAGCGTCATGACCCGATCCGACTTGATTGCCGCCTGCAGCGTCTTGTCTTTCGCCGGATCGATCAGTAGCAAATGAATGTCCGGTTTTCCGCAAGCTTCGATAACTTTTGAAAAACGGACTGTGCTCACGACCTGGGGGAGTTATTTAGTTCGGGAAAATCCGCTCCCAAAGTCAATGCCTCCCATTGGTCGATGGTTTGAGAAAGACCGGCTAGCTTTTCCCGGGTCATATCCAAGGCGATCTTGCCTAGCACCAGGTTCCGGGGCGGTTGTTCGGACTCAACAATGGTAATGATCGCTTCGGCAGCGCGGACCGGGTCACCAGGCTGTTTCCCGTTACGCTCGGCAATCACCTGTTTACGCGCGCCGGCAGTTTCCTCATAGTCGGGAATGGACACCTGCGCCAACTTTAAGGAGCGACCTCCCCAGTCGGTGCGAAATGGGCCTGGCTCGATGGCCGTTACCCGAATACCCAACGGTTCAACTTCCTTAGCTAACGCCTCGGATAGAGCTTCAACCGCAAATTTGGTGGCAGCGTAATACCCCAGGCTAGGATTTGCGATGAAACCACCGACCGACGAAAGATTCACGATGTGTCCGCTGCGCCGAGCTCTCATCCCGGGTAGTACCGCTTTGGTCAACGCGACCAACCCGAAGAAATTAGCATCGAACATCGCTCGTACTTCCTCCTCTTCGCCTTCCTCCACCGCGGCCAGGTAACCGTAGCCGGCGTTATTTACCAATACATCGATTCGACCGAAGAATTTCTCTGCATCGGCTACGGCCGCTGCAACCTGGTCAGGCTTTGTGACATCTAATGTCAGTGCCAACCCGGTGTTTTTGTAGCCGGAAACCAGGTCCTGAATTTGGTCAGGATTGCGCGCTGTCACCGCAACCCGCTCTCCTCGTTTCAAGAGTATGTCCGCCAACACCCGGCCGAAGCCGGTTGAAGACCCGGTAATGAACCAGACTCGAGAATTGTCTTTGTCCGAAGCCATGTCGCACCAATAGGCCAGGAATCGTGAGCCAGCCAAAGTAAATCGCTTGCACTGGGGGACGCGGGTAAGTGGACGAAGTGGACTGAGTGGACATTTGGAGCGCTGTCCACTGTGTCCGCTGTGTCCACTGTGTCCCGCAGCGAGATTGGTTCTAGATCACGCACCATGCCCGGTCTTGCTGATAAGACCGCTGAATCGAGATCAGTTTCCGATCAAGAGATAGCTTGAATCGCGGATCAATCGATGCGGATTAATTCCGGTTCAGGCTTCTTCTTCCGCAACCCGCCGATGGATTAAGCGCAGCCACCGGGTGTAGTCTCGCCGGCAAGAGATCCAATTCTGGTGAATCTTCCACCAGACCAGAGTAGTCGGACCTTCCGCACAGAGGCCACAGATAAACCAGGTCAACCCCAGATCGCTGGGTGAAATCAGGCACAGGATCGGCACCGTGAGGACAAAAATCCAAATAATCGTGCAGAACCAAAGCCAAAGCCGATAGCCGCGCATCCGCCGGTAAAGGAACAACGCTCGCTCGAGCTCCGGTTGCAAAGAACGGATGGGCCGAAAGTCCTGCACCAGCTGGCTGAAGAAAATCTTGGGGGCTAGTCCGCCGTAGACTCGCGTCAATTCGTCGACCGAATCCGCTTTCTCGGGATGACGGAAATCTGAACTCCCGTTATTTAAATCCGCCGATGACATGACTAAGGGGAATTAACGGTAAATAAACCTCTACGTCCGGAGGCCGAATGTCAATCCGAAGTCGCTTGAAGCTCCTTCGGAATCGTCAATAGCCGATAGCCAATAGCCAAAGAAGTACAACCCGGTTGGCGCTCGCCTTCAAACCGGTTGGCTATCGGCTATCGGCTATTGGCTATTTCCCTGGGCCGTGGTTTGGTTGGGTATGAGCGGAGAACCAAACACGAATCGGCTCATCCACCAGAAATCGCCTTACTTACTCCAGCACGCACACAATCCTGTGGACTGGTATCCGTGGGGAGAAGAGGCGTTCGCTAAGGCGCGAGCGGAGAGCAAGCTGATCTTTCTCTCGATTGGATATTCGACCTGCCACTGGTGCCATGTGATGGAGCACGAGTCCTTCGAAAACCCCGCCATTGCGCAGATCCTGAACGAACACTTTGTTAGTATTAAGGTCGATCGCGAAGAGAGACCGGATGTTGACCGGGTTTACATGCTGTTTGTGCAAAGCACGACCGGCTCGGGTGGTTGGCCGATGAGCGTGTTTCTCACGCCGAACATCCAGCCTTTTTTGGGAGGCACTTATTATCCTCCAGACGATCGATATGGGCGCCCTGGGTTTGGTTCGTTGCTCTCCCGTCTCGCGGATATTTGGGGGAAACAACCCGAGAAGGTTATCGAGCAAGGCAACCGGTTCACGGAAGCCATCCAATCTTATTTGGTCAGTACCCCTAGCGAAGACAGCCCGGGGCCGCGGGCAGAATGGCTTGACCTGGGCTACGAACAACTGGCTCAGGGCTTCGATCCGGACGAAGGCGGCTTCAGTCCCGCACCAAAGTTTCCGCGACCGGCTGTCTTCAATTTTCTATTTCGATACTGGTATCGCACCGGGTCCGAGCGAGCCCGCGACATGGCGCTGTTTTCCTTAAGGAAAATGGCAAACGGGGGCATGAACGACCATCTCGGGGGCGGCTTCCATCGGTATTCGGTCGACGGTCGCTGGCATGTCCCGCATTTTGAGAAAATGCTATACGATCAGGCCCAACTAGCCGTCGCATTTCTGGAAGCATTCCAGATCTCCGGTGACAGTTGGTTTGCCCAGATCGCTCGGGAAACGTTAGGCTACGTGAGCCGAGATCTTACGTCTCCCGAAGGCGGCTTTTACTCCGCAGAAGATGCGGATAGCTTGCCGCTGGCCGATGCGGATCATAAACGAGAAGGAGCCTTTTACGTTTGGACTGATGACGAGATCAACGCGTTTTTGACGCCAGACGAAGCTGTCGGGTTTCGCCGCACTTACGGAGTCGAACGAGCTGGGAACGTTTCTGCGGGGAGCGATCCGCACGGCGAGTTGGCTGGTCAAAATGTTCTCTTTAAACAAAGCGAACCGGAATTAGTGGCCAAGCTGACTGGCAAATCCATCGACGATGTCCAACAGCTCTTGGAATCCGCGCGAAAGAAACTGTTTGCGGTGCGCGCACGCCGGCCACGTCCGCATCTGGACGACAAGATCGTGACCGCTTGGAACGGAATGACGATCTCCGCCTTCGCCAAAGCTTATCAGGTGCTAGGCGACCCGGAGCATCTGCAAACTGCGCAACGAGCCGCCGATTTCGTGCAGCGCCATCTTTATCAAGAACGTTTGTTGCGCAGTTATCGCGAGGGGCCAAGCTCGGTCTTTGCCTTCGCCGAGGATTACGCGTTCCTTATCCAAGGTTTATTAGATCTATACGAAGCAGACTTCGACACGCGCTGGCTGCGTTGGGCTGGGGAGCTGCAGGTACAGATGGGGGCGTTGTTTGCCGATCCCAAAGGCGGCTATTTCAGCACGGAGGAAGGCCCGCCGGATATCCTGTTCCGTTTACGAGATGATCACGATGGGGCTGAACCTGCCGCCAACTCTATCGCCGCGATGAACTTGCTTCGACTGGGCTGGATCCTAGATCGAACCGAGTTCCGAGACGCCGTCAACCGCATCATGAGTAGCTGCAACGCGGTCCTGGAAAAAAGCCCGGCCGCAATCCCGCAAATGTTGGCGGCACTCAGTGGGTTGCTCGCGGAGCCGGTTCAAGTGGTGATTGCGACTCGGGAAAAGCTAAACGAACCGCTAATCCGAGCGATCGGCCCCCTCTTTTTACCGGACAAAATCGTGCTTTGTGCAGACCAAGATGATCCCTGGCTATCCCAAAATGTGCCGGCACTGAAAGGGATGGGGCTGATTGATGACAAACCGGCGGCCTACGTTTGCCGGAATTTTACGTGTGAACTGCCGGTCACTAGCACCGAAGAACTCCGAACTCGCCTGAAGCTCGTTCGGAATAGCAAATAGCAGATCGCAAATAGCAAATCGGCTGCTAGTCCAGCGCTGGGTCGTTTGTGCCGTCCTTTGCTATCTGCTATTTGCAATTCGCTAAGGAGCTTAAGGCGACTTAGCGCACCCTATGGAACCACTAAGCCACGCTCCAACGATGGAGACCACCGAGCGAGTAATGTTTTTTGACACCGATGCGGGAGGTGTGGTGCACAACATCGCTTATCTGCGGTTCATTGAGACAAACCGTTCGTTACTCGCGGAAAAGCTGGGGTGGAAACTTGGTGAAATGATGGAGTTGCAAGAGTGTCCGGTGGTGGTGCGGACCGAGATTGATTACCGCCGTCCGGCTCGGCTTTGGGATAGATTGGTGGTCCGCGGAGAACTGGAAAAGTTTGAGCGATCCCGTTTCTGGTGCGCATTCACGATCCGGCGGGAGGATGGCAACGATCTTTTGATTACCTGCCGGCAAATGCTGGTTGTGGTTAAACTTCCAGACATGAAGGTGATCCGGTTGCCGGCGCATTGGGAGGCGGAGTTCGGGCATTTGAAGAGCTAACCTGTTGCGGTTGCTCGTCCTCGTCCTCGTCCTCGTCCTCGTCCTCGTCCTCGTCCTCGTCCTCGTCCTCCGAAAACGTTCGGATATTCACAGCCCGTCAATAAAATTCTGGGCGCTTCGCGGGGGCGGGGCGATGTCGTGGGTCCCAGATTTCGAGCACGAGGACGAGCCCGAGCACGAGCACGATTCTTACTTCAAGCCAGCCAACTTCAGCGCGCCATCCGAGAAATCAATCGCGCCGGCTAACAGCTCTTTGCCAAACGAAACAAAGGTCACATCGCGGCTGGCGAGGATCAGCATCACGCTGAGAACGAGAAAGTTCATGAGATAGATCACCATCATGGAGAAGAAGGTTCCATGCTCGATCAGATCGCTCTGTCCGTTCCAGAGCATCCAAAGAGTGAAAGTGATATGAAACATCCAGGTCAGGCCAATTAGCCCGAAGAGCCAGCGGTGATACGGCTCCAGATCGATGAAAAATCCAAGACCGCCGTAAATTCCGAGAACTAGCACGCTGTAGATCGGACAAAAATAAGGAGCCAGAGCGATCCAAAAATTGGTCGTATCGGTTATAATATGGCCGCCGTCTGGCCCGATACGAAATTCGCGCACTTTTCCGCCCATTAGCCAAACCCAAAGCGCGTGAGTGAGTTCGTGACCGAAAACATACATCACTATCGGCTTAGGTAGTCCAAGGAAAGCGATCAGCCAAAGAACGGCTCCGAGGGAAAAGAACCAGAATTCTTCCGATACCCAGAAAGCGTGATTGATGGTGGCTTGAGAGAAGCTGCAGAAAAAGGCTCGAGTCAGGATCCAGGCAACCGGCAACAGGAAAACAGCGATCACTTGTTTAAGCCAACGAATCGGGATGACGAGACCTTGGCTTGGGGAAGCGGACCGCTGCCTGGCCAGAGCACCGCTCCTTAGTTTACGGCGCTTCGCCTTCATGGGAACGAGCGAGAACGAGCGGGAACGAGCGTAAGCGCCGAGAACACGTTGCGCACGGGCAGCGAGCGGAGACGCTTTGTAGGTTTGGTAAGTTCTGGGTGTGGCGGCCACCGAAAGTCTTCGGGGCAGGCAGACGGGGTCCCGGGAACGGCCGGACGCGTGAATTCGTTCTGTAAGCGTCTCGTAAATCCCATTCAGCAGTATTCTGCAAATATAGCGGCTTCGTGGGAGAATGCTCTCTCGAGTTCGTTAAGCGCGCATGGGGCGGGCAGTGCTAATCCCGATAGCCCGTCTGCCTGCCCCGAAGGCCTTCGGTGGCTGCAATCGGATAGATCTGCCAAGCTTCAAAGCGGCTCCCATGCGGGGCAGCGTGTGCCGACCGCGTTCACGCTCGTTCGCGGCGGTCTCGGCGTTCGCGCTCGTTGTTCTTCAGGCCCGGCCCATGTAGCCGCCAGTACGTGTATCGACCCGGATCAGTTCACCTTCTTTAATAAACAGGGGGACTTGAACCATTTTACCGGTCTCTAACTTTGCCGCCTTTTGCACATTGGTCGCGCTATCGCCCCGCAAACCTTCAGGTGCTTCGACTACTTTCAACGTAACTGAAGAAGGCAACTCGACCTCGACGGCTTTCCCCTCCGCATAAAGTACATCCACCGCGAGATTCTCAGTTAGATACTCATTCGCACTGGCTAACAGATCGGCGTTCAATGTCTCTGTCTCGTACGTTTCCGGATCCATGAAAACAAAGCCGTCTTGATCCTTGTAACTGTACTCTAACTTCCGCCGGTTAACGTCGACCAGTTCAACAGTTTCCGTAGAGCTAAAACGAACATTGCTCGACTTGCCGGTCCGGATGCTCCTCAGAGTAGCTTGCACGAAGGCCCGAAGATTCCCTGGGGTACGATGTTGAACATCAAGGACGATGGCAATATCGCCATTGTAACGAAGAGCCATTCCTTTGCGGAGATCATTTGCTGCTGCCATAAAAACTAAACAAACTAAACGGTTGCCGGACGATAAATTATCTTATCACGAAAAGACGGTAACAATTACAGAAGCTTTAACTTCGTCAAATCTTGTGAGTCAATAATGCCGACCGGACGATTGGCGTTGTCTACTACCACCAAATCGTCAATCCGATGTTGTGCCAGGACGTTAAGTACATCAACCGCCAGCCGATTCAAACCGATGGTGACCGGATGTTTGTTCATGTACTGAGAGACCGGATCACCGCTCATGGAGGGGTTTCGCTCAAACGAACGGACAAAATCGCCATGGGTAAAAATACCGGCTAGCTTGCCGTCCGAATCTATAACCACGGCCAGACCCGCTCGCCGTTCATTCATGGTATGCAAGACCGCCAGGATATCAGTTTCAGGCGCAACGATCGGCATCCGGTCTTCCGGCCGCATCACGTCGCCCACCCGCTGCAAAAGGACCCGTCCTAAGCGGCCGCCCGGATGAAACTTAGCGAAATCCTCTCGTTGAAACCCGCGCGCTTCCAGCAAAGCCATGGCCAAAGCATCGCCCAGTGCCAGCATCACCGTGGTACTGGAAGTCGGCGCCAGGTTCAACGGACCAGCTTCCTGTTGTACCGAGCAATCCAAGACGACATCGCTATGCCGAGCCAAGGTAGAGGACAACACTCCGGTAAACGCGATTAATCGAACTTCAAAGCGTTTCAGGGCCGGCAGAATATTCAAAAGCTCGGTGGTCTCGCCACCGTAACTCAACGCCAATACGGCATCCCCTGTGCTGACGATGCCCAGATCACCATGCAGAGCATTTAATGGATTTAAGACAACCGCTGGCGAGCCGGTGCTGGTGAGAGTGGCGGCGATCTTCTCACCGACCTGTCCGGATTTGCCTACGCCCAGCACGATCACCTTGTTTCCTGCTTCCATGGTGGTGCGTAACAAATCGACTGCCTCGGTGAAACGATTGTCTAGACGATCAACCAGGCGTTTCAGTTCCGCGATCTCGAGATTGAGCACGAGTTTGCCGCGGTCGAGGTGAGTCATGGGCAAATAGCAAATAGCAAATACCAAATAGCAAATGATTTTCCACTTGCCCAGGTCCGGGGAGGAAGCTTATCGAGGCGAGTTCTTGTGACTGATGTAGCACCCAGCGACCGGCCCAGACAGCCGATTCCAACTTTAAGCACCCCGAACAAAGCAGGCTGGAACCGATGGTGGCTTCCATGGCTGCTATTGGGTATTGGGATCGCCTACTACGCTATATATGCCTTGTCCGGGCTGGATTTGGGCGGGGAAGGCGGAACGACGGCCGTGATTGCGCAAAGATTGTTGGAAGGGCAACGGCCGTTTGTTGACACGTTTCTCGGTTACAATCTGCTCTGGTTTTATCCGATAGTCTGGCTGTTCCAGATATTCGGTCCAAATTTCACACTGGTTAGGATATTCTTTTTTCTTCTCTCGATCCTTACCGGAATGCTGGCGTACCGGACAGTTCGCAGAGTAACTCACTCCGAGTTGCTAGCGTTCGGTTGCGCATTGGTGCTGATCTTAGTTCCTGGGATCCAGTTCCGGAACTACCTAGGGCTGTTGGGAGTCGCCAACCTGGCGGCGCTGTTAGAAGCATTCGGGTTACCGCATCGTTCTCAAAGAGAGCGCCTGGTTTGGATTGCGGTTGCGGCGCTGGCTATCGCAGTGACATTTTTGATCAGGATCGATCTCGGTATTTTCTTTTGCGGTGTCGCATTAGCCGGTCTGGTCGCCTACCTATTGCTTGGAGACGACCTGATCAACCGACGTTTCCGTAACGGGGTAGTGGCCGTTATCGCGTTGCCGATCGCCTTTCTGGCTGTGCATTTGCCGGTCTCCTACTATGCGACGGAACACGGGTTTGCTGACGCTT
>Ga0209647_1004259_pt1 | contig 10829 bp, 11 predicted proteins | sample GraSoi_2013_60cm_FD_185827 | JGI IMG/M metagenome (GOLD analysis project Ga0209647, IMG submission 185827) | Grasslands soil microbial communities from the Angelo Coastal Reserve, California, USA - Sample 9_17_2013_60cm (SPAdes) (version 2) | ecosystem: Environmental > Terrestrial > Soil >...
TACGATGGCGCTACACGATCTCGGCCACCTGGGTTTCGCAGAGCCATTTAAACACTTCCGTGCCAATGGGACTATCACCAAAAATGGTGCGAAGATTTCCAAGTCAAAAGGCAACGTCGTCAATCCTGACGGCTACATCGCGCACTTTGGCGCAGATGTATTCCGCCTCTACCTGATGTTTATGGGGCCATACGAAGCTGGGGGAGATTTCAGTGATCGCGGCATAGGCGGCACTGTGCGGTTCCTGGACCGCGTCTGGCAGATGGTGATGCAGCGCGGAGCAAGCGCCCCCTCAGGAGTGCCTCAAGGAGAAGCGAAACGGGCACTGCATCTAACGATCCAACGTGTTACGGAGGACATCGCAGCCTTCAAATATAACACGGCTATTGCCGCTTTAATGGAGTATCTCAACGGCCTGGAAGCCAGGCAGGACGTTATGCGCGAGGAACTCGAGCAACTGCTACTGTTGCTGGCTCCCTTTGCTCCATATATCACAGAAGAACTATGGGAATACCTTGGCAAACAGGGCTCAATTCACACAGCATCCTGGCCCATGTTCGATTTGGAGGCTATCCGCTCGAACGTTATGACGATTCTCGTGCAGGTCAATGGACGTGTACGCGACAGCATCGAGCTTGCGCATGATACTTCCGAGGATGAGGTAAAGCGACAGGCTCTGGCCACCGAGAAGGTTCAGCGCTTCCTGGCTGGGAACAATGTACATAGGGTGATTTACGTGCCTAGCCGATTGGTGAACATCGTAACCGGGTAACGTCCTGGCATGATCAACTGCTTCGAACCAGCGCATCTCGTTTACTTGTACCCTCAAACATGCGCCACTTTTTCGCGCTCGATGAGCGACAAAAGCACGCGAATATGTTTTTCCCATACTTGTGTGTTTATGGTTGTCATATACTACAGTAAACAGCGACATTACAGTTGAAGAGAAGGAGCAACGATGACACAACGGGTTCTTTTTATCTGCACGCATAACTCTGCCCGGTCGCAGATGGCGGAGGGCTGGCTCCGGCATCTGGGTGGAGAAGCCTTCGAGGCCTATAGTGCGGGCACAGAGGCCACGCATGTTCGACCGCTCGCCATGCGGGCGATGGCTGAAGTGGGCATTGATATCTCTAAACAGCAGTCGAAGACATTGGATCGCTATCTGGGAGAACCTTTTGATGAGGTGATTACCGTTTGCGATAGTGCCGCCGAGGCATGCCCCGTCTTCTTGGGAGCGAGACGCCAGTTGCATTGGTCCTTTCCTGATCCCTCGCAAGCCACAGGAAGCGAAGACGAGCAGCTGGCTGTCTATCGTCGTGTTCGTGATGCCATTCGCGCACGCATTGAGACTGAACTACTGAATTCTGAATCAGCGCGAGGTGGATGAAGCCAGTTTCAGGTGACTCTTATCCCTGAACAAGCTGTTTGATAGTGTTTTAATGCCATTACGATGGGAACGCTGGCACGAGCGTGGTGAGCATGCGATAGCTGGCCGAGAGTTTGATGAACGCCTCACTACTCTGCGGGAGTCCCTCGTGATCGCGGCAGAGCCGACGCCAGCGCACCATCCAGGAGAAACTGCGCTCAATGACCCAACGCTTGGGCTGAGGTCGAAAGCCTTTAGGAAACAAGGTATCCCAGTCCACTTCCTCCCCTTCGGGCACGAGCAGGCCGCGTTTGGGGAGGGTGAGCGCATGGATCGTCTGCACGGTCCAGCCCAGCTTCTCTTTCACCCAGGTCAGAAATGTCCCACCATAATGACTATCGCCCCAGACGAGCTTCAGACGGGGAAACACCCTCTTGAGTGGCTCCAGCAGGATGCGGCCGCCCTGGTGATCGGATTTCTCGGCTCCCGTCACCTTCACGGCCAACAGGTTGCCTTGCGTATCCACCAATGCGTGGCGCTTGCGACCCCAGATTTTTTTTCCCGGCGTCATAGCCCTTTTCCGGGCCACGTACCGCACTGGTTTTGATCGATTGGCTATCGATGATCGCCGCACTCGGCTCTTCATCGCGGCCTTGCTGCTGACGCATCCGCATGCGCAGGGTCTGCAGGATGCGATCCCAGACCCCTTCCCGCTCCCAGCGACGAAACGCGTAATAGACGGTTTGCCACTTGGGATACTCATGAGGCAGCATGCGCCAGGGACACCCACTGCGCAGCACGTAGAGGATGGCATTCACGACTTCGCGTCGCTCGATAAAGGGCCTGCGTCCTTGGAGCGATGGCTGAGGAATCAAGGGTTCCAACAGCTCCCATTGCGCATCCGTCAGATCGGAGGGATAGGCTTTCCTCCCCAGCGTCATTCTCATACGTCTTCTGCTCCTTTTCTCTGTTTCTTCGACTCTTTGAATCATCCCCTTTCTTCTTACTATCGGCGAGGCGACGGCTTTCAAACACTATCTTTGAACTGGATGATCTGTTGGATAAAGTTGAAAAACTGATAGCCTAATGCAAAACCACTTGACCTGTTCGGAGTTTCCCTGGTAGAATGATCTTCATCCACAGGGGTGAGAGGCGGCATCAGGTTTGCTTCATTTCTTCGATCCGTTTGAGGATACTGCACTAAACAGGGATTATCCGGAATAGAAAGCTTTGCTTGCCTGTTGTAGTCTGTGGTATGTTACTGACGGGTGTTTCGCTTGACGCTTCACTTTGTATAGCTTATAATACAGCTAAGTAGGAACGTTAAAAGCGTCCGTTAGTATTATGAAATTGAGTAAAAGGTGGGGTTTGTCCCTTTCTTAAAGAGAGGCTAATTACATGATCGAGCAGAACCAGCAATCGGTGGCCGAGACAAGCATTCTTTCTATCACGCCTGCTGCATCAGCCAAGGTCAGCGAACTGTTGGCACAGGAAAAAGAGAACGATCCTGAAGGCGCTGCTAATCTCGCCCTTCGTATCTTTGTCGCTGGTGGCGGGTGCTCCGGTCTCCAGTACGGGATGACACTGGATGAAGAGCAAGAAGGCGACACCGCCATTTCATATGGCGATATTAAAGTGCTTGTTGATGAGATGAGCGTGGGCTATATCAATGGTAGTCAAGTTGACTACGTTGATAGCTTGATGGGTGCCGGGTTTACCGTTAATAATCCCAATGCAGTATCAAGCTGCGGCTGTGGGCATTCCTTCAAAACCGCCGAAGGTGGTGGTGGTCAAGCGCAGAGTTGCGGCTGCGGTCACTAATTTACGGTTATTCTTCATGGGTTGTGTCATAATTCGTGAGAATAAAGAGGTCCCTCCTAACGTATATATAGATTAGGAGAGACCTCTTTTTGTTCTGCTATTTGTTTGGCGTTTAGCTATTATTAGCTATTAAAGGAGTGTGCATGAGCAGACGCATTGCCCATCGTCCCCGCTATCGTGATATGCGATATTTGTCACAATCTTCACTTCGCACGCATAAAGACTTCTTCCGCCAACGCTGGACTTATCGCCACCAAACCCTTGCTTATTCCAAGCCCATCCTGGGACAGGGGTTGCTACTTGTACCTTTCTATCGCTTTGTGCATAGCCTCAGCCTGTGAATGCTGGTAATTATTCAGGACTCCTTGATGCTTGTAGCATCTCGCTGTAGTATGTGCAGTGGGTAGTGAGGATTTAGACTATTCGTTATCATCTCCGGCTGCCGTGGCCGGTTCACTTAGCATACGCTGGATCAGTCCGGGCATGTCACTGGTAAATTTGGAATTTGCCACGACTTTTTGCGCGCCTGCCTGAAAGGCTTTGGCTCGTGCCTCTAAATCCATGTGTGAACCGAAGGCCAGTACTGTGTATTCATGGGTGTGAGCTTGACGAATAGCCTCTTCCCAGTCGACCGCAACTGTAGCTGTGTTAACGATGACGAGGGCAGGTTTATCCTCACCCGTAGCTGTTAAGCCTTGTTCGAAAGCTGGCAGTGTACGCACTATCTTCACATCTATCCCATGATGGCGCAGAGTATCACGGATCTTGACTGAGAAAAACAGGTCTTTTTCTAGAACAAGAATATGTGTGGTCATAAGCGTACAGTCCTAATCTTCCGAGCGTTCTTGTACGGGCCTGCGGAAAAGGTCTCCTAATTCCTGGTTGATCACATCCCAATTTGTGTATAAATCACGCGATAGGACGTGATGTGTACCCGTACAGTACGGTTTATCACATTTTTTGACATGGCTGGTTTCAAAAACCAGGTTGCCATCTTCAACTGTGGCCCAGATATGTTTGCGCGAATAGCCATCGCCCCACTTTAAGATGAGTCCGTCTTTGTATTCGTCGAAACGTCCCTGGCCATAAAGGTAGTCGCGATTGAACATATGTAAAATCATGTAGAGCTTACTATCTTCAATGACCCTGGCAACCTCGGGAGACATGCTTGTTGTGGCCTGGGCATCCAAGTCTTTTTCTGGGATATGTAATGCCCGCGACGAGTGTTGCTCCTCACGAATCATCTGTTGGATCATGGCTCCCTCTTCATCGGAGAGGCCATGGCCCTGGCCTAAGATAGGAGATTTGGACTGCCTCCCTTCCCTACGGTTAGAATCATATGTGTATCTATCCTGATTGGACATAAACGTTCTCCTTGTTTGTAACTAGCCGAGCAAAAGACTTGCTTGTGTGCTTAAGACAAGGTAATGCTGATATCTTTTGCTTTTTTCCAATAACAAGGTATGCCTGTATAGCTTACAACCTGGAGCAAGTTATGTACAAGTCTTCTTTGTTAACTCATTGATGGAGAAGAGCCACATAACGTCCCTTGAATGTGGTAGCTAGTGCTCCTGCTTCGTATATTTCGGCGTACAATTCAAGCCTTGCTTTCCCTTTCTTTCTCAATGTGTTTTCAAATGCGGCAATGGCTGCGGGACCAGGCTGACGACAACACGCCGAAAAATCTCTCGTTACAGGCAAGAGATAGCTAATGACACTTTCCTGGATCACTATTTCCGCTTCAAGGCCGTGTTCTTTCAGTAGAAGCCAAAGCAGTCCCCATCCGGTAAGGGTTAACAACGCATTGAGGCTTCCTCCGAAAGCCGTCTTCTTGTGATTCATATTTCGTTCCAGTGGTGCTATGAGTATAAGGCACTTCCCCTCGTAGCCTTCTACCGCTATACCGAGATGCTCAGTAATGGGAATTTCCTGGGAAAGTGTCTGTTGAAGCGCTCTTAATAGGCTCTGTATATCTTTATCTGTGATGTGCATACGCTAACCAGTACCTCATAACTTTGGAGTCAGGTGAGTAATGAAATGTATATGCATCATACCACCATTGAGATATGAAAGTATGCTGCTTCCTGGAAGGTTTTCTGTACTAAAGGTGTTTCCGGCAAACGTTACGTTGACAACGCCTGACTGAAGAAAGAAGTGAGGGAGAATCACACTATAACCATATATGGCCTTCATTATTAAGGGAAAGAGGACTCACTTGCGGCGATTGATGCGGCGGTACTTGAACGTTTGCTCTTGACAAACGTTCTCAACGCCGGGTATACTTATTTTACATAAAATGTTGTAATTGTTCGTGTGTTGGTGGTGGTAAACCTGTTGAATTATGAACAAGTGTTCTATTCAAATACTAGAATGTAGAATCACAGGTGTATCAGCCGATGGGCACAGACGAGAGTGTCGCTATAGGCGTGGAATTGGCTGCCAGGGGAGCGAGTGTCGCTTTAGTTGACCGCTATGGCCGGGTACGCCAGCGATGCTATGCCAAGACACTCCACGGGCGACCAGCTATGGCGACGCTGGAGCCGTACCTTAGAGCTATAGAGACAATGCTTGCCTATGCATATAGCGAGAAATGGTATGTGCGAGGCCTGGGTGTGTGTGTTCCTGGCAGTGTGGATGCTGATGCGCGTCGTCCACTAACTATGCCCACGTTACCCTCTTTAAATGATTTTCCTCTAAGTGATTTCCTCGAAGCACGTTATGCTTTGCCCACGAGTTTGCATGTTGATGTTGATGCCGCTTTATTGGGGGAGCATCATTCTGGAGCAGGCAAGGGCTTTCGTCGCCTGCTTTTTCTGACGCTTAACGCGGTAGTCGGTGCTGCACTGGTTGACAATGGGAAACTGGAACGCTCAGAACAACAATATGTAGGGCATATCAGCCATATGCTTGTTTCAGCCAGTGGGCCTCGTTGTAGCTGCGGTAAACGTGGCTGTATTAATACGCTGGTCTCTATGGAGGCGATGCAGAAGATGGTACAGCGTGCTTTGCGACGTGGTGAAGAGACAAGTTTGAAGCAGCGTCTCTTAAATCGTGAGTATTTTAGTCCGCAGTTATTAGCCGAGGAAGCAAGGCGAGGTGACAGCGTCGCGTTGCAAGTGTACGGGGAGGTTGGGCGCTGGTTAGGGGCCGCGACGGCTAAATATATCAATATCTTTGAGCCAAATATATTGATCCTTGGCGGTAATGCTGTGAGCAGCGATTTATTGCTGCATCATGTGCGGAATGCACTTTCGCTGCATTCCTCAGCGAATGTATGTACGCTCGTTGAGGTGGTATCAGCATCTTTGGGGAGTGATGCCGCCTTAGTTGGGGCAGGAGTATCCCTGTTCCAAGTGTGATAAACTTGTAGCCATCGATATGGCAGGAGCTGCCAGGAACTTTACAAGATTGAAGTCAGGGATATCTATGCCACTAACCGCCCTGGGATTATTGTTATTGGCCGCGGTACTGCATGCGGGGTGGAACTTGCTCGTCAAACGCGCTAAAGAGAAGCAGGTTTTTACCTGGTGGGCTCTGGTTGTAGGCTGCGCGTGTTTTACCCCGCTGCTCCTTATCAGCCAGCCCTTCCCTGCCCAGGTATGGCCCTACATAGTGTGTAGCGCTGTGATGGAGGGCAGTTATTATATCATCTTGACGCGGGCCTATGAGCATGGCGATTTTTCCGTTATTTACCCTATAGCACGAGGGGCTGCACCAGTATTTTTAGTGCTCTGGGCCTTTCTCTTTCTCGGCGAGCGGCCGCGACTAATTGGCTATGTTGGTCTAGCCCTCCTCGTGCTGGGTTTAATTATAATAGGTGGAAAAACCTGGTGGTCCCTCCGCAAGGCTACTACCTTGCATACGAGTGGGATTGTCTTAGCCCTGACTGTAGCTTGCTGTATTTCAATCTATTCGGCCATTGATGGGGCGGCTGTGCATAGAGTTGCGGCCGCGCCTTATACTCTGGTGGTTATCAGTTTAAGCGCTGCTTTTTTTACTCCCCTGGTGCTGATGCGTTACGGACGTCGCGCTATTACTGCTGAGTGGCGGGCTAACCGGCTGGGTATTCTGCTGGTTGGTATTTTAATGCTCTTATCGTATATGTTGGTGTTGGAGTCTTATGCGCTTGCTCGTGTAAGCTATGCCGGTGCTGTGCGCGAGATTAGCATCGTCTTCGCGGCCTTAATGGGCTGGCGGTGGCTGGGGGAGGACTTTGGCCGGATACGTACATTTGGGGCCAGCATTATATTTATAGGTATTCTCATAATTGCTCTCGTGGGATAGGCTGTATCAACCATTGCCTTGCAGCATTATAAAACTATATACTAACGGTATGATGGATACGCCTATTCCAACTCTGGTAATTGATGATACACCTATCAAGCGACGTGGTGTGTGCGAATTTGTAGAGGATACACCGCACCTGCGTTTGCGAGCACAAACAGGGGATGCTGCCAGTACGCTGCGTTTAATTGAACAAATCAGTAACGAGCAGGTAGAGAATCCTACCCTGGCGGACTGGTTGGTGCTCTCTGATTTGCGCCTGGGCAATGATAATGGTGTAGAGTTGGGTCGTTCCCTCTTAGAGATAGCCCCCGACTTGCGCGTGGTAATTTATACACAAGACCCGAGCTGGACACTGGCTGCCGAGGTCTTCCGGCGTGAGTATACACGACGAGGAACGCCGCGAAGGACGAACAAGCGTGGAGACAGACAGCCGGGATTACATGGCTATGCCCTCTTCAACAACTTTGAACCCACCTATCTTGAACATATCGCCACGACTGTGGTGCTGCGCCATGAAACGTATATAGATCCAGAAGTACTCAATTACCTGCTCAAGAGATTGCGCGGGCAGAGGTTGACGCCTCGCCAGGAGGAATGCGCCTCGCTGATTGCGAGGGGCTTAAGCAATGATGAGATTGCCGTGCGTATGGGTTTTCTCAAGGCGAGGGGGTTACCCAATATGGGACCTCTGGAAAATCTTGTCAGCGAGTTATACAACTTTTTTGCCATTGAGGGATTGCCCAGCGATCCCGGTCGACGTGTTTTACTTGCTCATGCCTATGAAGCGTATGCGGGTTTAAGGCCAGCATAAGATGCGTAATCGTCCTGCCATCCTTGATTGATCCATTGTTTCATTCCTACAAAGTGGGCTATGACAGTTCAAAGAAAAGTGGGAGAGGCACCGAAGTACCTCTCCCATGAGTTAACGCACTACATGAACATCAGGAGATTGCCAGCGCAAAGATGTGCAGCGAGCCCTGGTTCGTCGAACTTGGGAGAGTGATACTGGCAACCTGTTTCGTCGAATCGAGGGAAACCGACGCGGTAGCGAAAATGTAGGTTACGGTTTGATCGGGAGTTCCGCCTGAGCTGTTGCGATAAGGCAATTTGGTGGCGACCACATTGCCATACATCATCGACCCGCCTCCTCCATTCACCGTCCAGTCGGTAAAGCCAAGCTGGGCGGTTGCGCTGGTGCCATCGGTGTAGGTGATCGTGATGGTCCCCTCGGACGGCCCGTTCGTCGAACTGCCAAGGAAGGTGAGCTGCGTGGCAGCCGTCTTGGCATTGGGCGTCTTGATGGTCTGCCCATTTGCTTCGATATTGTCTAAGGTGGCAACCGGGACGTTGGGCCAGGTGTAGCTGATCCCGCTCACTGTGACTGTCGCCCCTGGCGTATAGCCATTCTGAGCTAACTGTTGAGCGGAGTAGCTGAATCCGTCTCCGTCGAAGTTAGCCGCGCTCGGATTGCTATTGTCAGATATGCCGATATTGTTGAAGAACGGGAGCAGGCTGCCTGGTTTCGCAACGACTACCGACATGGTGAGCGGTGGCAGTTTCGTACCATTGCTCGTCTGTGCCGAGAAGGAGATACTGTAGTAACCCTCCTGCATATTCGCTCCCGCTGCCACTGTAAAGGACTGATTACCTGAAGCGTTGGCAGGCACTGAGAAGCTGCCGGAGGAAGGCGTGATGGTCAGGCCGGATGGTGCCGTGGCACTCCAGCTCAGCGTACTCGCAGTATTCCCAATATTTTGAGCGACGATGCTGCCTTGCGTTGTCCCACCTGGTGCGACCACGGGACGTCCAGGATTGAAGGACACAAGGATTGGCGTTTCTCCATACTGGAACGATGGCGGTGCATCCCCTGGAGCAGCGCCCCAGGAGGTGTTGGGTGTCGTGGAGAGCGTGTAGTCGAGGGTCCCTCCCTGCGCGATGAAAGAAGGTGGGAGCCAGGGCTGTGTGCTAGACTGGCCGTTCACCTTCAGGCTCTGCACGTCGTACGTCGTGGCCGAAGCTCCTGGCGCGTTGATCTTGATCACCTGGCCGCTGGGGCGATGCACCGTCATGCTTGGGAAAAGCGGACTGGCCAGAACCAGACTCGCGGTGCCCGGCGTCTCGGGGAACATGCCCAGCGCGGCGAAGACATACCACGAAGACATCTGGCCCAGGTCGTCATTACCAGCAAGGCCGGCAGGACCGGGCATGTACAGGGTGTTCACAGCCTGCCGGACGGTATTCTGGGTCTTGTATGGTGCACCTGCGTAGTCATATTCCCAGGGCGTCTCCAGCGTGGGCTCATTGCCCAGGAAGGCATAGGGCGAATTCGGGCCGCCATTGAGCTGCGTAAAGAAGGTGTCGAGCCGTGGAACCACGTTGCTCTTGCCACCCAGAGCGGCGAAGAGACCGCCCAGGTTGAAGGGCACCATCCAGTTGTACTGGGCTCCATCGCCCTCGACCCAGCCGTTCCCGCTGGTTGGATTGTATGGCGATTCGAAAGAGCCATTCAGGTAACGCGGCTCCAGGTAGCCATCCGCTGGATTGAGCAGGTTTTCCCAATTCTGTGCCCGGCTCACGAACTTCTGGTAGTCTGCGGTATCGCCGAGCGCCTGAGCAAAAGCGCCGATGGCAAAGTCAGCGCTGTTGTACTCCAGCGTTGTGGATGCCGGACCATAGAAGTTACAGCAGCCATAGCTGCCGTCGGACGGCAGGTAGCCCTGGTTCTCAAGGTAATTCAAGCCAGGGCGAATGTTGTTAGTCTGCGTGGCCTCTTGCATCATAGCGGCCAGCGCGGCCTGCGTATTAAAGTTCGTACCACCGAAGGCATAGAGATCCGCCAGAATCGGGTCGGCGGGGTCGCCCACCATCACGTAGGTCTCAGCGTTCGCGAGAGTCCACTTTGGCAGCATACCACTCTGAGCATAATCGTTGAGCATCGATTGGGCAATGTCGCTGGCCTGACTTGGAGCAAGCAGGGCGAGCAACTGCGCCTCAGAACGGTAGATATCCCAGCCAGAGAAGTTGGCGTACTGGGCATGGCCTGATGCCACGGAATGAATGTTTCCATCAAAGCCGATGTACTGGCCATTGACATCCGAGAAAACATTCGGCTGGAGCAACGCGTGGTACATTGCCGTATAGAAGGTCGTGAGCTGGCTCGGGGTACCGCCGCTGATTTGGATCTCGCCCAGCCAGGTATTCCACGTCTGTGTGGCCTGGGTATGAACGGTGTCGAAGTTGTTATTCGGATTTTCCCGGTTGACGTTGGTTTGTGCGTTGGAGACGCTGACGAAGGAAAGTCCGACCTTGACGGTGATGGCGGGCCCCTTGCTCGTATTGAAGGTGACGAAAG
>Ga0209647_1004260_pt1 | contig 10827 bp, 6 predicted proteins | sample GraSoi_2013_60cm_FD_185827 | JGI IMG/M metagenome (GOLD analysis project Ga0209647, IMG submission 185827) | Grasslands soil microbial communities from the Angelo Coastal Reserve, California, USA - Sample 9_17_2013_60cm (SPAdes) (version 2) | ecosystem: Environmental > Terrestrial > Soil >...
CCGAATATTCCTGCCCCAGTTTGAGTTCCTTGAGTTCGCGTTCTGCGCGATCGACCTGGCTGACCATGCGCTGCGTAAGAAAAATGCCGAAGGGAACCAGAATTCCCGCGACCGTGAGGATCACCAGCAATAACATGGACCGGATCCAGCGCGTGGCCTCGCCCAATGTATTTGAAAACCGGTTCTGCCACGGCCTGAGTTCTTCGTTGATCTGAATAATGCGGTTCAATACGGAATCGCGCCCGGGGAAGTCCATGCCGCCGGACATCCGGAATGCATGGAGTTCTTCGGCTGCCGCGTCAAGCCTCTCCATGAACTCATCGCCCGTTTTCCAGATGTCGAGCACGTTCTTCATGTAGCTCACGCGATGAAAGCGCTCGTATAGACTGATAACGCCTGGGATGTCGTCCGGGTGGGTTCCGCCTTGAATGAATCCGGCCCGAACGATGGAGTCATCCGGATATGGCTTTTCAAGCTCAAGGCGAGCCTTGCGGAAACCCATCGGCACCATGATCGCTTTCCGATAACCGAGGAAATCCGATTCGGCGCCTGTCGTCGCAAAGCGCATCAGGTGGAATACCGCTTCTTTCTGATTCTTCGACCACAGGCTCTCGCCTTCGACGTATGCGCGACCAGCAGTCAAGATGTCCATGCTGGCGATGGCAAGCCAGACGAGGACCGCAACGATCGTCAGGAACGGCGAAACGATCAGGAGCATGCGCTTGCTCATTGCGAACCACTGTATGACTTTCGAAAATGCGGTCATTGCGGATTTATTCCAAAAAGTACGCCATCGCTTTGTCCTTCTTCAGGAATTTTCGCGATACAGGAAGCGAACGCTGGTTTTTTTGAGCAAACCGCACCCCCCCCCGGCAACGGTACCAGCAGGTTGCATGCCTGAAATCACGAAAAGACGGACTGCGACGCCAGAAAACCAGCCAATTCAGCGAATAAGGGTGAATACGCTGTTAAAAAGATGCGTCGCTAAGCAGCGACTATCGTGCCGGAAACGAGGAGCCTCCGACACTTAACGACACGAATACATGAGGTGCGCAGAAATTTCGACGCTGCCGTAATACGGATTGCGCCGTTGGATGGGATTCAGTATTACAAATGAGTTGAGCAAGGACTAAATTCCTGCAGTCTCTCGCTCGATACTATCGCTCCCTCGCATTCCCGGCGGTCCGCACGTTTCAAGCGCCCTTGAAAACCGGTTTGCGCTTCTCGACAAACGCGGTTACGCCTTCCTTCAGGTCGGCGCCCCGCGCGCAGCGGGAAAACGCCTGCAGCTCCTGCTCCATCTGCGCGTCCAGCGAATCGAGGGATTGATTGACCAGCCGCTTGGCTTCCGCGTAAGCGCGCGTCGGCCCCGCGGCCAGGCGCTGCGCGATGCGTGCCGTCTCCTCCGCGAGCTTCTCGTTCGGCACCACCCAGTTCACCAGCCCGTTCTGGCGCGCCGTTTCCGCGTCGAAGCGATCGGGCAGCATGATCATCTCCATGGCCTTCTTGTATCCGACCAGCCGTGGCAGGAAATAGGTGCTGCCGCCGTCCGGGCTGGCGCCGATGTTTGTATAGGCGAGCGTGAAACGGGTATCGGCGGCGGCGATCGCGAGGTCCGTCGCGCACATCAGGCTGAATCCGGCGCCGGCGACCGCGCCATGCACACTGGCCAGGACCGGCTTGCCCATGCGCCGCAGCGACTGCAACATCGCCGCCCGCCATGAATGCGGCGCCCTCGCCGCGCAAAACCACCGCGCGAACGGCGGGATCTTTCTCCACCGCTTCCGTGACCGGACGCAGTTGCTGCATCATCTCGCCGTCCATCGCGTTCATCACATGCGGGCGGTTGAGCGCGATGGTGGCGACGCCGCCCGTCACCGAAAGTTTTACGACTTCGCTCATGCCGCGGTTTTCTGCGACACCGCACTGCCCAGCGCAGTCACGTTCGTCGGTTCCCGCACGATCTGCAGGCGGCCGATGTCCTGCGGGAAATCGTCGACCATGATGCAGCCGTGGCGCAGCGCGCTGAACTGCTGGAACTGGGCCGCCTCCGCCGTGCTGATGATGCCCTTCTCGACCGCGGCCGCGATGCGCGCCGGCTCTGTCAATCCGGCAATTACACCGGCCTTCATCGCACTGCGGATCTTGCCTTCCGTGGCTTCGCCGGCCGGCGCCGCCTGCATGGCCAGTTCCAGACGCCCGACCGGATCATCCTGGTGCCTGAGCACGAATACGTTTGAGGTCAATCGATCGCGGGTCGGCGAAGCATCGAGCAGCAGCTTGGCGATCTGGTGGCCCAGATAGTCCCGCGGCGGCGCAAACGATTTTCCCAACGGGAAAACCATCACACGCAACGTCCATCCGGTGATGCGGCTCGGGAAATTCTCGAACACGCCGTAAAACGCTTCCTGGATGCGGTTGAGGCAATCGTCCATCACCCACTTCACCAGCGGCAGGTCGGCCCGCGGGCGCCCATCGTCTTCGTAACGCTTCAGAACCGTCGACGCAATGTAAAGCTGGCTGAGAATGTCGCCCAGGCGCGCAGACAGTTTTTCCCGGCGCTTCAGGTCACCGCCGAGAAAAAACATCGCCATGTCGGCGCAGAAGGCGAAGCCCGCGCACAAACGCGTGAGCTGCCGCGTATACGGACGCAGTTCCGGGGCACCAGGCACGCTGACCAGATTCGCACCAGTCACGCCCTGCCATAGCGACCTCGCCGCGTTGCAGACGACGAAGCGGACGTGGTCCCAGAAAGCGTCGTCGAAATCACTGCCGGCCTGCCTGGGGTCTTCATTGCGTGTCGCCGCAATTTCCCTCAGCACATAGGGATGGCAGCGAATTGCACCCTGCCCGAAAATCATCATGCTCCGGGTCAGGATGTTCGCGCCTTCCACGGTGATGCCGATCGGAATCTGCTGATAGGCGCGACCGAGATAGTTGTTCGGACCGAGGCAGATGCCCTTGCCCCCATGCACATCCATTGCGTCGTTGATCACCTGCCGGCCGCGTTCGGTGCAGTGGTACTTGACGATGGCCGATATCACCGACGGTTTTTCGCCCAGATCGATCGCGCCCGCAGTCATGGTGCGCGCGGCGTCGATCGCGTAGGTATTGCCGGCCATACGGGCCAGCACTTCCTCGATGCCTTCGAATTTGCCGATAGCAATCTTGAACTGGCTGCGCACCCTGCTGTACGCGCTGGTGGTGCGCAGCGCCAGCTTGGCCGCTCCGGCACTTGAAGAAGGCAGGGAAATAGACCGCCCCGCCGCCAGGCACTCCATGAGCATGCGCCAGCCCTGGCCTGCGTACTCGCGCCCGCCGATGACCCAGTCCATCGGGATGAAGACGTCCTTGCCCCAGTTCGGCCCGTTCATGAACGAGGCGTTCAGCGGAAAATGGCGGCGGCCGATATTCACGCCGGGATGTTTGGTCGGAATCAGCGCCAGCGTGATGCCGATGTCCTCCTGCCTTCCAAGCAGGCCGTCCGGATCGTGGAGCTTGAATGCAAGTCCGAGTAGTGAGGCCACCGGCCCGAGCGTGATGTAGCGCTTTTCCCAGGTCAGGCGGATGCCGGTCACCTCGCGGCCTTCGTGCAATCCCTTGCACACCACGCCGAAATCCGGAATCGAACCGGCGTCCGAACCGGCCTCCGGCCCGGTCAAAGCAAAGCACGGCATCTCCAGACCTTTCGCCAGGCGCGGCAAATACAAATTCTTCTGGTCGTCGGTGCCGTAGTGCAGCAGCAGTTCCGCCGGTCCGAGCGAATTCGGCACCATCACCGAGACGCACGCCGTGGCGCTGCGCGTCGCCAGCTTTTGCACGACCTGGGAGTGCGCATACGCGGAAAATCCCATGCCGCCGTACTGGCGCGGGATGATCATGCCGAGGAAGCCGCGATCCTTGATGAACTGCCAGACTTGCGGCGGCAGGTCGTTCAGTTCGTGCGTGATTTCCCAGTCGTCGCACATGCGGCAGAGCTCCTCGACCGGCCCGTCGAGAAAAGCCTGTTCGTCGGGTGTCAGCCGCGGCTTCGGCGTGCCGAACAGTTTGTTCCAGTCCGGCTGGCCGCTGAACAATTCGCCATCCCACCATACCGTGCCCGCGTCGAGCGCCTCCTGCTCGGTCTGCGACACCTGCGGCAGCGCCTTGCGGAACCAGTTGAGCAGCGGATCGCTGATCAGCGCACGGCGCAACTGCGGCACCATCAGCAGCGCGGCCGCGATCAGGAACAGCGTCCACAGCACAACTTTGGTTGCACCGCCCGCACCGGACCACAGCGTCAAGGCGCCCAGGTAGGCAGCGATGCCGATGGTCCACGCCGCTGCCCCGGCGCGAAGGTAGGCGAGTATCCACAACACTGCCGCCGCCGCGGCCACCCAGAGAATGATGTTCATGTTCTTGCTCCTATTTCCGATTCGTGTACGCGCTTCATGCCGCTTCTTCGACCCGGCAGACCGCGTTTGGTTTGCAACGCAGACAGAGGCGCCCGCAATCCGGCGGCAAGGAAGGGAATCAGCCGGCGCATGATGGCTTCCGCATCGTCGCCGTCCTCGAGGTTGCAGGTTGCGATCAACTTCAAGGCGTCGTTGCCGGCCATGATGTAGGACAGGGTGCCGAACATGAAGTGCATGCGCCAGGTCAGCTCCTGGTCCGGCAGTTCCGGCAGCGACCTCGTCAGCGCCTGCTTGAAGCGGATGACAACCTGGCGGTATTGCGCCGGCAGGATTTCGCGCAGGGTATCGGCCGGATCCGAAAATGCGCGTCCTAGCAGCCGCAGGAAGATGGCCCCGCGCGCCAGCGGCTCCTTGCTCACATGCAAAACCGGCGCGATGATGGCTTCGATTATCTGCTCGATGGCAAGCGGCCGTCCGCGCGCAGCGGCCTCGAGCTTGTCGAGGTGGACAATGCGCGCCGCATTCAGCGGGCCGAGGCGAAGCTCGAACACTTCGCGGATCAGCGCTTCCTTGGAACCGAAATGGTAGTTGACGGCCGCGAGGTTGACCCTGGCCTTGGCGGTAATCACCCGTAGCGATGTGGCCGCGTACCCGTGTTCCATGAACAGCGACTCCGCGGCGCAGAGGATTTTTTCCCGGGTATCGATAGCCTGGTTCTTGTTTTCGGCCATTGCGCGCTCGCCCGCGGTCTGCTTCGGTGGCGGCCCTCTCTAGAGAATGCAGTCAAACAACTGATTCAAACGAACGTTTGAATCATCGTCAGCCCGGGAAGTCTTGTCAACGGAAAATTGGCAGCGGCAACAAAAAGAAACCCGGGCCATCGGGCTGTGTCTGCAGGCCTTGCCGCTTCCTGCCTGACGCTCGCCGCACCGTATCAGAACTGGGCCTCTTCGAGCGCCAGCACGCTGCTCGAGCCGTGCACGATTTCCTGCTTATAGGCCGCCGCCAGGGGAAGGATATGCTCCGCATAAAAACGCGCGGTACCGATCTTGGCACGGTAGAAATCGTAGTCCTCGCTGTTTTCATCCAGCCTGTTCTTGGCGATCAGCGCCGCCCGCGCCATCTGCCAGCCGCCGGCCACGGTGCCGAACAATTTCAGGAATGGCACAGCGCCGGCGGATGCCGCCTTCATGTTGTCGGGGAAAGTCGCGAGCAACCAATCGGTGGCTTCGGACAACGCAGCGACGCCTTCCGCCAGCGAGCGGCGGATGACCGCGAGGCCGGGATGGCCGACCTTCCCGAGCTCCGCATCGAACGCCCGCATCTCGCCCAGGACGAGTTTGATGGTTACGCCCTTTTCATAGGCGACCTTGCGGCCGACCAGGTCGTTGGCCTGGATGCCGGTGGTGCCTTCGTAGATTGTAGTGATGCGCGCGTCGCGCAGATATTGCGCCGCACCGGTTTCCTCGACGAATCCCATGCCGCCATGAATCTGCACGCCCGTGGACGCGATTTCGATGGATTGCTCGGTACACCAGCCCTTGACCACCGGGGTCAGCAGATCGAACATGGCCTGGTTGCCGGCACGCTCAGTCTTGTCGGGATGCAACAGCGCCTTGTCGAGATGGGCGGACGCCAGCGTGGCCAGCGCGCGCATCGCCTCGGTCTGCGCCTTCATGCTCATCAGCATGCGGCGCACGTCGGGATGATGAATGATGCTGACCCGCTCCCCGTTCTTTACGCCGATTTCCCTGCCCTGAACGCGGCTGCGCGCGTAGTCGAGCGCATGCTGGTAGGCACGTTCGGCGATCGCCACGCCTTCGATGCCGACTTCCAGCCGCGCGAAATTCATCATCGTGAACATGTATTCCAGCCCGCGATTCTCCTCGCCGACCAGATAACCGATCGCGCCGTCGGCATCGCCGTAGGCCATCACGCAAGTTGGGCTGCCATGGATGCCGAGCTTGTGCTCGATGGAGACGCATTTGACATCGTTGCGTTTGCCCAGGCTGCTGTCGGCGCCGACCAGGAATTTCGGCACGACGAACAGCGAAATGCCTTTCACGCCCTCCGGGGCCTCCGGCGTGCGCGCGAGCACCATGTGGATGATGTTCTCCGCCATGTCGTGCTCGCCCCAGGTGATGAAGATCTTGGTGCCGTGAATCCGGAAATGGTCGCCCTCGGGCACGGCCCGCGCGCGCACGGCGGAAAGATCCGAACCCGCCTGCGGTTCGGTGAGGTTCATGGTCCCGGTCCATTTGCCGCTCACCAGATTCGGCAGATACGTGGCTTTCTGCGCATCGGAGCCATGGCGCATCAGCGAGGCAACCACACCGGCGGTGAGCATCGGACACAGGCAGAACGACATGTTGGCCGAGTTCCACATTTCCGACGTCTGCGCGGAAATGATGTGCGGCAACCCCTGACCGCCGTACTGCGGGTCGCAGTTCAACCCGGTCCAGCCGCCTTGCGAGAATTGTTTGAAGGCATCGGCGAATCCCGGCGCGGTAGTCACCACGTTGTTGCTAAATTTCGCACCCGCGGTATCGCCCGGGCGGTTGAGCGGGTCCAGCACGCCGGTGGCGAATTTCCCCGCCTCTTCGAGCACGGCATCGACCATATCGGGCGTGAGGTCCTCGCATCCCGGCAACCCGGCGATGTCGTCGAGGCCCACCAATTCCTTGACCGCGAATTTCATGTCGCGAATCGGCGCAGCGTATGTGGACATTTTTGACTCCTGAATCGCTGAACTTAGAAGACCAAACCGTTTGCCACAGAGGACACAGAGGACACAGAGAAAACCGGACAACTCAAAGACCAGTCTCTTTGGGTTTTGCTTTCCTCTGTGACCTCTGTGTCCTCTGTGGCCAAGTATTTTTAGACTTTAATCAAAGCTGACTAGTCAGTTCGGGTACCGCCTGGAACAAATCTGCGACCAGACCATAGTCCGCAACCTGGAAAATCGGCGCTTCGGCATCCTTGTTGATGGCGACGATGACCTTGCTGTCCTTCATGCCCGCGAGGTGCTGGATCGCGCCCGAAATGCCCACCGCAATATACAACTCGGGAGCGACGATCTTGCCGGTCTGGCCGACTTGATAGTCGTTCGGCACGAAGCCCGAATCGACCGCTGCGCGCGACGCACCGACCGCGGCGCCGAGCTTGTCGGCCAGCGCCTCGAGGATCTTGAAATTCTCGCCATTACCCATGCCACGGCCGCCAGACACGATTGCGCGCGCCGACGTGAGTTCGGGACGCGCCGATTTGGTGAGTTCCTGCCCGATCATCGACGACAGATCGCTCTGCTCTGCGGCAGCGGCGTTCTCGATCGTCGCGGATCCGCCCGTCGCGGGTGCTGCATCGAATCCCGTCGAGCGCACCGTAATCACCTTGATGGCGTCGCCGGATTGCACCGTCGCCAGCGCATTGCCGGCATAGATCGGCCGCACGAAGGTATCCGGCGATTCGACCTTGATGATGTCGGAAATCTGCGCCACATCCAGCAGCGCGGCGACTCGCGGCAGCACGTTCTTGCCCGCGCTCGTGGAGGGCGCGAGCACGTGGCTGTAGTTTTTCGCGATGGAGACGATCAACGCGCCCAGGCTTTCGGCCAGCGCGTGGGCATAGTGCGGCGCATCGACCACCAGAACTTTTTTCACGCCGGGAATCGCGGCAGCCGCTTTCGCAGCGCCTGCACATTGATGTCCCGCGACCAGGATGTCGATGTCGCCGCCGATTTTCTGCGCGGCGGCGACCGTGTTGAGCAGGGCCGGCTTGATCGCGGCGTTGTCGTGTTCGGCAATAACCAGGATGGCCATCAGATGACCTTCGCTTCGTTTCTGAGCTTCTCGACCAGCTCCTGCACGCTCTTGACCAGTTTGCCGGCACTGCGCTTCGGCGGCTCCTGCACTTTCAGCGTTTTCAGACGCGGCGCGACATCGACGCCGAGCGCTTCGGGTGTCAGCGTTTCCAGCGGCTTCTTTTTTGCCTTCATGATGTTCGGCAGCGTCACATAGCGCGGTTCGTTCAGGCGCAGATCGGTCGTGACCACGGCCGGCAGCTTGACGGAAATCGTCTCCAGCCCGCCATCGACCTCGCGCGTGACTTCCGCGGCGGCGCCGCTGACTTTCAGCTTCGACGCAAATGTAGCCTGCGACCAGCCCAGCAGCGCGGCCAGCATCTGCCCCGTCTGGTTGGAATCGTCGTCGATGGCCTGCTTTCCCATGATCACCAGGCCGGGCTGCTCCCTGGCTACGATCGCCTTGAGCAGCTTTGCCACCGCCAGCGGCTGGATTTCCACGCCGGTCTCGACCAGGAGCGCGCGATCCGCGCCGATCGCCAGCGCCGTGCGCAACGTTTCCTGGGATTGTGCGGTGCCGATCGATACCGCGATAATTTCGGTCGCCACACCGGCTTCCTTCAGGCGCATCGCCTCCTCCATCGCGATCTCGTCGAACGGATTCATCGACATTTTCACGTTGGCGGTTTCCACGCCCGAACCATCCGCCTTCACGCGCACCTTGACGTTGAAGTCCACCACGCGCTTGACCGCAACCACTACCTTCATCTCGCGAACCCTTGGCTAGATTGGAAAGAATGCGGATTCTACCGCAGCGCACCTGAATTTCCCCAACGGTTAGCTCGGGAACCGCAAAGGCGCGAATACCCTACGTGCGTAGCACGTCGGAGTACCCTTTTAGGCGCAAAGAAGAGCGCGCAAAGGAGTTCGACTTTCCACGTGAAATTCCAATCGGAATGCGAAGATTCCCAGACAAGGGTTCCTCACGAAAAGCTCCTTATTGCTTTCCTTTTGCGTTCCCTTTGCTTCTTCGCGCCGTTGCGGTGAGAACGACTTACGAAGTCTTAGCCTGTTCGCGCAGGACGTTCTTTTGGATCTTGCCGGTCGAAGTCTTCGGCAACAGACCGAATATGACCTTGCGCGGACATTTGAAGTGCGCCAGCCGCCCGCGGCAAAAGGCGATGATCTCCTGTTCGGTGACCGCCGGTGCGCCGGTCTTCAGCGTGACGAACGCGCATGGCGTCTCTCCCCATTTTTCGTCCGGCCTTGCCACCACTGCCGCCTCCAGAACGTGAGGATGGCTGTAGAGGACATCCTCGACTTCTATGGTGGAAATGTTTTCGCCGCCGGAGATGATGATGTCGTTGGAGCGGTCCTTGATCCTGACATAGCCGTCGGCGTCGATTACCGCCAGGTCGCCGGTATGGAACCACCCGCCCGCGAAGGCCTCCGCGGTCGCCTGCGGATTCTTGAGATAGCCTTTCATGGTGATGTTGCCGCGGAAGAAAATCTCGCCCATGGCCTGCCCGTCGCGCGCCACCGGCTGCATGGTCTTCGGGTCGAAAACGTCCATGCCTTCCTGCATTTCATAGCGCACGCCCTGCCTGCCGTTGAGTTCCGCGCGTTTCGCGGGCGGCAAGGCGCCCCACTCGGGATGTTTCGCGCACACCGAGGCCGGGCCATAGACCTCGGTCAGGCCGTATACGTGAGTCAAGTCCACGCCTATGCGCTCCATGCCTTCTATGACGGCCGGCGGCGGCGCCGCGCCGGCGATCATCGCCGACACCTTGTGGCCGATGCCGGCGCGCATTTCCGCAGGCGCGTTGATCAGCATGTTGTGCACCACCGGGGCGCCGCAGAAATGGCTCACCTTGTGCCGGCGGATCAGATCGAAAACCGGTTTGGCTTCCACCCGGCGCAGGCACACGCTGGTCCCGGCCACGGCGGCAAGCGTCCACGGAAAACACCAGCCATTGCAATGGAACATCGGCAAGGTCCATAAATAGACCGGAAAATGCGGCATCGCCCAGGTGACGATATTCCCGACTGCATTCAGATAGGCGCCACGGTGATGCGTGACCACGCCCTTGGGGTTGCCGGTCGTGCCGGAGGTATAGGACAGCGCGATCGCGTTCCATTCGTCCGTCGGCAAAGTCCAGGCAAAATCGGCGTCGCCGGTATCGAGGAAGGCCTCGTATTCCATTTCGCCGATCAGTTCGCCGCCATTTCCAAGTGCATCGTCGATGTCGACGATCAGCACGTCGCGCTCGACCTGACGCATTGCTGCAGCAATCGTCGCGGAGAATTCCCGGTCGGTCAGCAATGCCTTGGCCTCGCCATGATTGAGCATGAAGGCGATGGCCTGCGCATCGAGCCGCGTGTTCAGGGTGTTCAGCACGGCACCGGTCATCGGTACGCCGAAATGGGCCTCGAACATCGCCGCCACGTTCGGCGCCATGACCGCCACGGTGTCGCCGGCGCCGATGCCGCGCCGGACCAGTGCGGAGGCGAGCTTGCGGCAACGCCGGTGACAAAAGACGTCGAGGCTTCGATCGCAAGCATCACGCCCGATACCGTGGGCAAGCTGCTGTTCACCTCCGGCTCGACCGGGATGCCCAAGGCGGTCATCAACAC
>Ga0209647_1004263_pt1 | contig 10825 bp, 10 predicted proteins | sample GraSoi_2013_60cm_FD_185827 | JGI IMG/M metagenome (GOLD analysis project Ga0209647, IMG submission 185827) | Grasslands soil microbial communities from the Angelo Coastal Reserve, California, USA - Sample 9_17_2013_60cm (SPAdes) (version 2) | ecosystem: Environmental > Terrestrial > Soil >...
CGGATGGAGCATTCCACGCACTGTACCAATAATCAGCAGAAGCAGAGTCAAGCCTACAATACCAACTACCTCAGTACCAACGGCAACATTATTGATGCGGGTAGACCAGAAGGTTGAGAAGATAATAAGCAACATTTGTAGCGCAATGATGATACCAGTCGCAAGCCAGGCATTTAGCGGTGATTCTGTATAGTTAAAGAGGCTAGGCAAAACTGTTTGAGCAATGGCATAGTCGACCGAAACAACCACTACGAGCAGAAAGGTGAAAGAGATCCAGCCAATGAGCCAACCAATCTTAGGATTCGCCAGGCGTGACGTCCATTGATACGAATAGCCAGCCAGGGGAATGCGCGAAGCAAGCGCGGCGAAAACTAACGAGACGAAGAATTGTCCAAGGGCGACGACAGGCCATGTCCAGACACCGAGAGGACCGCCCCAGTTTAATACCGATCCATAAGTGGTGAAGATACCAGTGGTAATAGAGATAAACGAAAAGCCAACAGCGAACGAGGCAAATCGTTTCAATTCACGCTTAAATTCTTGCTGGTAGCCATATTTTTGCAAGGCAGAATCGGAATAGCCACTTTGCGTTTTATCAGTGAGCGACATGGGTGTGCTCCTTTCGAGCTAGCCTGAAAAGGCATACACGAAGTGTCGAGGTTGAAACGATACAGCGATGCATATGATGGGATGGGAAACCACAATGCTACGATGTTTAACCTTATATAAATGAGGAGAATACATACCTCCTTCCTTACAAGAACAGACCACCTTATAAGCAATCAGGGAATATGCGTTGAGTATACATGGATACTCATCATAATTTCAATGTTTTAACATTTATAATCTGTAACTCTTCAGGTTACCTGTTTTTCGTGAATCCTCATCTCCTGGACGGTTCGTAGAAACAGCGACACTGTGTGATTGTCAGTGACAACCATACACTATCACGTATCACAAAAAAACTGTGCGCGCATTGGCGGCTGGGGTATGTAAAACAGATGGGCTTGACATGTACCTACTGTGCAGCATAGGCTATCCATATACGCTTTACTTTGTAAAGTGTGCAAGTATAGCGGGTACTAGATTACATACAGGAAGAGGCTATCGTTCAATGACAGCAAAAGAGATGACTTCCGCGACTAATATCAATTTTCACTTTGATCCGGCCTGTCCCCTAGCCTGGCGCACGGCTTTATGGGTACGTGAGGCACGCAAGGTTCGCCCGCTTCATGTTACCTGGCGTTTCTTCAGTCTGGAGGTGATCAACCGTAAGGAAGGTACGCAGCCAGACTATAAAAATGATGGCAGTTGGGCATCAATGCGCACCCTGGCACTTGCTCGGCGACAGGGCGGTAACGATGCCGTTGAAAGACTCTATCTCACTCTGGGAACAGCACAACACGGGCATGGTCAGAGCCTCAAACAGTACGAGGTTATACGAGAAGCTATAGAAAAAGCTAATCTAGATCCTGCTTTGCTCAGTACAGCTTTAGAAGACGAAACAACAATCGAGGATGTGCTAGCGGATCACCAGGAAGCCGTTCGACGCTATAGAGCCTTTGGGGTGCCAACCATTGCGATTGAAGGACTTGATGTGGGTTTCTATGGTCCTATCATCCACACAGTGCCACGCGGTGAAGAGGCCGGAGAAATGTGGGACTACACGTCCTGGGCATTACGCCAACCAAACCTCTTTGAGTTGAAACGCGATAGAGGCGCAGTCAAGTGGAGTCCTATCGCAGAGTGACATAAGAAGGGGCAAAGTGACACTTTGCCCCTTCTTATGTCACTCTGCTACCAATTCCAACTATTTTTATTGGTGCTTTTTTACGAAGCGTTCTATACGTACAAGCGCCTCTTCAAGCTTGTTGTAAGCGGTACAGTAGGCGCAGCGCACATAACCCACACCAGCCGCACCAAATGAACTGCCAGGGACGACGGCTACCTGTTCCTCAAAGAGCAGCTTTTCGGCAAACTCTTCGTCTGTCATGCCTGTATTGCCAATGTAAGGAAAGGCATAGAAAGCCCCTCGCGGCTCGCAGCAAGTCAGACCAATACGATTCAGCCCATCGACAAACATTCGGCGGCGACGTGCATAGTCTGCATACATCATCTGTACATCGTCTTCACCATTGCGCAAAGCTTCTAATGCTGCCTCCTGGGGAGCAGTACCAGCACACATAATCGCATATTGGTGGACTTTAAGCATAGCTTCAAGAATATGTGCAGGGGCGGCAACATAGCCAATACGCCAACCAGTCATAGCATATGCCTTAGAGAAGCCATCCAGGAGGATAGTACGTTCACGCATACCCGGGAGGGCCGCGATACTAACGTGCTCTTGTTCATAGACGAGGCGGCTATAGACCTCGTCTATGGACACGATCAGGTCGTGTTCTTTGGCAAGTTTAGCAATACCTTCTAACTCGGCACGGGGTACGACTGCACCGGTGGGATTGTTGGGGTTGCCAATCAGAATCATTTTGGTGCGCGGCGTAATGGCAGCTTCGATCTCCGAAGCTCGCACGCCAAAATCATATTTCGCATAGGTTGGTACAGGAACAGGGACCCCACCCGCAAAAACGATATCGGCTTCATAGGCCACGTAGCCCGGATCAGGAGAGATAACTTCGTCGCCGGGATCAATGATTGTGCGCATGGCCAGGTCCACGCCTTCACTGACGCCAACGGTCACTAATATTTCAGTTTTAGGATCATAGGACAATCCATAACGACGCTGCAGCATAGCCGCAATCTCTTCGCGCAATTCGATCATCCCATAGTTCGATGTATAACGGGTATGGCCCAGTTCGATGGAGCGGATACCGGCCTGGCGAATATGTACTGGAGTTACAAAATCTGGTTCACCAACGCCCAGTGAAATTACATCCGGCATGGTATTAATAATGTCAAAAAATTTACGTATACCAGAGGGCTTTACCTGGCGCACGCGCTGTGATAACACCTCTCGTTTAAGCGTATCCATGTAAGCTTCTCATCCCTTCTTCACAAATATTGAGGCAGGAGATACACATTTATAACAGCTTTGTTGCTTATTCCTACCCGCTATGGTAGTCTATAGAGCGTTACAACAGGCGTCAGCTTCGCCTCCGAACGTTAACCTCACATGTATCCAATGTAACATATAGAGGACACATTGACAATGCGCCAATTGCCCAGTTATGCTGCTTCAGGCATAAGCCAATCCCGGCCAAAGCAGATCGTACTGATTGACACCGATATAGGCGACGATATTGACGATGCACTTGCACTCGCTCTCGCCCTGCACTCACCAGAGCTCGATGTGCGAGCTGTAACAACCGTTTTTGGCAACACGCACCAGCGAGCTCGCCTGGCAGCGCACCTGCTAACCGTCTTTGGACGCGAAGATATTCCCGTTGCTGCTGGTGTACAGATACCAATTCAACCACGTCAGCGTCCATCCGGAGTACCACAAGCAGCCATCCTGGATGATCACGCTGAATTTCCCACTCTGAGTACCCTCAGCGGACCAGAATTGATTATACAGACTGCCCAGGCGCATCAAGGGCAACTGACGCTACTCTGCCTGGGACCCCTAACCAATGTAGCGAAAGCGCTCAATAGCGAACCCAACCTGTTTATGGTTATTCGCAGCATTGTTATGATGGGTGGCACGAGCAGTTGGCCGTGGGCAGAATGGAATATACGCAGCGATGCGCGAGCGGCCCAAATTGTTTTAGGTGCAGGTATACCTGTGACAATGTTGGGATGCAATGTCACATTACGCTGTCAACTGCAAGCAAAGCATATAGAGTATTTGCGTACCAACAGTTCAGCGCAAGCTCGACTTCTAAGCCAATTGCTGGCAATCTGGCAGAGGCACCGACGACGCTGGCAGTCAGGCTTGCCCTATCTGCATGATCCACTGGTAGTCGCGGCACTGTGCGCTCCCGATCTGTTGAAATTTGAAGAGATGACGGCCAGAGTGCTTGCTCACGGGCCGTTCAAGGGCTTTATGGTAGCACGCCTGTTAGATGGCCCGCTTGTCCATGCCGCGATAGATGTGCAGGTCGAAGAGGTACGCGAGTGGATCATGCAGCGTCTCCTGGCATCCTCAATCACGCAATCCTCGTAACTTTGCCACAATACCTGGGACGACACTCAGGATAGTGTCTACGTCCTCGTCGGTATTATTCTTACCGAGAGTAAGACGTAGGCTGCCATGGGCCAGTTCAACGGGCAATCCCATAGCGAGAAGGACATGCGATGGGTCAACCGAGCCAGAGGTGCAGGCTGAACCGGTGGAGGCCGCGATACCCAGCAAATCGAGATTGAGCAGGATAGATTCACCCTCGACACCTTCAAAGCAGAGACTGGCATTATTAGGCAGTCGCTCGGTCGGATGCCCGGTAAGCTGACTGCCAGGAACATGCAATAAGCCGGTAATTAAACGATCTCGCAGGGCGATGATACGTGGTAAGGTTTGCGGCAGATCTTCGTAGGCCAGGCGCAGCGCAGTAGCAGCGCCAACAATACCAGCCACGTTCTCAGTGCCAGCACGTCTGCCGCGCTCCTGTGAGCCACCTTGTAATTGAGGCAAAATGCGCATACCCTGGCGCACATAAAGGATGCCAACACCTTTGGGCCCATAAAATTTGTGGGCCGAGAGCGAGAGCAGATCAGCGTTGAGGTCCGCAACATCGAGAGGGAGAGCCCCGCCAGCCTGGACGGCATCAATATGGAAAGGTATCTTTTTCGCACGACAAATGCGGCCAATTTCTGCGACAGGTTCAATGGTACCAACCTCGTTATTGGCGTACATAACGGATACGAGGGTGGTCTGATCAGTAATTGCCCGACCGACATCATCGGGATCAACACGCCCATAAGTGTCCACCGGGAGATAGGTGGTTTTGAAACCGAAACGCTCCAGGTACTGGCATGTATGCAAAACAGCGTGATGTTCGATGGGTGTGGTAATAATATGGTTGCCTTTCTTCTGAGAAGCAAAGGCCATACCCTTGATGGCGAGATTGTCGCTTTCGGAACCACAGCCAGTAAAGGCGATTTCGGTTGGACGGGAGCCAAGAATATTTGCTACCTGTTCACGAGCGCTATCAATAGCCTGCATAGCGTGACGACCCAACGTATAAATACTACTGGCGTTACCATATTCGGTTGTAAAGTAGGGGAGCATGGCGTCGAGCACGCGAGCATCGAGAGCGGTCGTGGCGGCATGATCAAGATATATTGTGCGCTCTGGCATAATATGGGTTCCTTATTGATTGTGTAAGCGAATATGAGCTTCAGGCCCCACAAGGCACCCGCAAGAGGTGCCCCTACAATATACGAGTTTCGTCATGAATAGAGGTATCCCCTTGCAGGATCTTGCTTATTTCATGCCCTATTATACCATAGGGATAGTCACCTATTGTGAGAGGCCTGCGGCATCCCAATTGTAGGTAGTATCGGGTTGTATGTTGGGGCTGTTGTAGGCCAGGGTAATCAGCTGATGGGATTTTAACGTTATCTTATGCAAATCTCCTGTATAGGGCTGCCCATCTACATATACCTTCCAGCCATTGAGGTCCAATTGTGAAGGATAACCCAGCTGGGAAAATTGCGTACCCCACTCGTCAAGGAAGTTGCCCAGGGTAAAAGTATGATTAGCAGGAGACTCAATATGGATAATACCTTGAGTGTCATGGGTATGCAGCCAGTAGAAACAGGAGCTATCACTGGCAATGCCAACTCCCTGCGGAATTTTGGTTTGCTGCCCATTAATGTAGATCGTTACATGAGCATGATAATGAACGGTAGTTTGCTCCAGTTTATCACAATACACGCTATCTATAGGCGGATAAGCGGAGTTAGCAACTGTTGGAGTCTGGCTCTGGGCATTGGCATACGTAGCATATGCATAAATACCGCCAGCAAACAGTATGACAGCGGCAACAATGCTAATAATAGTAATACGCGTTCTGCGAGTGGTGCGCCGACGCTCCTCTTCACGGCGTAGGGCCTCCTCGCGACGGTCCTGGCGTCGTCCCTGTTTCGTAGGGCGACTACCGTATTGCTTACTCATGGGATTCACCAACTTTCGATTGAGTATTTAAAGTTTGCTTCCTTTTAAAGAAGCCTTCGTTCATGCTACCGCTGCGAAATCCCAGCAGGTCAAGGGTCACGTAGGTATAGCCAATCGTACGCAGCCCATCGGTCACCTTGCGGCTCATCTCTGGTTCAACCAGGCGAGACATCTCAGAACGCTCAACCTCTATACGAGCGATTTTGTCATGATGGCGCACGCGCAGTTGATGAAAGCCCAGCTCATGGAGCAATTTCTCAGCGTTGTACACCATTTGTAGGGACTTGACATCAACCTTCGTCCCATAAGCGATACGCGAAGAGAAACAGGCCATCGCAGGCTTATTCCACACAGGTACCCCCAGGTAGTGGGCGACTGCTCGTATCTCACCCTTGCCCATGCCAGCCTCTTTGAGTGGACCTCGCACGGCAAATTCGCGGGCCGCGCGCTGGCCAGGTCGAAAATCTCCATCATCATCTTTATTTATGCCATAGGCAATATAGCGAAGATTATGTTCCCTGGCAAGTGGTTCCAACTTCGTAAAGAGTTCATTTTTACAAAAGTAGCAGCGATTGACGTCATTCGCGGTATAGCGTTCGTCATCAAGTTCATTTGTTGTCAGTGTAAGTAGGGGCAAACCAAGCTGCTCAGCAACAGCAACAGCCTCGCTCGTCTCTTCTGGTGCATAGGCAGCAGAGGAAGCAATAGCACCCATGGCTCGATCACCCAGAACATCGTGAGCGACTTTTAGCAGCAGTGCGCTATCAACCCCACCTGAATAAGCCACGAGCACGGATGCCATCTCACGCAGAATAACCTGCAAGTGTGCGTATTTCGCCTGTGTCTCTTCATCTAAAGTTTCACCGCCAGTACTATTGACGGAGGGGGTATCGAGCATGGTATTGTATTCTCCTGGTATTGGCATATTGATGCAGCCTAGTTGGTCTGCAAAGATTTGATACTTATTTAAGCGCTGGTAGATATTATAACATTCATTAACAAGTCACAATTCCTGATATGGGTAAGCGTCAAATTTTTTTAGGGGCATAGGAGTTGAGAAATATACGCCCTTTTTGATGGTAAGAAGCAAGAAAGTGTAAGCTACTATGGATAAAACACACTCTACCGCGGCGATTATTCTGGCGGCGGGCAGTTCAAGTCGCATGGGTGGAGATCGGCATAAATTGCTGTTGCCGCTTGATGATCGGCCGGTTCTAACTCATGTGATTGAGGCTACATTGGCTTCACAGGCACGCCCTATTGTGGTTGTCCTGGGTCACCGGGCTGAACAAGTACGCTCACAGATGGCAGCTTATGTGGAACATCCAGCTATTACTCTGATTGAAAATCCTGACTATCTACAAGGAATGAGCACATCAATGCGCATAGCGCTCAAAGTACTCATATTCCATGGCTATAAGAATAGTGATACACGACAAGAGGTTGACAGTGCTCTGATTCTGTTAGGAGATCAACCTTTGATCACACCTCAGATTATTGATGCACTGATTGATACATGGTACAAAACGGGGAAGCGCATTGTTGCTCCTTTGTATGCCGGGAAACGAGGCAATCCCACCCTCTTTGCTGCCAGCCTCTTTGCTGAATTGCAGGAAGTCAGCGGAGATGAGGGGGGACGGAGCGTGCTTGCACTCCACAAAGAAGAATTGGAGACGGTCGAGTTGGGGAACGAGACAGCCAGTTACGATGTGGATACATGGGAGGCATACCAACAGGTGGTCGAGGCATGGCAGAGCAAAAAATTGCAAGACATGTAAAGCAGGTCGGAAGTAGCCAGGAAGGATAGATAGGTAAGATGGCTGATAAAGAGGACGAGGCACGTAAAAAACAAGCCGCATTCTGGTTAGAATATAGCCAGCAACTATCCACGGCTATTCGCTATACGGAAGCACTGTCTGCAGCGGAACGCGCTGTATCTCTGGACGAAACAAGCGCACCAGTATGGTACGTTAAAGGGACATGCCTGGCAATGATGGCCCAGTACGAGGCGGCTGCCACAGATTTTGAGCACGCGCTCGCGCTTGATCCATTGTATGTACCCGCCTGGGACGGTAAGGCATGGGTATTGGGTATATTGGGACGTAAGGATGAGGCCCTGGCAGCAATTAACCGGGCACTGGAGCTTGACCCCGAGTATTTTGAGGCACTAAAACGTAAGAAAAGATTAGAGGCGATGTAGGATACACGAAATAGCTCTAAGCGCCGCTATAATAAAGGCTTCACTAACGCCAGGATATCCCTATGTATCTCCTCTTGAGGACGAGAGGCATCGAGCAACTTGATGCGTTCGGGATAGAGGCGAGCCAGCACAAGGAATGCCTCGCGCACCTTGTTGTGGAATTCCTGGGCCTCTTTATCAAAGCGAGTCTGGTCTTCACGCAGGCCACTCTGGTCGTTACTCACATCGGTACGTGGATGTACCTGGGAGGGGTCGAGGTCAAGTAAAATTGTCAGGTCGGGTATGTGACCCTGGGTGGCAATCATTGAGAGGCGGGCGACAAGTTCGATACCGACGCCACGTGCATGGCCCTGGTAGGCTATACTGGCGTCAAAACAGCGATCTGTGATGACTAGCTTGCCTGCTTGCATAGCAGGCAGGACCAGCGTAGCAAAGTGCTGGGCACGGTCGGCTTGAAAGAGTAAGGCCTCGGCAAGTGGAGTGATAGCAAGATCGGGGCGATTGAGCAAAAGCTGGCGAATCTCTACTCCAAGGGCGGTGCCTCCCGGCTCGCGGGTACTGACATAGACAATATTTTGGGCATCCAGCCAGCGTTCCAAGAGGGTTATCTGTGTCGTTTTGCCCGCTCCATCAAGCCCCTCGAAAGAGATCAAACGCCCCTTGCTCACACTCTCGTTCCTTTGTCTGTACGATAGACGTCGTAGTCCCAGTCAAAATATGGCTTGGGCAGCATATCTTCAGGCGTCCATTGGTAATTGGCTTTGCCATATTTACCATGATACTCCTTTAACGTCTCCCCGACAAACTCAAAGGTAAGCTGGCAAATACGAAAACCGACAGGAACCCAGATGGTTGTCTGGGTGTGGTTGCTGATCTCCATGGTCCAGCGACTGATATAGCCAACATCACCAACACCCGCACAACGACAGACGGATAAGCCGGAACGAGCTACGGTGCTGCGCGAATACATTTTTGCCAGGTAACCATTATGACCACCAATGATCTCCTGCGTATGCGCCAGGATGGTTGTACCTGGGCGAATGGCGATCTTACCACCACCAGAGCGGCGTGGTTCACCCCAGTAGAGGCGAATTTCATCTGGATTATCTAAATGCATGACTTCTATATTGGCGTCACCCTGGAAATACCATTCACCAAGGCGACAGTCATAGGAGTTAGTGCCCAGTTGGCGCTGATCAAACGGCTCAATGATGATATTACCGTTTTCCAACTCTTCCATTATCCGCTTATCAGAAAGTAACATTGTCCTCAGATCTCCTTCGATTGGTGCGTCCAGTTTATCACATATCTTCTGCATCGTCTGCAGCCGTCTCTATGGGCAAACTGCGTAGAACATCTATCTCAGTCCAAATACGTTGAGCCAGGCGATGAGCTTCCTCACTATCGCTGAGGGCGGCCTGCAAAGGGAAAAAGGAGCGATCGTCGCTATGACGGTGAATCCAGCGACTGATAATGTTAATCTGGTCAACCTCGGCTTTACCGACGATATTGGGAGGATCACCCAGCGTGGCAGCCAGGGCCAAAAGCTCGTTGACAGCGTTCTGCATAGCCCCTGGCTCATGTTGAACGCATGCTTGTTGAACCAGGCGGCCATGGCGTATGAGATAGAGTTCGTTACGATCTTCTTTGGCGGAGGGATAGACGATGAAGAGGTTATTGGCTTCAACAGCCCCTGTGATTAAACGCTGCCCAATCAGCACCTCGTCAGCACCACGGATAGTATCACGCAGCCAGGCGGCGCGTTCATAGTTCATCTGCTGCGATGCTTCGAGCATCTGACGGCGCAGACGGTCAAGCAGGTCTTCGCGTTCGCCACCCAGAAAGGCACAGACCTCTTCAATAATCCTGGCATACTCGGCTGCATCTGCTGTACCCTGGCAGGGGGCGGAGCAGCGATTAAGGTGCAAGCGGAGGCAGGGTTCGGAAGGCTTCGCCTGGGGCGGAAGAGCGCGCGTACAGGTGCGAATAGGGAAGGCTTTCTGGATAAGTTCAATGGTGAGATCGACCATACGTCGACTGCGAAAAGGACCAAAGTAGCGCGCGCCATCAGCAGCAACTTCCTTCGTCGAATAGACACGCGGGAAAGGATGCTGCACATCAATTTTTATAAAAGGGTAGAGTTCATAGTTGCGCAGTTGCACATTGTAGGCAGGCTGCAACTGCTTAATCATCTGCGATTCTACGAGCAGGGCCTCAAGTTCGGAGCCCAGCACAATAGTTTCAATATCATGCACACTCTGCAAAAGACCATCCATTTTGCGCGTATATCCCAGCGGGTGGTTGTAGTACGAAGCCAGGCGATTTTTGAGACATTTAGCTTTGCCCACATAGATAACCTGACCATTCTCGTCTTTCATCAGGTAGACGCCGGGTTTATTGGGAAAGTCGCGCCTCCAGGCGGGATTCAGCAAGAGGCTTCCCGTGGGGCGAACGGTTACAGACGAAGAGGAGAGTTTGCCATCGGCGCGGAAATGCTCCACCTGTTTGGAGAGAGAGGACTGGGTAATGTCGCCACTCCAGGCTACAGGCAATTG
>Ga0209647_1004264_pt1 | contig 10822 bp, 13 predicted proteins | sample GraSoi_2013_60cm_FD_185827 | JGI IMG/M metagenome (GOLD analysis project Ga0209647, IMG submission 185827) | Grasslands soil microbial communities from the Angelo Coastal Reserve, California, USA - Sample 9_17_2013_60cm (SPAdes) (version 2) | ecosystem: Environmental > Terrestrial > Soil >...
ACCAGGTTATCGGCGTCATGCTCGTCATCGTCGTCATCGGTCTGCTCGCGGACAAAATTGTGTTTGCGCCTTGGGAGCGCTTTCTCCATCGGCGATGGGGCACGGGACGAGCCTGAGCTGAACGATAGTTCGCCCGAACTTTCCTTGTTCAGCGGATCAAGATGTTATGTCGCAGAACGAAACGCATTTCGATGTAGCGATCATCGGCGCCGGCTTTTCGGGCACGATGGTAGCGGTGCATCTATTTAAGGAGGTATCGGAGATTCTGAGTTACGTCCGATCCTCTAGACCTGTCCCATCCCTCCGTCGACAAATAGCTCCGCTCCAGTGACATAGCTACTGTCGTTGGAATCGAGGAACAGCACCGCTTTTGCGATCTCCTCCGCGTGCCCCAGACGTCCGAGCGGAACAATTTGCGTCATGCCCTGCTTGCGTTGCTGTCCTTCCGGAGAGTCGCCCAAAAGCTCCCTCAATCCGGCAGTGTCGATCGGTCCAGGACTGACGACATTCACGCGTATCTTTCGCTCCTTGAGATCTGTCGTCCACGTCCGCGCGAAGGATCGGATTGCGGCCTTGGTGGCTGCGTAGACGGTGTTCGCGGAGAACCCCTTGCTTCCAACAACTGAGCTAGTAAGAACCACTGCTCCGCCATCCGGCATCAGCGGCAGCGCCTTCTGCACGGTGAACAGCAGACCTTTGACGTTGCCGTCAAACATCCAGTCAAAGTGCGCTTCATCCACTTGGCCGAATCGAGCGTACTCCGCCGCCCCTGCATTTGCGAACACGATATCGAGCGTGCCCTTCTCCTGCTTGATCTGTTTGAGGAGCCTGTCGAGATCGGTCAGGCTGGCAACATCGCCCTGTACGCCGGTTATGCCTGCGCCAACCTCCTTTACCGCCTCGTCGACCTTCTCCTGGCGACGGCCAGTGACATAAACGTGCGCGCCTTCGGCCACAAAGAGCCTGGATGTTGCTAAGCCGATTCCACGGTACCACCAGTGACCAACGCTACCTTACCGTCTAGCTTTCCCATGATTTCTCCTATCTGCGTCTGGTCCGCCCCTTGGGGCGGACCAGTGATCGATTGCTTAACGGATTGGCCGATTCCATGAAAGTCCCGGTCATTGATTAAAAAAATGCGGCTCTTGCCTAAGGTTCAGCGGCCTTTCACTTATCCACGAAGGAACATGCTGGTGTGTTCGACGAATAACTCTGGATACTGGAATAGGGAACCGTGACCGGCATCTGGATAAACGATCAACTGGGCGTTGGACAGGTTCTGTTCAAGGTACAGCGAATTAATTGTGTAGAAGATGATATCGGCCTTACCACCTACGATCAGGACAGAAATCTTGATGTTTGTAAGGTAGGCGAAGCGTTCACCAATCGGATTGGCCCACTCCTGGAGCGCAGCGAACTGAGCCGGCTGGACTTTGTCATTGATGGGAATATCGCCATTCTCCACGCGCGCATCCCTGCGCTTTAAAAACGCTCGGCCGGCAGCCTGACTTTCGGTCGACGGCGTGAAGAAGCCATCCATCCAGAAATCGTCGGGGTTTCCGTACTTATTCGTGAAGATGAGCTGCGATTCCGTTGTTAGCGGAATACCGTCTCCATTGCGAGGTCCGCTGCCCACGATCACCAGCTTGCGAACCAGATCCGGTCGCTCAAGAGCGATGTTCTGTGCAACCATCGATCCGATCGAGAAACCAAGGACATCGACTTTAGCGAGGCCGAGCGCATCGATGAACACTCCGGCATTCTTGGCCATATCGGCGAATGTGTGAGGAACCTCGCCACTTGAACTTGCGACGCCAGCATTGTCGAACAGAATGACCTCCCGGCTCTGAGCCAGCCCGTCTGTGACGGCAGGGTCCCAACTATCCAGATTGCCGAGAATGTGTGGGTTGAAAACGAGAGGCACGCCTTCTTTCTTGCCGAAACGGCGATACGCAAACCGAATGCGATTTGCTTCCACAAACTGAGTTGGAGCTGTGTGATGGGTGTAGTTGCTCATGTCTATTTTCCTTGTGTGCTTGTCGGTAGGGGAGAGGCTGAGCATCTGCGTAAGCACTCACGATGGTCCGGTGACGGCTATTGCGCCAGCGGCTTTCAAAAAGTAGCGTCGAAGCATGTGATCTCTCTTTTGAACTTGGGGTGGCCAGTAGCCGAATGGACTTTCGATCAAGGGGTGAGTGGGCTACGCCTCAGCCTCACTGCAAAAGAAATACAGCCGACACGGCGAGCGCGATGGAATCGCATCCTCAGCGAGCGCCGCAGGCAGGTCCCAGCCGATTAGTTTTGCGCCCAATGTGCCGGCCACACAGCCCAGTGCTCCGGCAAGCAGGCCCGCCACTAACTGGCCGGTCGAAAGACCGAGAGCAGCGCGTTGACCCCGATCCGAACGCTCTTTACGCGCCAGAGCGCTCAACCCAAACCTTCGGTAAAGCCTTACCGAGCGCTGGGCCGTGCTGTACGCAACGCCAGCCTCCCGCGCAACGACGCTCAATGCTCTTCCATCTTGCAGGTGTGGCTGTAGGATACGGCAACGATCGAGAGCAATCTTTCGGTCTGACTCAGTGAGTGATGTCAACTCTCGCATTCGGGAAAATTCCATTCCTTACGGCAACGGAGTACATCAAATACCGTGGAAGGCAAGACGCCGGCACCGCCTGCCGAAGAGGTTCAAAACTTGTTAGAGTCAATCGACGTGAGTTATCTTATAGGCTTACGTGATCGAGCGCTGTTAGCGGTAATGGCTTACACCTTTGCGCGAATCGGCGCGGTCGTATCCCTGAGGCCTGAGGATTACTTTCAAATCGGCAAGCGCTCAGTGATCCGGTTTCGAGAAAAAGGCGGCAAGGAAAAGGAAATTCCGGTCCATCACAAACTCGAGGAATACCTCGATGCGTATCTCAAAGCCGCCAAGCTCTCGGAACGGCCTGCGAGCCCCCTTTTTCGATCCACTCGTGGCAGGTCGCGCGAGCTCGGGACCGATGGACTCTCACGCAAAGACGCGTGGGCGATGCTCAAGCGGCGGCTGCGCGATGCGGGACTTTCAACCATCTATTCCAACCACTCTTTTCGCGCCGCAGGCATCACCAATTATTTAGAAAACGATGGCACCCTGGAGGTGGCCCAACGGATAGCGGGTCACGCCGATAGTCGGACAACGAAGCTTTACGATCGCCGTGGCCAGAAGCTCTTGCTCGAGGATATGGAGTGGATTCGGTATTAACTAAGTTAATTTTCAGCAATGAAATTCCCTGGCGAGAACGACCACGGACAGGTTCATATTACCAGAGTTCTTGAGCGATTAGGTCGAAGAATCCGCTCTTGGCGCTGTTCCTATCGCAAACGGAGTTAATAGACGAGTTTGGCGCTGCACAGCAGAGGTCGCTCACCGAATTCGAAGCCGCGCTGGGGCACAATCAGAGCGGTTGGTCAGATCAGACAAAAGGGCTGGCGCAACAAACCCTAAATGCCGGCCTGCGGGCAGCTCGGGATACTACGGCTGCCATGTTGGAAGAAGCGGGCCGGATGAACGTAAGCGTCTTACCAACCCCATTTAGCGGATGTGGCAATTTCTGCTTTTCTTCCACTTTTGCCTCACCATATTGCACCATGTCTCTCTCCGAACTCTTAATGGCCACGGCCCTGAGTACCGTGCTCCTCGCCGCGAACTGCGATAAAAGCTTGGCCGCGTCTCCGACTGTCGACGAGAGCCTGACCAAAGTCCGCGTTGGATAAATCGGTATCACCTGCGAAGCACCGATTTTCTGTGCGGTCGAGAACGGTTTCTTCAAAGAAGAGGGACTGGAGGTGGAACTGGTTAAATGCGAGTGGTCGAAATACAAGGACGTACTCGCGCTTGGCGGATTCGACATAACGCATCACTTGATTATGTATTTGCTCAAGCCGATCGAGCAGGGCCTGGACGTGAAGTTTACTGCTGGGATTCACCAAGGTTGTCTTCGGATCCAGTCGGCAATCGGTGGCAACATCAAAACGGTGCGGGATCTTCGTGGCAAACGGATCGGCGTACCGGGGATGGGAACCCCGCCGTTCATCTTTGCCCATCGCGTTCTGAGTAACAATGGTATGGACGGGAGCCGCGATGTTACCTGGAGGGTGTTCCCAGCGGGGGAGCTTGGATTGGCACTGGAAAAGGGCGAGGTCGACGCGGTAGCTGACTCTGAACCAATCGGCACTTTGCTAATAGCTAACGGCAAAGTTCGCAATGTCGTCGACCAAGCTACCGATTCGCCCTACAAAGACGAGTACTGCTGCGCGGTGGTTGTGAATGGGAAGTTCCTTACCAACAATCCGAAGGCTGCGGCTGGCGCGACGCGAGCGCTGCTCAAGGGTGCCAAGTGGGTTGAAACGAATCCTGCTGCCGCGGCGAAACTCTCGGTAGAGAAAAAGTATCTCGCTTCAAACCCGGAATTGAACACGCTCGCCATCTCCCATCTGCGTTACATCCCCAGTATTTCCGGAGCTGAGGTTGCACTAAAGTCGGCGGCCGCTGAAATGAAGACCGCCGGGATGCTCAATCCTAGGACAGACATTTCTGACCTGGTGAAGAGGGCATTTGTCCACTTGGAAGGAGTATCGGATGAGTGGCTCCAGAGTCTGCAAGTAGACAAGCTGGCTAATGGGCAACTGCCTCCGGATCAAAATTTCCGGGTGAGCGCGGAGCTGGCGGCGAATGGCGGCATTGCGAGTGTCGCGTCGTGCTGTTCGTCAGAAACAAAGTGAAAGAGTTTACAGATGTTAACCAGTGGGCTCAGGAAGAGAGTAAACCGTTAGCAGCGAAAACGTGGTGGCGCACTCTGTTTGCCGTTCCGGTCGCAGTCGCGATCGCCCTTGTCGTCCACTGGTTCGCGGCGAAGAATGAGCCGCAGGGCGAAACAGTTCTGTACGCAATTTTCTTGAGCGGTCTATTCGTTGCCGCGGCCGGCACGACAGCCCTGCAGCCGCTCTGGAACGGGCTACGCAAATGGATGCGAAGCGCGTGTCCCCTTATCGCCGTTGCGGTTTTGTTCCTCATCGGGTGGGAACTAGCGACCTCGGTGTTTCGCTGGCTCCCCTTGCCTTATTTACCTGGTCCGGCCGGCGATTTGCCGAGTTTGGTGAATGACCGGGACGTTCTTTTTGATAGCACGTGGCATTCGTTGCTCCTGCTCCTCGGCGGTTATGCGTTGGGCGTTGCGGTCGGCTTGTTCAGTGGAATTTGCATCGGATGGTTCCCTCCCGCCCGTTACTGGGGAATGCCGGTGTTGAAGATCATCGGTCCCATTCCGGCGACGGCATGGATTCCTCTCGCGATGGTACTTTCTCCTTCCGCAACGTTTTCCGCGGTTTTGCTCATCGCGTTGGCGGTCTGGTTTCCCGTCACCATGCTCACTGCCTCCGGCGTCTCCAACACGCGTGTCTCCTACCTCGATGTCGCCCGCACGCTCGGTGGCGGACGGGTATACCTCATCTTCTGTGTCGCCATCCCGGCCGCAATGCCGAGTATCTTCATTGGTTTGTTCATGGGACTCGGGGCTTCATTTTTGACGCTGGTAGTTGCCGAAACCGTCGGCGTCAAATCGGGTCTTGGCTGGTATTTGAGTTGGGCCCAGGGCTGGGCCGAATATGGTAAGGTCTACGCTGCACTCTTAATCATGGCTGCCTTTTTCTCGACCATCATGACGGCTCTATTCAAGATACGGGACCGCGTGCTCGTCTGGCAAAAGGGAGTCATAAAATGGTGACCATGAAGGTAGATCGCCTCACCAAGGAAGGTTCCTCATTGCATGCAAAAAACGTGACCAAGGATTTTCCTTCAAGTGACCGCACAAACCTTCGCACACTTGCATTGGACGGCGTCTCTTTTTCTGTCGCGGCCGGGGAATTCATTTCCATCATCGGTCCCAGCGCCTGCGGGAAATCAACCCTCCTTCGTCTCATCGCCGGGCTGGACTTCCCGAGTTCCGGCGAACTTCGGATCGGGGCGAAAGCGATCACCAGTGCAAACGCCGAGCGCGGCCTGGTTTTTCAAGATCCCAACTTGTTTCCGTGGCTCACGGTCCGCCACAATATTCAGTCCGGTCTCGTGGCGCTGGGCGTGCTTCGCGAGAAACGTCACGAAGTTGACGAATTCATACGCCTGGTTGGGCTTGAAGGGTTCGCCGACGTCTATCCTCATCACCTTTCTGGTGGTATGGCCCAGCGCGTTGCATTGGCGCGAGCGCTCATTACTCATCCCAAAGTCCTCTTATGCGGAGAAGTTCAAGGCTGCTCGCGAGCGCAAGGAGACCGACAGCAAACAAAAGGCCGAAAAAACTCGAGCCGAATTGCTGGCGGAGTCAGCCCAGGACAGCGAATAGGCTATCCGGCAAGGCTGTTCAGCGGCGACCCGTTCCGAACGCTCTGGGGCAAGTCATTCTTCTTCACTTCGGGAGTTGACTGAAACAGTCTTTGGAGTTCGCTCTTTCGCGCCTTCGGCCTCTAATATTAGGCTAACGTAGAAATTCATTCTTAGAGCGTTTTTGTTGTTCCCGGCAATTCTGAAACTATCCTTCGATGTGCCGATTCGACTGTTATTCGAACATCTGATACCAATCGCGTTGGTCCTTTATCACTTGCTCAAGAGATCGGCCGTGATTTTCTGTTTTCGCCGCTGAGGTCTAAAAATTTACAGCTTTCCGAACCGGTTGACGCACGACTTGTGTCTGATGCGTCTTTGATTTAGCTGGTGTGTTCGCCAAGCCCACGCTTGGGCTCAGTACGAATGCCAGCGAAGCGGCCGCGATTACCATCGGCCTTGCTAGTTTTGAAAACCTCTTGATCATTTTTTTTGCCTCTTTTCTACATGCATTATCCGTCATCGCAGTGACGCTTGCTATTGGCGGACAGAGCAAATTATCTCAACCCGAAAGGGTTATACATTCATCGTCCTGCAGGCTTTACAAAATCTCACCGAAGTGTTTGCTATCGCTCCGAGGCGATCGTGTTGGGAACCAGACGTATCCAAGAAAAAGAAACCGCCGATGGAATCCTGACAGACCATCGGCGGCGACAGTAAACGAAGCGAGCGGGGAACTAAGCCGCTCGCCATCTTTACCGGCCGTGTCATCCGATAACGCTTCGCTCGTGTCGCACGCAGCATCGCATTGACAATTCAGTAGCGTATGAAGGACATGAACGAACCAACATTTCAAACTGAGCCCGAAGCACCAACGATCGCCACATTCTCTCGCGGCGTCGAAGTTAAGCGACCAGACGAGTCCGGCAATTCTCACGACATCCGCGTAAAGGGATCCACGCAGGAGCAAGATCGCAAGGAGTATTTCGCAGACATCGAACATCGCCGCAACCGTGCTGCCGAATTTGAAGCCAAACGCCAGCAGGTGAAGCCTAAAGAGATGAAGGTTGAGTTGAGCGTCCTCGACGAGGTCTTAAATGCCGTAGACGCAGCGGCAGAGGATTTCGAGCAGTCGTACGGCAAACCTAACCAGCCTTTGATAGATGCGAAGATAGAAGCCGATCACCTTCGCCGCGAATTGGCGGAAGCAGAAGCTCGCCTAGCAGAACTCGGAGCTAAGGGTGATTCGGTCCAAAGGCTCAAGAACGCTCTTACTGTTGCGGAAGCTCAACTATTGGAGCTGCGATCCACAGCGGAGAGCCAAGAGATTTTGAGGCTAGCGGCTAATCACTACGGTTGGGCGATACCATGGAATAAAATCGGAGATGAGATGAAGCGGGACTTTCGCAATCACGCAAGTGTTATTGCCTTCCGGCAGTTCCTTGTTACTACCTCGCAGGGTGTGACCGACCCCACCGAAATGCGGCAGAGCTTGCAGTTGGTGGGAGAAAAATTGGTTGCGCTGAGAGAGCACCTGGAGACTTGGGTCAAAACTCCCGGATTCAGGAGTTGAATGCGCAGCAAAGCTCGCGGATCTACTACTGGAGCTGGTCGGAAAGGCGATCAGCTTCAGCCCAACACCACGCAAAGTGATAGCGCAAATCGTTCACCGGCCTCTTCTATATTTTCTTGGGTCCTTCCAGAGCCGTTTTACAGCGGGTGCGTTACGATCCCGGTCGAGCGGCAGCGCGAGCATTTTGCGATTTCCATTTCCTAGCATAATGGGTGGTTTTCTCCTGGGAGGAGTTAGAATCTCCCGGAAATAAGGGCAATTTTTACTTCCGCCTAACCGATCGAGTGATCCGCTGTTGGCCGTAGCAAGCGAACGACTTGCTACCCAGAATCGTCGATCTTTAACTGACAAAATCAAGTACTATTACGCAATCCTCCATTTCCGCTTCCGGTATCGCGAGCGCAGGAGATCGCTGTCTTGGAGTTGCGACCGTTCGACGCGGCGTTCAAGTCAAGGTCAATCGACTATGCGACCATCGAGCCGGAAGAGCCGGACGATGAGTCGAGCTGCGGTGCGCGAGATCCATCTGTCAATTCCTGCGGTTCCAACACCTGATCCATATTGGACTTTGGTCCAATGGTTTCGGCCCACCGCATCATGGTAATGATGCTATCGGCCCGCGAAACAATTCGGCTGACACCCCCCGAATCACCGACAAAGAAACGCACCCGATGAAAAAACAAGCCCTCCACTTATTCAAGACCCCTTTTCCCATTTTTAGCGGCACTGTCGTTATGAGGCTTTTGGCGATACTGAGTGTTTCGATCGGGTGCATAACGGCGTACGGTGGTGACGACCGGTTTGGGTTCGCCACGCATTTCGAGCAAGGTTGGCCGCCCAATCCGGTAATGCAGGATATCGCCTCGTCGGGCGTATCGTACATTCGGGATGATCTTAATGCCTGGAGTTGGGAGCCTCATACCGGCGTTTATGTGCGGCCTTCATGGGATATGGGTTGGCTTAATGCCGCCAAGGCTAATGGATTGAAAGTCGTCGGTATTCTAGGCCCGAACTGGCATTACAAAGACAATTACGACCCGGTCGCAATGTCCAATCTTGCGGCATGGATTGCCAAAACAGGTTTGGTCACTGCGTTCGAGATCACGAACGAACCGAACAACGCTTACGCATCCTACGAAGGATCGACGTGGCAAACGAAGCTGGTAGCGCTCACGAATGCGGTTACGGCCGCTGTTTACGCTGTTAACCCCTCCATTCAGGTGATTGGTCTTGGTGCGCAAGGAACGCAAATTTTCGACATGCTAGCAATGGGGACCACGATGGATGGTGTCGTCTATCATCCGTATGGCAACGAGGCCGGGTATATTCCCGAGACGACGTACGAATGGGAATGGCGAGATTACGGAAGCTGGATTCAGGCGCTAGTCTCGAAGACTGGGTTGCCCAAATGGGAAACCGAATGGGGCACCGGCACCACGGCGACGTTTACCAATACAAATCAGCCGGAATTTGTTGCGAGGCGATTACTGCAAGAGTCTGGTGTCGGCATAGAGCATTCGTTTATCTACGAATTCGAAGATAACGGTCCAGAGCTTTACGGTGTGGACTCCAGCAACCCGACGACATCAAAAACGGCGTTTTACGTGGTGCAGCGGATCATATCAACTTTAGCCGGTGTTCAGGGTGGGAACAGCTTTGTGACTGTCAACTCCGTCGCAAACGGGAATGTGGCTGACGTGAAGGCCTTCGCGTATCAGGGCTCGATCAACAAAACGGTCGTGGCCTTCTGGTTCGGAAACCATGACCCTCGCACTCCACCAGCAGCGAGCACGTGCAAACTCACATTCACTGTTCCTCATCCGCACTCACATTCCTACGTGATGAACGCCATTACAGGAACTCAGGTGCCGGTGTCGTCGTACGAAAGGTCTCAAAGCGGGACCCAATTTACTGTTTCTGGCCTGGCGATATCAGATCAACCACAGATCATCGTCATGCAATGATCATCTGAACAATTCGCAGGTTGAAAATCGGTCTGCTTATCTAAGAAGAGTCAGAATTTGTCGACGGGTAGACTACCCCGCATTATTGCAAGCCAGAGAGAAAGGGGATACGCGTTCTTGCATTTAATGCAGGACGGGCTTTCTCGAACCGAACCTGCCAGTGGTATTGCCGAAAACCGCAACGCTGGCGCACTCTAATCTGGTGCGGCATTGCGCCCGTGAAGGTTGCTTTACAGTAGCGTTGTCTTTCCTGTCTTTGGCGGAGCGGCTAGCAAGGGAGTTGTTAAACGCGGAGCGCCTAAAAAGCCGATCAAGTTCGGGAACACAAGGAGAAACTGGATCCACGGCTTTAAGCAGTTCCGCAGCCACAAGAACCGGGAACGTTCGTGCTGAGATTTCGGAAGATTAATAGGGTTAACTAGCAAGCTCGGTGATCGAATTTTTTTCTAATACAATCACCACCCAGACAAAATCCCACTTCGTCGCTTCCAAAAACCGTAGCATGGTCGTCGCTCCCGTGAACCGCATCTTTCGCCATCCCGTATGCAATCCTCGTATATGCAGCCATATCGCTTGCTTCTGCGCGTGCTCTGTTCCAAATCGCAAACCTTTCATAAAAGCAGATCGCTTTTATTCTAAGACGCGGTAGCCCGATGTAGGTGCACGATTTCTCAACGCCCTCGGTCGAGCCTTATCATGACCTTCGGGAAGCCTGCCGCGGCCTTCATTTGTCGCCAATCCGTCAACCAAGCGTTGTAACAATGTCTGTTTCCTCATTCTTTGGGAGAACCTGCGGAATTTGAGACGCCGAGGCAGCACTTGTTATTCAAGGCTCGCTTCGGCCATTTAGGATGGGCATTGCCCGAGAAGCAAAGAACGCCTACCCAGAGGGGGCAGAAACTGAGTAGGCGTCCCGTCCGTGGGGGGATTGCG